>ENA-OSJC01002801-OSJC01002801.1-marine-metagenome-genome-assembly--contig:-NODE-2801-length-12846-cov-5.585950_pt1 | contig 12846 bp, 15 predicted proteins | sample MGYA00237885_ERZ534234 | MGnify/ENA primary metagenome ERZ534234 (study PRJEB26413, sample SAMN06343907) | marine metagenome | isolation source: coastal waters | place: Atlantic Ocean: West Antarctic... | reverse complement strand
CAACACTTTTTTAATTTAGATAACGTTCAGAAAATAATCTTACCGCACCATTGACGCAATCGGAGTCAAAAGTTATTAGATTTTCTTTAAAGTTTATTACATTGAAATGGTAAAGTAATTAATTCTACTGGATATTTTTTTTCTTCTATAAAACATTCTGGTTTACCTTTTCCACCAGTCCAATATTTGTGGACATTAGTCCAAGATTGTTTTTTACCTAAATATTTCCAGCTACCTGTACATGTAGGACATGGTCCAGCTTTAGAGGCTTGTAAGTGTAGATGTGCTATTCCTCCTCCACTCTTTGTCTGAACAAGAGAACCTGCATCAGCAATTATTTGACCTCTTTCAATTTTATCACCTTTTCTAACTTTAAAATCACCTATATGTAAATAAGACAAATATATTTTAGGATGTTTTATTGTCATAACATTGCCTGCACATTTATCTTTTTTGGCATATACAACTTTTCCATCGTTAGCAGCTAAAATAGGATCGTTGGGTGTTATTAAAAAATCAACACCCGTGTGTCGATCTTTTCTTTTTAATGGAATACTACTTGCACCCCATTTAGATTTATAATCTGAAATAATTGGCACTGAGTTTTCAGGTAACACGATTGGAAACTTAGAATAATTCTTCTCATTATCTTTACGCATAACATAGCCTGTTTTACCCTTATATTTTAATCCATTCTTAATTTCATGTATCGCTTCAAAAATCTCGTTGGCATCCGTTATATCATTAGAGTAAACAAATTTTGGACATAGAAAAAATAAAAACAATATAACTAAAATCTTCTTCATAAAAATCCTGCCGTAAATATTTAGATTTTATTCTAGCATATCCCGTGCCGTAAGAATACCGCACTCCAATAAAATTTTAAGAATTTTATCTAGCTTATTTAAGCAGTGATGATGGTTTTACGCAAAAATCTGGTAGCTCGTCAGGCTCATAACCTGAAGGTCGGCGGTTCAAATCCGTCCCCTGCAACCAATCCTAAAAACACTTTTTTGATTTAAATAATCTTTAGAAAATAATAATTATTTATAATCTAAACAAAACAAAGAATTGTTTATAAAAGTCTAAACATATACAACCCTAAGTTTCCAATCTTTGTGGCTTTATTAAATCCAATGAATTGTTTTGCTTTAAAATTATTATTGAAAAACATTGATGAAAAAACTCTTTTAATTTTTTCATGATTTTTATGAAAAGAAAAAATTTCTTTATTATTCATTATAAAAATAATATTAATATTCTTTAAAATATTATGAAGTTTCTCAGCATCATCTCTATAATCCCATAATTCACTTTTTTTATAATCAATAGTACTAAATTCAATATCTGGGTATGACACAATCAACTCTGTAAACGAAATATTTCTTTTAGTAAATTTATCTTTGGCCAATGTATTGGATGAAGGATCAACAAATATCCATTGATTGTCGTTCCATACCTCTGTAATTGTGTGGCCATTTACCCAAATAACTCGAGCTGTTTCACCTAATTTGCTCATGAGAAATACAAAAATTTTTGCTGCTTCAGAGCAAATTTCCCAATATTCTGTATCATTCTTCATAATTTGATTATAATCTTTAATAATATTACCCAGTGAATTTTCTTGAATAGATCTTGTAATTTTTGTGGATAATTCTATTTTGTCAATAAGCGAAGCATTTTCATATAAGGAAATTTGTTCTTCTAATCCTATTGGAAGCTTACCAAATAAGTTTGACATTGGTAAACTATAGAATTCTAAATTATTTTTTGGATTAGAATTAAATAACTCCGCTTGTTTATAATAATTTACTTTGAAAAAAGGAAAGGGTTTAAAAAATGTATGATTAATTAAAAAAATTAAAAAACAAAAAGTAAAATAAAAAACTATGTACTTGCTTTTCATTAAAACCTAAACTTTGATTTCAAGCTATCAGCAAGAAATCCTTTAACAGTTTCAAGCGTCAATCTTTCATATGATTTTCCAAATTTTTCAATCTTTGCTATCATCTCAGGTGGTATAGTAATAATTTGGCACCCTATTTTTTTTGCTTGTAAATAGTTATAAGGTTCTCTAACACTAGCCCATAAGATCTCAATATTTCTATAATTTTTTGTTAAAATTAAACTTTTTTTAAATTGTGGAATTGGATCCTTACCAGTGTCTGCGGCTCTTCCAGCAAATATAGATATTATTGTTTTAGATTTTTTATTTAATATTCTAAATATTTTTTTTACTTGTTTGAAGTTATAGACAGCTGTTATGTTTAATTTAACATTTTCCTTACTCAATTCTTTTATAAGTTTACCAGAAAAAATATTTTTAGAATTAACAACAGGTATTTTAACATAAACGTTTTTGCCCCAACTTTTAATTTCTAAAGCTTGATCTTTCATGGATTGATAATCATCTCCAAAAACTTCAAAAGAAATAGGTTTATTTTTTGATAGTTTAATTAAATCAAAAGCAAATTTTTTGTAATTTCTAGCTCCAGCTTTACTTATTAAACTTGGATTAGTAGTAAAACCTTTTACGATCTTTTTTTTTGCAAATTTTTTTAAAAGTAATTTGTCAGCAATGTCACAATATATTTTTGTCATATAGTATATAAATAACTCATAAAAATTAGATAATTTTAATTAATCAGAATTATTTAATTATTACTACTTAAATATTTGTGAATATAAAAAATTTCTTTTTTAGATAAAAAAGTATAACAATTATTGGCGTCTAGTTTGTGGGGTAAACTTATGTCGAATAAATTTGTTTCGTTATAAAAAATTTTTTTAAGTAAATTCAATCTGATACTAGGATCTATAAAAATATACCAAAAATTATAAAATTCATTAATTTTTAGTTTTCCTAGTAATTTAAAATCTCTTTTATTAACAAAAGACTTTTCTCTTGAAATAATATCACCTTTATCAATCATATTATTAATCTTAAACAGAGAACAGCCTATATTATCTTTATAGAAAACAGATCTTAATGATATATCAGCACCTCTCATTTCAGGTAAATATCCAGGATGAAAATGAAAAAATTATTTTCTAGTTTTAATATTTTATTTTTTATTAGTTCTTATTCTTTTTGAATCGATTAACTTATATCGATTTTTAAAATTTTTCTTACCTAAAAAAATAATTATTTTTTCTAGTTCTTTATTAAAATTTAATCTAAAATTTTCTAAATTTATACTAATGTATATTTTCTTATCTAGTTTTTTTAAATCAGTTTTAAACTTATTTTGTAAAAATAAATAATCTTTTAAATTGTCAGAATAAATGATTTTATTATTTCTTTTGTATTTAATTCCCCATCTTACTGTTCCAAAATTCAAATACTTTTTAAAATATTCTTTTATTCTATCTAAATTTTTTAATTCATAGAGAATTAATTTTAATCTAAAAATAAAAAAATTTTGATTTTTAATTTTATAAAAAATATCTCTAAGATCAGACCATTTATTGTTTTTTTTCCTAGTATTGGTTTTTCTTAATATTGTTTCTAAGTTATCTTTTAAATTTTTTTTTTTTATAAATATAAATTTAGAATATGGAAATATTTTTTTTATAATCAAAAAGTTAAAAATATTTCTTGGTTCTTTTTCAATCAAAAAATCTTTATTTGATTTAAAGTAAAAATTGTAAAAATCTTTTCTTATTTCATTAATAACTTGATCAGAAAAATTTTTACTATTAAAATTATCATAATTCTTTTCTTGTATCAGCTTTCTCCATATATAATAAGGCTCTAACCACAAGGATGCATCCAAATTTAAAGATAATTGTTTAGATAAAATTGTGGTACCAGAACCAGGAAAACCAAAAATGAATATATAATTTTTCCCTAATAAAATTTTATTTAGATTTTTTTTATTCATTTAACTTTTTAAAACAATAGGTCGATAACATTATTAAAAAGGGATAAAGGTATATTCTATACCTCAAGTCATAATCAATGAAAGACAAAATTAAAAATAAAACAATAATCGACAAACACCCTAAAATAAAATTAACAAATTTTTTATCAAATGTTATTTTTTTAAAGAAAAATATTAATAGAGGTGTGTATAAACATAAAAAATAAAAAAAATTATAGATGATATGTTTCAAGGAATATTCCTTAAAAAATATTGAAAAAAGATAAAAGAATCTTAAAAAATATATCTTAAAAATAGAAAATATATTAACATAATCAACAAGAATACGATCATCAATTACTATTCCATCAATTAATTTTGAAAAAAAAATTCTATAACAAACATTTATAATATGTACTCTTATATCTAAAATATTAAATATATAGGCTACAATAAATATACATAAATAAAATAAAGCATATAAATAAAAAAATGTAAGATGTTTGTAGTTTTTTTGTAATAAAATTATGTATCCCATAGTAAATAAAATAAATACTGATTGAGGTTTAATTAGTAATGCAAAAAAAGATATCAATATTACTAGTAATATCTTTTTTTTTAAAAGATAATAAATTGAAGCTAGCAAAGAAGCGGCTAAAACTAAATCAGTTAAAGCATAGTATGTCCACTGTAACATATCGAAATTTAAGAAAAATAATAAATAAAAAAATAATATTTCATATATGTTATTTAAATTAATTCTAAAGAATAAAAGAATTTTATGTGAATAAATAACTATCAATAAAAAAAAAATAAAATTAAAAATCTTAAATGTAAGATAAAAATTCTCAAATAAATTAATGAATTTAAAAATTAAATAAGACATTAAATATAATGGTTCTCCAATTGTAAAAAATGATGATAATGAAATAATTTTTTCTGAAGATTTTAAAAATGTTTTTGAGTCAGGTGAAAGTGTTAATTCAAAAAAAAAAACTAGACTTAACAATAAACTTAAACTTAAGATAACAAAAATAATATTCTTTTCCTTAATCATAATTGATCTATATAGTTAAAATAAAGTATTTACAAAAATAATATATATATGATTAATAAATATACAAAATCCATAATTAAAATAGTATTGATGCTTTTTGTTATTTATTATCTAGCTATCAGTATTGATTTAAATTTTATTCAAAATTTACAAGAATATTACTTTCTTATTTTTATCGTAATACCAATATTATTTTTTAAAATATTAATAAATTCTTTAAAAATTTCATACGTAATTAAAATTATTAAAAAAAAATCACCTAAATTGAAAAAAATATTTAATATATTATTAATAGCGCAACTTTCTACCGCTTTTCCAGCTTCTTTTATAACGTCAAAGGTATGGATAGATACAAATTTAGTTAAAAGCTTTAAGTTGAATTTTTCTGATTATATTAAAATAAACATATTTGTAATCTTATTTAGTGCTCTTGTTTTTCTTTTTTTATTAATTTTTATAAATAAAATTAATTTTATTTTTTTTTTTGTTTTTTTTGTTTTGTTATTTTTATTTATTTTTAAAAAATATAAAGATTATTTTATGTATTTTTTTTTTTTTTTAACTAATCTATTACTCAATTGTTTAATTTCATTTATTGTAATTTATTTAGCTGATCCAAATATTTTACAAAATAATTTAATTGAAATTTTAATATCAACAATAATAGTAATGTATCTTAACTTATTTTCTTTATTACCATTTAATATAGGCTTCTCTCAAATGTTGTATGGTATGACTTTTGAATTTTTCTCGTTACCAGTAGATGTGGCATTATTAATAGCTACAGTTAGACAAATTTCTCAAATTATAATTGTAACTTTTATTTCTATATATATATATGCAGAAAAATATAAAAAAAAATAAAATTTAGATTATATTCTTAAACTAATATATTTATCTTTTGAGGTATAACCTCCATAAACAAATTTTCTCCATCCTTTTGCATTTTTTATTTTTGAAACAGAATGAATAGAATTCTTGTTTGATAAAAAAAATACTGCAGTATTTTTTTTTGGTTTTATTGATTTAAAAATGGTTTTATTTTTTTTATGTATTATGAAATTACCACCCTTACCACCAATATTTTTTTGATCTTCGAGGTATATTAAAAAAGCTAGAATAGTTCCATCACTATCACAATGTGGGTCTCTATAATAATCATTTGATGCAGCTGATAAGTCGAACCTTAAATAGCAATCATTTTTTTTTTTTTCATAAAATATACTTTTAATTATAATTTTAACTTTATTAAAAAATTTATTTTTAGGGATTAATTTAGCAAACTCTTTGATATAAAATGTTAAATTGAAAATAAATTTATTCTTTTTGTGAAAATTTTTGTTAAATTTTAATCTACTTAAATTTTTTTTTAAATCTAAGTCTTGATGTACAAGATTTTTGAGAACTTTTTTATAAAATTTTTTTGAATTAATTTCTTGATAAAATTTTAACCAATATTTATTATTATCAATATATTTAAAAAAATTAGGATTATCATTTGATAAAAATCTTCTATTACCCATAACTTTTTTATATTTTATAAAATCTTTGTATTTTGGAAATTGATTTAATAAATCAATTAAAAACTTATCTTCAAAAAAATTATCAACGATTAATATTGGATATGGATAATTAATTATTTTTGATTTACTAAAATTTATCATCAGTATTTTGTTATTTTATATATAAATAAAATCATAAAAGATAAACTTATATGAGTAAAACGTATTAGGATATTTCTATTATGTTTTTTCATTGTTTTGTATTTTTCAATGAATTGTTTAAGCGAATTTTTATGAGAAAGACTATCATTATGTCTTCTAAAATAAGATATATTTTTTTGTAATTTCAATGGTTTTGAAAACTTAATCATTCTTAACCACATTTCATAATCCATATTAAATTTTAATTGTTCGTTAAAAATACCTATTTCATTAGAAAAAGACTTTTTCCAAAAGACAGATGGTTGTGAAATGACATTATTAACACAAAGTAAATTAAAGTTTAGCCTTTTTAATAATAAACTTTTATAAAAATTGATTATTTTATTTAAAATTTTTTTACTACCAAAATTTTCACATAAGCCAATAATCCATTCATAATTATTATTCTCTTCAAAACTTTTTTTTATATAATAAAGAGCATTTGGGTTTAATTTGTCATCACTATTTAAATATGAGAAATATTTACCCTTTGCTATTTTAAAACCTTGATTTAAAGCAATTGTCATTCCAACTTGATTATGTAATATTTTTTTTGATAAATTATCTTGTGTAAAATCTTCTATAATTTTTAAAGTCGAGTCCTTGGATCCACCATCAGAAAAGATTAATTCTATTTTTATAGATTTGTCTTGTTTCTTAATAGAGTTGATTGTTTCATTTAAAAATTTTTCACTATTGTAAGTTGGAATTACGATAGAAAAATCAATACTCACTAAGAATACTTTTTATTTTTAGTAAATTTATTTTTTTTATTTTTTATTTTTTTTATAATTACAATATCTTCAAGTTTATTATTAAGATCATTTATTTTTTTTAATAAATTAAGCATAATAAATAAAAATATTAAAAAAGTTGAAAAAATCAAAAAATTAACTGGACTAATAATGCCTATAGATATTGATAACTTTTCAATAAATTTAATATTTAAACTTAAAATTGATAAAAAAAATAATGACATTAGCCATATTAAGGTGTTATCCATCTTAATAAATTTTCTCTTTACTAAATAAATGGGTAATAAGAATAAAAAGATAACAGCAATATATTTAATCATTTGAGCTATTTAATATACGGTTTAATACAAAAAATAAAGTAATTAGAAAAAAATCCAATCCTTTAATAAAGTTAATACTTGAACTGCCACTATATCTTTTTCTTTGTTTGATTGCTAAGATGGAATACTTTAAATTTTTTTTTAATAGTTTTAGTATAATTTGTGGCTCAGGGTAATTTATAAAATAGTCATCTTTAATTTTTTTCATAGCACTCACTCCTAACCCCATCATTCCACAATTATAATCCTCTATATTTAATTTAAAGGGTTTATTTATAATAAAATTAATCAATCTTTTGCTAAAGATTTTAAAATAATTTTGTTTAAATACAATTTTTCTATTTCCAATTACAAAATCATTTATGTTTAACATTTTATATATTTCGCCAACATATTTTGGATGATGTTCGCCATCAGAGTCTATTCTACAAAATTTTTTATAATTATTTTCTAATGCATATTTTATTGCAAATTTTAAACAAAAACCAATACCATAGTTATATTTTAAATTGATTATTTTAATATTTTTATTTTTTTTTATTAATAAAACTTCTTCGACTGACCCATCATTCATAACTAAAATATCAAACTTTGACTTATAGATTAAATCTATTTCATTTAATAATTTTCTTAAATTTTTTGTATCATTATAACAAGGTATAAATAGTAAGTTTTTCAATTTAATTCAAAAAATATTTAATTGTATAATTTAACAAGTCTAAATCTTTAATTTCTTTTATTTGTGGATTATTCTTTTTTTTTAAACAAATATATCTTGGATTTTTATTGATTTTTTTTTTATCTAAAAAAACTCCCTCATAAATTTTATTTTGGATGTCAATAATATCTAAAGTGAAATTTAAAGGTAATAATTTAGTTGGAAGATTATAGCTTTCTAATATATCTATTACCTCTTTTAACAATTTTGATGGTCCACCATTTGCGTAAAAAATCTCACACATAATACCTATTCCTACAGCTTCGCCATGTCTTAAATAGTCTTTTTTAAAAGATTTATCTGTGGCCATTTCCATCGCATGTGCAAAGGTATGCCCAAAATTTAAATTAAGTCTTAAATTTTTTTCATAAATATCATTTTTAAAAAAAAAAATCTTAGTTTCTAATGTTTCTGATATTATCTGTTTAAGAATTTTAAATTTTCTTTTTTTTATATCATCTCGATGCTTAATCAAATTTTTTAAAATATTTGATTTTTTAATTAAACCACATTTAATTATTTCAGGTATACCAGCATAATACTCTCGATCTGGCAATCTATCAATTATATCTTTAAATATCATGACACTTTTGGGGTGGTAATAAGTTCCAACTGAATTTATTATATCTTTATAGTTTATTGCAGTTTTTCCTCCTATGCAGCTATCAATTATTGCTGTCATTGTTGAGGGTATATGAAAATATATCATTCCTCTTAAATAAAGACTTGCTGTCAGATTTGAAAGATCACCTACCACACCTCCACCACAAGATATAAAAATTGAATTTTTAGTAAACTGATTTGCAATTAAGATATCAATTATTTTAAATAATATTTTACTATTTTTGTTTCTTTTTTTTCCAGAAATTCTTACTAAAACTATTTTTGCTCCAATTAATTTTAGTTCTTCTCTTATTAGATTTATTATAGATTTATCTATTTTTTCATCATAAGCTAATAATATCTTCTTATCTGACTTAACACGTTCAACTTGGCTAATTATGTTATCTTTAATTTTATCAGTAATTATTATATTATGGTTTTCTCCATTTATTTTATAATTTATAATCATTTATAAATTTTAAATATTTTATCATCTTTCATTTTAAGTTTTGCGTTTTTCAAATCATTTAATATATCTACTGAAAAACTATCTCCTTTCAGTTTAATTGTTTTTATTTTTAAGCCAATCTCTAAAGCTCTTAATAGTTCAATATCCTCAATTTGCTCTAAATTAGTTTTTTTTGTTTTTGAATATTTTATTAAAGATTCTGGTAAGAAAGAGATAATTGACAAATGTTTTTTTATTTTTTTTGACAAAATTTTGAATGCAAATGGAATTTGTGCTCTAGATAAAAACAAAACATTATCTTTTTTATCTGCTACAATTTTAACAATATTTGGATTATTTAAATTTTCTACTAAGAGATGAGGCAAAATTATATCAATATTTTTATTTTTAACATGAAAGTCTATAACTTGATCAATTTGGTAGGGGCTTATTAGGGGTTCATCACCTTGTATATCAATGATAAAATCATATTTTTTTTTTATTTTTAAGTAAGCTTCACAAATTCTTTCAGTACCATTTACATGATGCGCAGAAGTCATAATTGCTTTTGCTTTAAATTTTTTTGCTATATTCATAATTTTTTCATCATCACAACATATAAATATATCATTAAGTTTTTTTGATAATTTTGCTCTTCTATAGGTATGAATCACTAGTGGGATGCCTTCTATTTCCAATAATGGTTTTTGTGGTAATCGTGAGGAGTTGATTCTAGATGGTATTAATCCAATTATCTTCATTTTGCTGTCCACCCTCCATCTATATAAAAATTTTGCCCTGTTATATAAGAGGATTTATCCGACACAAGATACACTATTAACTCTGCAATTTCATTTGCGTTTGCCCATTTTTTTACTGGAATATTCTTTAATGTCCAATTATATAATTTTTTATTTTTTTTAAATTTATCAAAATATGACGTTTTAGTAAAACCTGGACAAACATTGTTAATTTTAACATATTTTGGAAATTCAATTGCTATACATTTTGTAAAAGCATCTAGTGCACCTTTTGATGAGCCATATGCTGACAATTCATCAAATCCTCGAGATCCTACGATTGAGCTCAAATTAACAATTGATATTTGTTTTTTATTTTTAATTGCAAGATCAATCATAATTTTAGATAGCCGCACAATTGAAAAAAAATTATGTTCAAAAACTTTTTTATATTCCTTAATATCTGTGTTTAAAAAACTTTTTCTAAACCTCATTCCAGCATTATTAACTAAACTATTAATAAATAGCTTATTTTTTTTTTGGAAATTAATTATTTTTTTTAATGTAATGCTACTCCTAATATCTCCTAAAATAATTTTGCAATTATTCTTGTAGATTATATTTAAATCTTTGTAGTCTTTTTTTGACCTTGTAACACCAATTACAAATGCATTATTTTCTATACATAATTTTAAACAGCTAAGACCTATACCTTTTCCAACACCAGTTATAAGTACTATTTTTTTTTTAAGCATTCTTTAATAAAGTTTTACTGTTCTTAAAAAAATTTTTATCACTTAATACTTCACTTTCATATGAAAATCTTTCAATAATAATATCTATATTTTTTGATAATTTAAATTTGATTTTCTTTCTTACTTTCAGTGACCAATCAACATCTTCACCTTGTTGGTGATCTAAATAATTTGAAAATAAATTTTTTTTCATAAATTTTTTTTTTGCTATCATATAAGATCCATGAAAATACATATATCTTTTATCTTTTAAATTATATGGACATAGTGATTTACCAATACCGGGATAATCCAAAAATAACCAATCTAAATATCTTTTTTTATCAAGGGTTTTTATTTTTGGTATCAATAAATCATTTTTTAAAATCTCTCTTTCAATGTTTTTTAATTTAAATTTATCTATAACAAAGTAGTCCAATGTTATAATTAAATTTGAATAATTTGATAGTTTAACTGCTAAGTTTCTTTTCTTGCCTAATGTTATTTTTTTGGAATTAAAATTAATTAAACGTACTCCTTTAATTAAAATATTATTTTTATTAAAATTTGTTAAAATTATTATTTCATAATTTTTTAATTTAAATATTTTTTTATATTTCTTTATTTTAGATTTTAAATTATCGTTAATATTATATGTTAGAAAAATAATACTCCATCCTTTTTTATCTTTATTGGAGTTTTTTAATTCATCTTTTAAACAAAAATTTTCATTATAATTATTAAAAAAAAAGTTTATTATTTTTATTAGAGTTTTCCTTATCTCAAAAAACAATGTGTAATATAAAAATTTTTGTGCGAAGTAGTTATAGGTAAAAAAGGAAATAATCTTTTTTTTTATCATCAACATTAATCATATAGTTAATTTAATGATTTTGTTATTTCTTCAACCATTTTTTTTGCGTCAGCAAATAACATAAGCGTATTTTCTTTATAAAATAGATCATTATCTATTCCGGCATAACCTGGAGAAAGACTTCTTTTTACAAATAATACTGATTTGCATTTCCCGACATCGAGAATTGGCATACCATAAATAGGACTTTGAGGGTCTATTTTTGCTGCTGGATTGGTAACATCATTTGCACCTATTATAAAAGCAACATCAGCATTAGCAAAATCATTATTTATTTCCTCTAACTCGAAAACCTCATCATATGGAACATTAGCCTCAGCAAGCAATACATTCATATGTCCAGGCATTCTACCAGCTACAGGGTGTATGGCATAGGTAACTTTAATATCGTTTTTTTTAAGTGTATCTACCATCTCTCTTAGTGCATGCTGTGCTTGGGCTACAGCCATACCATAACCGGGAACAATTATAACAGATGATGCATTTTTCATTAAGAAAGCTGCATCTTCTGCATTACCACTCTTGACTGGTTTTTGCTCCTTACCTCCAGTTGATGCTGACTGTTCTACCGCACCAAACCCTCCTAAAATTACATTAAAGAATGAACGGTTCATACCTTTACACATTATATATGATAGAATTGCACCAGAAGATCCAACAAGGGCACCTGTTATAATTAATGCAGTGTTTTCTAAAGTAAAACCAATCCCTGCAGCAGCCCAACCAGAGTATGAATTTAACATTGAAATCACAACAGGCATATCTGCTCCACCAATTGGGATAATTAATAAAAATCCTATTAAAAATGAAACTACTATTAGTATCCAAAAAAAGTTAGATGATTGTGATGAGCAAAGTAAATAAGTTAAAACTATAATTGAAACTAGCAATAGAGCGTTAAGAAAATGTTGACCTTTAAATGTAATTGGTGATCCTGACATTATTCCTTGAAGCTTTAAAAAAGCAATTATTGAGCCAGAGAATGTTATCGCACCAACTGCAGCTCCAATTGACATTTCAATTAAGCTTGC
>ENA-OSJC01002800-OSJC01002800.1-marine-metagenome-genome-assembly--contig:-NODE-2800-length-12847-cov-8.599922_pt1 | contig 12847 bp, 12 predicted proteins | sample MGYA00237885_ERZ534234 | MGnify/ENA primary metagenome ERZ534234 (study PRJEB26413, sample SAMN06343907) | marine metagenome | isolation source: coastal waters | place: Atlantic Ocean: West Antarctic... | reverse complement strand
GCGAATTTATCTGCTATTCTCATATGGCCTTTTACAGCAGATGTAGAAGCATCAATACTTTCTAAAAATTCTTGTATGTCATCACCATCTTCTGTTGTCTGACTTATAGCAGATATAGTAGCAGCATTTTGTGTTGCTGAATTTAATCGTATGTCTCCAGCACCTGGGTCTTGACCAACATTAGTATTAGATTCAAATGTATAATTAAAAGTAGCACCACCAAAGTTACCATCTTGTCCAGATGTACCTGATGAGCCGCTTGTTCCAGATGAACCACTAGTTCCTGAATTTCCACTTGAACCAGATGAACCTGAAGTTCCTGAATTACCTGAAGTTCCTGAAGAACCAGATGAACCACTTGTTCCTGATGATCCAGATGAACCTGATGTACCTGATGTACCACTTGAACCTGTATTACCTGATGTACCTGAACTACCTGAACTACCAGATGTACCAGGATTACCTGTTACTCCGCTTGTTCCTGAAGAACCTGAACTACCATCTGAACCCGATGTTCCCGAAGTTCCTGAATTACCTGAAGTTCCTGATGTACCACTTGAACCAGTATTACCTGATGTTCCTGATGAACCTGATGAACCTGAATTTCCTGATGTTCCACTGGTACCTGGGTTTCCTTGAACACCACTTGTTCCTGAAGAACCTGAACTTCCTGAAGTTCCTGATGAACCGGATGAACCTGAAGTTCCTGATGTACCACTTGATCCTGTATTACCTGATGTACCAGAAGAGCCTGAAGAACCACTTGTTCCTGGATTACCCTGAACACCACTTGTTCCCGAGGAACCGGATGAACCATCTGAACCTGAAGTTCCTGATGTACCTGAAGTTCCTGAATTACCGGAAGTTCCTGATGTACCACTTGAACCAGTATCACCTGATGTACCGGATGATCCTGATGAACCACTTGTTCCTGAAGAACCGGATGAACCATCTGTACCATTTGAACCTGAAGTTCCACTGGTACCTGGGTTTCCTTGAACACCACTTGTTCCTGATGTACCACTTGATCCTGTATCACCTGATGTACCAGAAGAGCCTGATGAACCTGATGTGCCCGAAGAGCCTGAAGAACCACTTGTACCTGGATTACCCTGAACACCGCTTGTTCCTGAAGAACCGGATGAACCATCTGAACCTGAAGTTCCGTCTGAACCTGAAGTTCCTGATGTACCACTTGAACCAGTATTACCTGAAGAGCCTGATGAACCGGAAGAACCAGAAGAACCATCTGCACCTGAAGTTCCAGATGAACCACTTGAACCTGAAGTTCCTGAAGTTCCTGAAGAACCACTTGTTCCATCTGCTCCGGATGAACCTGATGTTCCTGAAGAGCCTGAAGAACCACTTGACCCTGAAGAACCGTCTGCACCAGTATTACCTGAAGTTCCTGATGAACCTGATGAACCTGATGTACCATCTGTACCACTTGATCCTGATGAACCTGAAGTACCATCGGTACCACTTGATCCTGATGAACCTGATGTACCTGAAGAGCCTGAAGTGCCTGAAGAACCTGATGTACCATCTGAACCTGAAGTTCCTGATGTACCACTTGAAGCAGCATTTTCTCTTGTTCCTACTTCTCCTGAAGCATTTATTACTAAGGTTGTGTTTTCAGATCCTTGGGTTGAAAGACCTGTTAATTTCATTTCATTTAACTCAGCATTACTACCACTAAGTATTACTTTTTTCCAATTTGGCATATCATTCTTATTAGGTTGGTTACTGATTATTCAGTCCACTTCCCTCACGGGCCGTAATATAGTTATAAATATGGTTTTAGTATTCCCTATTAACTAGGAGGTGAAGGTATTTTTGCTTCTTCTAGTTGTTTTTCAATACCTTCAATTTTTTGATTTAATTTTACTTGTAAGGTACCAATAAAAATAGCATCTACCCCGGTTATAGGGATAAAATTAGTAGATTTTCTAAGGGCAAGTAATTCTCTTAAAGATAGATTTGTTAGATTGTAAGGCATAACTTTTTATTTTTAAAAACTTTTATATTTTTCTTGGAGTTTTAATGTTAAATTATAAAGAGTTTCTACATACTCTCCTTTAAATAAACCATTTCTAATAGTTACTAATAAAAACTCTAATTCTTTTTCACTTAACTCAATGTTAGTAGTTAAAGGAGTACCTACTTTATTTGTAGATACTCCTTTTATTTCTATATTGTTGGATTTAAATCCCATAAACCTTTTTATTTTTTTTAAAAACAATTTTTTAATTTATTATGAATAAATATAAATATCTTGTGATGAAGACACAAATATATTTCCTTTAGCTGTGTATCTTGATACTACCGTATCTTTTGTATCTGAAGCATTTGCACCTATTACAACAGTCGACATAAATGCATCTGGTGTAAAGCCAGAACCACTTGCATGGAAAGAACTTGTTACACCCCATCTTAATGATGATAAACCATCATAAGCAAAAGCATCACCATAATCTTGATCTACTTGTTGAATTACAATACCACCATCTCCAGCTGAAGTTGAACCTGAAGCTAGTAATATAAATCTATCTTTTATTAATAAATTTTCAGAATTTTGAAATGAAGCTGTTCCTTGTACTGTTAAGTTATGACTAATTACTACATCACCTGTTACACTTAATAACCCACCTACATCAGTACCACCATCAGTGACAAATGTCATTTGTGTTTCAGCATTAGCGCTAGCTCCATCAATATCAGTTAAAACTCTGTTATTTCCTGAGTTACTAACATTAATTACACCACTAGTTCCACTTGATCCTGAAGAGCCTGAAGTTCCATCTGAACCTGAAGTTCCTGATGTACCACTTGATCCTGAAGAACCATCTGAACCTGAAGTTCCTGATGTTCCTGATGAACCTGAAGATCCATCTGAACCACTTGTTCCATTTGATCCTGAAGATCCACTTGTTCCTGAAGAACCGCTTGAACCTGCAGCACCATCAGCACCTGAAGTTCCTGATGTACCTGATGAACCAGAAGAACCATCTGAACCAGTATCACCCGAGGTTCCTGATGTTCCTGATGAACCTGAAGATCCATCCTCTCCTGAAGTTCCTGATGATCCTGAAGAACCATCTGTACCAGAAGAACCTGCTGTACCAGAAGACCCACTTGAACCAGCTGCACCGTCAGCACCTGAAGTTCCTGATGTACCACTTGATCCTGAAGAACCATCTGAACCTGAAGTTCCTGCAGTTCCTGAAGAGCCTGAAGAGCCTGAAGATCCATCTGTACCACTTGATCCTGATGAACCTGATGTACCATCTGAACCTGAAGTTCCTGATGTACCTGAAGTACCATCTATACCTGAAGTTCCTGAAGAACCAGATGAACCATTGGAACCTGAAGTTCCTGAGGTTCCTGATGTTCCAGCTGCTCCTGTTTTTGTTCCAATTACACCTGCAGCGGAAAGTGTTAAAACTGTTGTTTCCGAGGGTGCTGCTGTTAATCCAGTAAGTGATAATGTTTTTAATTCAGCGGCTGAACCACTAACAATTACTTTTTTCCAATCTGCCATTTTATTATATTTTGTTTAAAATATTATTATTTTTTTATATTTATTATACATATTATGAATAGGGTTACTAACTACAAACCTACATAAAAATTACTAGATGAATAGGCTAAACCACCATCTACAGCCGCGGGTAAGGCACTAAATTCTAGAATTTGTAAAACTCCATCACTTTGTACTTTTATACCATTATTAGTTGAATTTTTAATTAACATTAAATCAGCACCTGTAGCCGCATCATTAACTTCAAACCTTGCTCCAGCAGATGCTCCTCCTATACCTAGATTAGCACCATCAAAAACAAATGAAGCGTTACCTTTAACTTGATTGCTATTACCTGTAGCTGTAAGAACATAATTATTAACATTATTTAAAATATCAACACTACTTCCACCACTGGATCCTACAAATAACCAACCTGAAAAATCAGCAGTAGTTAGGTTAGCAGTATCTAATAAAACATAAATACCATTGTTAGCTGCCGTTGAATCCTCAGAGACGGTAACAGTCATACCGTTATAAACGTAAGTTCCCGAATCTAATGCTACCCAAGTAGCAGCAAGAATCAAGTCTGCTTTTGTAGGTACATTCGCACGAGCATCAAATGCTGCCGCTATTTGTGGTTCGAAATTTGCCGATATACCTAATGTTCCTTTTACTCTTGCCATAATTTTATGTTAAAAATCTTAATATTCTTGCTCCTATTGTCCCTCCATTATGAGTATATTTAGTATAATTAACGGATTGACCTTCTATTGTTTTTGTTACTGAAGATGTAGTGAATGAACTTAATAAAATAGTATCAAAAACATTACTCAATGTATTAAATTGTTGTAAACCTGTAATAGTTGACCAGGCATTTGGAACTTCTATATATTGTTTTAAACCTCCACCTCCAGATTCTGTTACTAAAGATGCTTGAATACGTGATGTCATTGTCTGTAAAGAAAATTGTGTAGATGTACTAAGGTTTACTGTTGTACCAAATACTGGGTAAACTCCATTTATTGTTCTTGTTATTGTACCAGTAGTTCCTGCAGATAAAGGACTATTAAAATTATTACCTGCACTATCTAATGGTTGTGGACCTGCATCAAATTGAACAGCTCCTGTCCATGACTGATTTCCTTGTACAACTACATAATTAGAAGTTGTTGTAGAATTGGATAATGCTGTACTTGCTTGATTTGATACTCCAGTTCCACCATAATTATATTGATTAGGATTACCACTTCTAAACCCAGTTGTTCCATAAGATGGGTTGATATTTCCTTTATTAAAAGTTGCACTTAAAGTTAAAGTATTTATTGTAGCACCTATTATTTGTAATCCTGATGTTGAAAGGGAAAAACCATTTGATGGGTTAGTTAATGAAGGAAATAATGTTGGATACAACATTAAATTTATCATTTCTGGAAATGTTTTATTTGAAAATGTTGTTCCTGAAGGTATATTAGGATTAGCATTACTTGGGAAATTTAAAGGTGTTGCTGTTGCATTAGTATAAGTACTAGTATCTACACCTGAAGTACCTGAAGAACCTGAAGAACCATCTGCACCTGAAGTACCTGAAGTACCTGAAGAACCATCACCACCTGATGCTCCATCTAAATTAATGTTCCATGTAGAATACGTACCTGAACCTACTGTTCTTGTTGGTGTTTGAAATGCTAAAGCTCCAGTTGCACTATTATATGTTGTAACTTCACATTCTTGGAAGTTAGATGTATCAAATACAATGATTATAGATTGAGCAACAGAATATGCTAAACCAGTACCTACGGTAAGAGTTCCAGAAACTCCTAATGTAAAAGATGTTGTTGAAGTTGTTCTATAAAGATCTCCACTATCTCCACTTGTTCCTGATGAGCCTGAAGAACCATCTACGCCACTTGTACCTGATGAACCTGAAGTTCCTGAAGTACCATTTGTTCCTGAGGTTCCATTTGTTCCTGAAGTTCCACTTGAACCCGTTGCTCCTGCTATACCTGAAGTTCCTGAAGTTCCTGAAGAACCACTTGTACCATCTATACCTGAAGTTCCTGATGAGCCACTTGTACCATCTATACCTGATGATCCTGATGAGCCACTTGAACCCGTTGCTCCTGCTATACCTGAAGTTCCTGATGAGCCACTTGAACCCGATGAACCATCTACACCCGAAGTACCAGAACTTCCTGATGACCCGTTTGTACCTGATGTACCATTTGTGCCTGAAGTTCCTGAAGAACCATTTGTGCCTGAAGTACCGTTTGTACCTGATGTACCGCTTGTTCCGCTTGTTCCTGATGAACCTGCAGATCCTGAAGAACCTCCTTCAACTACTGTTTGGTATGCTCCTACTTTTAAGGAATCAATAAATCTTACATTACTAGCCATTTTTTATTTTTTTAACTCTTTACCACTCTTCATATCATAAATATCACTAAGTCCTCCTTCATCCGCATCTAAAGTTCTTGTTCTTCCATCTTTTGTTTTTGTTGCCCCCTGAGTAAATATTGCATCCTTGGATGTTGTTTCCATTGAAATAATAAATTTAGATTTTGTGTTATATTTAGATATAGAATTCATATCTTTTTGAATTGTATCTGGGATTATATAACCTCTTAATCTAATATTAAATGTGCCTTTTACTAATCTATCTTTACCACTTGTTAATTGTGTTTCGGTTGAAAAACTATCAATAAATGCCCTAAATTTAAATCTTTCAGGATTACCCCAATAGGCATCAGAAGCATATTCACATGATTCAATAATTTTATTTAATTGCTCCATATAATATGTTTGAATTAAACAACTATATTCTATATTAACAAAATCAGGAACGGCTACTGCATAAAATTGTTTTGCTGGTATTGCGTTGTTTATGGCATCAAAGTTACTATAAAAATTTTTAGGGTTATAAGCACGTTGAAAACTACCATATAAATTAGGACTATTAGCATCTAATTTATTATATACGGTTCTATCTTTAGTTATTGAGTTTCTTTTAAGTACTATAATAGGTAACATTATAGCACCATTTTTATCTCTATAATAATTATCTTTTTGGAATGATTTCCACCTTTCAGGAGAACCATATATAATAGGTACTTCTCTTCTTTCCCCATTTTGGTAAACAAAAGGTTTAATTACATTTTCGAAATAATAAAATACGGCTTCATCTAAATCTTTTATACCAATTGAAAATGGTTTTGTTGTATCTCCGGTCCAAGATAATTTTTCTGAACGGTTAAAGGGGATACCTGTTTCACTTTCATTTGAATTTAAAGGGATATTAGGGTTACCATATCTAGCTGATGACGGTCTTTGTTGATCCGTACTCAGTTCTTTTTGGGTTTTTGGTATTGGTTTTCTTATAGCCATTAAAATCTTTCTTTATATGGTGAAATAGCAACTCTATCCGCTGGTATATAATATGTAGATACTAAAACAGATACGCTTTCTCCAAATTTATCTAAACCAGGGTTTAGCGGGTTAGGTTCTCCATCAGAATCATTATTAGGATAAGCTGGGTTTTTTCCTCCCCAGTATTGGTTAGCTACAGTACTATCTACTCCGTAATATCCTTCTTGATATAAAACTATATCACCTACTTCGGGAACAACATTTGCTACTTTTAAATCATCTCTTAAAAAATAAAATTGGATAGCTTGGTTAAATTGAATACCTTCTTCATCTTCTCCATATTGTTGGTCTGATCTATTTATTAAAACATTAAATAAGAAAGGACCATTATAAAATTTTTCACCAGCTGCTTCACCATATATATTTACTTTAGTTTCTTCTAATTTAAATTGATATAAAGCACATTGTTGAGTAATAATATTACCCATTAGTTCCCTATTTAAATGTCTTAAGAGAGATACATCCCTAAGTCCTGTATACATTGCCATACGCTATCCTATATAAATAAATGTTGGAACACCATCTAATTCTTTATCTCTACTTTCTTTTTCACTTGCTCTTCTAGCTAATAAAGAAGCTCGTGAAGTTTCATCAAAATATGCTCTTAATCTTTCTAATAAAGCAGTTTTTTCTGCGGTTGCTGCTGCTAATAAATCTGCTTGGTTTAATGTTAAATCAGCATTAGGGATTGGTATACTACTATATTTTCCTCTTACATATCCTAAAATTTCTTTTACTAAAGCTAAGGTATATTCAAAAATCCATTGTCTCCCAATTGAGTTAATTAAATCATAATTAGGGTTTGTATAGGGCATATTAGAGGCATTTGTTACTTTCCCACATGCTGGATCTACACTACCACTTGTTCTATCATTTACTTTAATGTATTCAAACCACATATTACCAGCATTTGATCCACTAGTTTCTTGAGTAGTGTGTGTAAAAGGCCTAGGTACTGGGAATACTCTTAATACATTATCATGCATTTCAAAACTATAATTAGAAGCTCTAACCATTTGATTCATTTCAACTGCTTGAATAACTTGCATATCATATGCTAAGGGCATCATTAAATAGCCCATTCCACCACCAAAGCCTCCTAATCCTGACATTCCTGCAGCAGCTGCTCCTCCAAATCCAAATCCTTCATAAGCACCTAAATATCTAGCAGATGCTGGGACTGGTTCTTGGTAAAATACTTTTTTAATTTCTATGCTTCCTGTTATGTTCTTAGATTTAGCCCAAGCTTTTAAATCATAATCCTGTACACTTGAAGTTAGGGCAATTTTATCTTTATACCAGGGAACATTACCACCAGTACCTGCTTCTGCACCATACTGTAATGACATTTTTATTATTGCTCCCAAGTTAGGAGTAACTATACTATTATTTAAATAATTAAAATCCTCAATTTCAAATCCTTCTAAGGTTAACATATTATCTCTAACCAGATAAGAATATAATTCATTCCCATATACTGTAATTGCTTCTTCAAAGGCAGTAAAGAATGAACTCGATTGTAATTCGATGTCAACTAAGGGATAACCTAACCTAATAGCACAAAATTCAGCAACTTTTACACAGTCAACTTGAAAATCAATGCTGTTGTTATAAAAACCAAAAGGTACGGAATCTGGGTTCCAAAGTGGTTTACCATCGTATATAGGTACATTCATAATCTAATTAGTTTTATTATAAATATGAAAAAAGAGGACTCAAATTGAGTCCTCCGTAATTTTATTTAAAGTAAATATATTTTGAATCTCTTATCCGTTAAATACCATTAAGTATTTAGATCCTGAAGCAGCACCTACACCACTACCTGACATCCAAAATGAACCTGTTACTAAAGGTTCAGTTGTAGGTAAACCTGTGATGGTTACTGTTCCTGTTTGATTTAAGGACCCAGTTATTGTAATACTACCTGTTACTTCAAAACTACCAGTTACTGAATGTGAACCTGTAAAGTGTCTAAAGTTATTATCTAATTCTTTAATTGTTAAAGCGGAATCTTTACCACCGGAACCTGTTCTATAAGTTAATGCCATTTTTTATTAATTTAATTTTGTTATAAATATTATGAAGATGCTACAAAATACTCTATTTGCACATTGGCTGTGTCCGCTTTTGCTTTAATCGAGGATAAAGAGGCAAATGAAGAAAAATATTGAATATCAACATACCCTTCTACTACATAATCATAGTAATCAGTTCCCTGAAATTGGGCATTTGAAAATACCATTGATTTTCCGGCATCTAGTTTAAATAAACTTTCATCACCCGAACCTACATTACCTGTATTGGGGTTTTGTGCTTCTGGGCTATCTTGAATTAAATATAGTGATACAAAATTAGTTGAACATAAATTTGTAAATCTCATATATTTAACTGTATCTCTTACAAAAGAACCTGCTGTTTGTTGTTCTTCAGAATCTACAAATCTTAGAATTTCAATTCCACTCCCACTAAATGTTGGAGCTATAGTATCAGTTCTTTTCATTATCTGATTAACATCAGTAATAACCTTAGTATTAATGGATTGTTCCATATTACCATTAGGTAATCTTATTTCTTCTCTAATAGTTACTGATAATGAACCAGTAGGGTTACATATTGCCATTGTGTAATTTTGTTATAAATATGATACTCCTTATTATTATTGTAAATAGCTTTTAATCTCTAAATGTACTATATACTTTTAATATAGGAGATACTATATCATGTCTATGATTTTGTAATAAAGTTGAGGTTTCAAATCCTTTTACATGCTCTTCTATTCTAGATAGAAATGAAAAACCTGTTTCTCGTTTATCTTTTAAATCGATTTGAGCCATATCACCACATATTACCATTTTAGAACCTCTACCTAATCTTCCAATTACAGTTTCCATCTGGTTATGGGTAACATTTTGTGCTTCATCTACAATAACAAATGCTTTTAAGAATGTTCTACCTCTCATAAATGCAAAGGGTACAATTTCTATATTACCATTTTCTATTTCTTTTTCTATTTTTTCTTGACTATATAACATATGTAAATTATGATATATAGGTGCTAACCAAGGATCCATTTTCTCTCTAATATCTCCAGGTAAAAAACCTATGTCTTCTTTAGACACTGTAGGTCTTGTTATAACAATTTTATCTACTTTTCTTGTAAATAACATATCTAATGCTACTTGTGTAGCAACTAAGGTTTTTCCTGAACCTGCCATGCCTTTAAGTACGGTTATAGGTGAGCCTATAATTTTTGCTTTAGCTTCTTTTTGTTCATCGTTTAACTGTACATTAAATTTAATTGGATTTTTAGGTCTTCTTTTTTGAACGAACACATCGTCAGTATGGTGTTTACTTGCCATAACTAATTTCTATTTAGGGTTATGTGATTAATTATTATAATCGTTGTAAATACGTTAAAATACATATAATACGCAATATAACGCACTTTATTATACATATGGAAAAATAAAAAAAACCCGGCATAAGCCGGGTTAATTTTAATCAAGATCTAAGTTTAATACTATAAAGTATCTAAACCTGCAACGTTGATAGTACCATAGAATTCTGGACGAACCATTTTCTTAGCATATCTAGTTAATAGACCTTTTCTTGGTACGAATGTATCTGGATCGTAAACAAGTGGAGTCATGATTAATGGAATGTATGGAGCAAATACAGCACCACTTTCCAAGAACTGAGTACCACGGTATCCTAATAGGATTGTGTTAGCAGTCATGTAAGGGTTTTTGTATACTTTTTGGCGGCTATTTAAAGCACCAACTTTTTGTACACCAAATGCATAGCTCATTTTAGCAGCATCACCATCTGTGTCAGCAGCAAATCCTGGAATTGATTCCAAAACAGTTGCTACAGTTGGAGAAACAACCATAAAGTTAGCACCACCTCTAAGAGTTTTCTGGTGTATAATATTGCTCAATTTTTGGATTTTAGTTCCTAATGTTTGGAACCATTGTCCTTGAGAATTGTAAAATCCTAAATCAGCATTTGCTGCAGCAGCACCATTCGTAATTGATTGGTTGTTGATAGCAGACCATACTTCTGTTCCAGCAGCAGCACCATCGATCAACATAGAAAGAATTTCTAAATCGATTTCTAATGAAATGTACTCACTAAGGATTGAAGTTAGTTCAGCTTCAGCATCTAATGCATGGTATGCATTTAAATCCTGTGCAAATTCTGGTGTCCATACAGCTTTAAGTTTTCTAGTTTTAGCAACTATTGCAGATGATTGCATCTGAATGTTGATTTCTGGAATTACTTGGTCTGGGCAACAGTTAGCTCCTGATTTATCGTTAAAGGAGTTTGGATTAGGGTTACCTGCTTCAAAATCACCTCTGTTATTATCAGTTGGTTGGATTTGATAGTTTACACTTACACTAGTGTATACAGTCATTGCAGTGTCTAAAATTACGAATTTTACGCTTGTTCCATCGTAAGTTGTAAATTCAGATACTTGTGATCCAGCTACTTGTCCATTACCTAATGCTGCAGATGCTGCAGATCCTGTAGGAACAACGGCTGTAACAGATCCAGAAAATATTTGGAATCCTTTTACACCATCGAAATCAGCAAATGGTAAATCTGCTTTAGGTACAGAAATTGTTCTGAAATTTCCAGCAGCTACAGACGCAGAATAATCTGAGTTGTAATTTACATCAGCCCAAGTTGTATTGGCATCAGTTGAAGTAATAGCTAAAGACTGAGTATTTTGAACAGAATATCCAAATCTACCTGATCCATAAAGACCACCTGTGTTTGTGTTACCAAATGGATCGTTTCCACCTTTATCACCATATAATGACCCACCTGCAGAGAATGGAGACTTGTTAGATCCATATTGGAAATCTAAAAAGAATACAAGACCAGAAGGTAAATTCATTGGTTGTACTGATACAAATTCCTGTGCAGCAATTTGTCCGAATACTTTACGTACTAATGGTAAAGCAACTCCAGCCCACTGTCCACCAACGTTTACGCCAGTTTGTGAAGTGAATGTTCCACCATTTCCTGTTCCACCACTAGTTTGTGATGATTCTACTACAAGTTGTTTAGCTTGGTTTTCAAGAATAAGACCCATATTGTTTTTGTGGGCACCATTCATTCCTTCCAATAAACCTGTTTTTTCCCATTTCCCAGCTAATCTGGCTGCATCAGACTGTAACGACTGATATGGGTTTGCACTTTCTAATAAAGAGTTTAAGCTCATTTTTTTAGTTTTTTAAGGGTTATTTTAATAATTTAAATTAATCCAGCAAGTTTACGCATACGGTTGTATACATCATTGCTTTCAATAATTGGTTTTTTAGCTTCAGTTATTACTCCAGTTGCTTTAGATGCACTACCTTTTGGTCTTGCAATAGCTTCTGGTTTTGTTGATAAACCTTCGTTTAATGTTTCAAAAATAACTTTAGCTTCTTTTACTGTTGACGCTTTGTCAAATGCCTTAAGCACTTTAACTTTTTTGTCTTCAGATAAGTTTTTAGATTTAAAAACTTTGTTTGTGTAGAGTAATTTAGCATTAAGTAAATTAACTTCGTTTAATTCAACTTTAAGAGCATTGATTTCATCTAATGCTTCTTTAAATCTCATTTTTTCAGTTTCAGCTTCGATTCTATCGTCTTTTTTACGATCATCACCTTCAGCTTTTTCTTTCTTAGTCATTTCCTCATCTAATTCTACTTCAACATCCATATCTTCCATGTCATCCATGTCGTCCATATCTACAACGTTTTCTTCATCTTCCATTGCTTCATCACCTGCTTCAATTGTTCCGTCTGCTACTAAATCTTTAATAACATCCTCGATGAATCCTTTTAAGTCGTCTTCTGACATATCTTCTAGATCGATTTCTTCATCGTCTATCTTATCGTCGTCGTCTTC
>ENA-OSJC01002798-OSJC01002798.1-marine-metagenome-genome-assembly--contig:-NODE-2798-length-12856-cov-4.301745_pt1 | contig 12856 bp, 22 predicted proteins | sample MGYA00237885_ERZ534234 | MGnify/ENA primary metagenome ERZ534234 (study PRJEB26413, sample SAMN06343907) | marine metagenome | isolation source: coastal waters | place: Atlantic Ocean: West Antarctic... | reverse complement strand
CGTGGTGTCCTTTTTGTCGCAATTTGGATGACGTTAGATTCATATTCCTGGGCCAAGATCTACGCATATAACCCAAATCCAGACCCACTAATCTATGCTGCCTTGCTTGGTGTGCCGTCTGCTTTACTAGCCGCTGCGCTAAAATTCTATAATGATGGGCGCAAGGTGGTAGAGAAATGATTGCAGAACTTAGTTCCATATTGGCATCTAGTGCAGCTGGTTCATTGATTGGTGGTGTATTCAGTTGGTTGAATCGCAAAGAGGAAGCGAAAGAGCGGGCCAGCGAGCGGGAATTCAAGATAGCAATGGTTGGAGCCAATGCTAACGCTGCAGAAATGGCATCCGAGGCGCGAGCGTTTGAAGGGTCACAGAAGACTGTCGGTAGTGTTGGCAGTGCTATCAAAAGCGCAGTCAGGCCCGTTATAACGGCTGTTCTTTTATACCAGACCTACATGATACTGACCGGCCTTGAATCGATCGTGGGAGGCATTGAGGCGCTTGGCGATGGCGAAGCGCTGCAACTTTACCGCGACATTGTGCTAAATATAATATCCCTGACTGCGACTTCCGTGTCGTGGTGGTTCGGCGCTAGACCTAGCAACCGTGGCAAATAACTAGCGCCAAGCCCTAGTACTAAGTTGGTCGGTTTTCTTTTCCCGTAGGTTCTCAACTAACAACGAATTGTCGATATGCTCGCGAGTGTTTACGCACCGCGAGCTGCGCGTATGTCGTTTCGTTCCGCCGCAGAGTTCGCACACCTTACCCTCAAAGAATTTTAGACCTTGTTCCAAGGCATCGGCACGCGCGTATAATTTTTCGGCGTCTGAGCGCAGGTCTGCCGGTGTTACTTTTGCGTAATTCATTTCGTTATTTTCCATTCAATAATAGTGTTAAAGATGTTGGCTTCTGAAAAGCACGGGAATTTCCGGACGCATATTTTCATAATCGTGTTGGTTGATTCGCCCTTGTCGATTTCCGGGTCAATGAATTTGATCACCTCATCCGCTTCTTGCTGGTCGTTAAACTTTGGCATGGCTAAAACCTTTAATTAGTCGCCGGGCGCGATACCCAAAGCGAATTTAGTTTAGAGTGATCTGGGCGATCCAGTTCGCTGCGCGCAGTAACCTGGCGGTACTTTTCTTCGCATGGCTGGCAGCTTAGATGGCGCTTTCCGCTTTTGTGATTCAAGTACAGCGGTGCTGCAACTATTTTGCCGCAGCTATAACATGGTTTTTTATATGGAAGTGGTCTAGCCATTACAGCGCACCAGTCGAGCCGAAACCGCTTTCGCCGCGTTCGGTATCGTCCAAGTCTGTGACTTCCAACGATTTAAGCATGACGGGCACGACCACCAGCTGCGCAATCCGCTCGCCTGGCTCGACTCTAAATGGCACAATATCAGTGCTATGGACAGTCAACACTACGCGGATTTCACCCCGGTAATCTGAGTCAATAACGCCTGCCATTGTGTCTACACCTCTGCGAACTGCAAGGCCGCTGCGGGGCTTTATAAGGCCCACAAAACCTTCTGGTATAGCAACAGCAATGCCAGTGCTAATCACCACCACCTGGCCGAAATGGACGCGAGCAAGGTCATGGTCAGAATATATATCGAACCCGGCGGCACCCCCGGTTTGCCTTTCTGGAACTACTGCTGTTTCTGTTAGTCGTTTGAATTTGATCATTAGGCTAAACCTTTAATAAGACTTGAGGGAATATGGTTTCAATGTTCGCCAGCACTGCTAGCAGAACAACTACAGTCGTGTAAATTACTAACGCGCTATAAAGTGCCCAATACCATTTCATCTGTTCGACATAAATGCAAAAAGAAACTTGAACACAAAACATCATTACCGACAGCGTGATCATAATTTGTAAAATTGTCATAATAGTTCCCCTTAAATTTCAGTTGATGGCTGGTTTTTAGAGTATTTGTCTAATGACCAATGCGCGCTTTTCGTAACCATGTTTAAAAGCTCTGGCGGGATGTGCCCGCCCTCCATAAATTCAATGGTATCTAACAACGCTTTGATCGTTTCGCGATACTCTGCGATTTCTTGTGCCGTGGTGTTAGTAGTCATTCAGCGTGACCTCTTCGTTATACTGCATGTAATGATCTAGACAAACATAAGCATTGACATAAGTTTCGGCGATCTCATTGAAATCAATGTCGTCGCGCTCGCGCATCATAAACGCATAATAAACATCATAGCTGTCTGTAATCATTTCAAAGATCCAGCTGATGATTGGGTCCGCGCCGAATATTTTAAAATTAGTGACGGCTGAGTCAAATTTATCATAGTCAAAAGCTGCTAAATATTTAGCAAGATCTGGCACAACACTATATTCCACCCAATGGGTGTACGCGTCATCCAAGTCTTCATCGTATGCCTCTTGGTTTAGCATGTTGCGCAAATCAATTTCTGGTGTGCTCATTTTGTCATCCCCATCTTTGCGAGTCGTCGCGCTATATACGCCTCTTTGATTAATGCCTCGACAGTCTTGTTTAGACTGAGGCCAGTCGCCAAGCTTTCTTCAATTGCCATTTGATGAATAGCATCTTGTATGCGATAACCACGGTTTTTAATAAGTGTTGCCATTATTTAATCCCAAATTGTTTTGCTAGTGTAATGTCATTTCGCGCAATGTATGCGGAGAAGCGCGGCGTTCTAAGCACCCGAGTATAACTATGCGGGTAAGCTCGGGTTGGTTCTTTGTACTGCCCTTCGCTGATGTACTGAGCAGCGATTGAGCCAGGGTTTACTTGCCAGCGCCCGCCCGCGTCTTTAGTAGTGAGCGTAGTAATATCTGACCAGCTTAAAGTTTTCATACCCATCCCATTATATACGCGTAAAACGGGCTGGTAAGAGCGATGCCAAGAAGGATGCAGCCGATACTTTCAATTATTGTTTTCATGGTGTTTGCTCCGTTTGTTTGTTTGCGTTGTGTTTCAATAAGGTAATATTAAGCCATGCAGGCTAAGGGTGCAAGCACTGCAAGCACCTTTAATATATCAATTAGCTATATCAAACGGAGTTTTTATTACTATAGTATTCTTTGGCGAGGCGTTCGACATCTGGGAGTATCACTGGTGGTACGCGTTCAAGCATGGCGGCCCTAGCGGCCCTGTCGCGGCCTCTGGCAACCTGGGAGCCTAGTTGTATACATGCTATTTGAACATGCTTTAGGATGAGTTCACGCCAGTCTGGCGGCACCTCATTAAGGGTTGACCGGCCATAGATTACATCGTCGGCATAGTGCCTAGGCCTTTTCCCAATCGGTGATTGCATCAACTACCCCTTTCCATCCCAGCGCGATACAGACAAACGCGCCAGCGTCTTGGCAGTTGTTAAGAAACGCGATCTGTTCGGGTGATATTTTGGATTTGGTGTGGTCCATTCTTTTCAGCTCGCACACAAACGGCGGTGAGCCGATGATTATAATGTCAGCAGCGCCGGTGGTCATCCCTTCCGCCTTGTGTCGCATAACCTGGCCCGGCGTTCGCTTTCCTTCATTGCGCGGGTGCAGAGCTATTGCGCGGAGCTTTGGTGATAGCTGATTAAATAGCGTGATCTGTTCAGCCGACTCTGGTGAGCATGGCCCGCGATATTTAATGTCGCCATAAACTTTAATTGATTTTGGGAATTTCATCTAATGCCTCATTGTGTCCATAGATTTTATAGAAGCCTTTTTCCTTCATCTTTTTTAACGTTAGCGTTTTTGGCATTACGCCATAGTTCGGAAGCGATGATAAAAAAACTTCAATTGATGGTGCGACTCTACCACTAAAAACAACAGTGGATAGTGACTCCCATTCGTCTACTTTTTCCGGCATATACCAAATGCAAAATGATCGATACTCGGTGGTGTAGTCGACCTTCAATGTTTGGTTTCCGCTTTTGCTTATCCATTCCTGACAGTGCCAGCTCAAAACCTTGTCGGTGCTTTTGGCGTATGGGTCTGACTTTAGCTTTCTAAATTCCATGACCAGCTTTTCGTTCGGGTCGATCAATTCGCCTTTACACTTTTCACAATAGCGCGCCGCAATGTCGTTCGCGTGTTGGCATTTCTCGCACTCTTTAGATGCCCATCTATGTTCGCACCTGGCATAGGTTCCAGCAGCTAAAAATTCACCGTGGCAGCGCCTGCCAAAATGGGAAGGTATTTCTAGCTTAACGCCCGCAAGATCGGCAAAATATCCGTCTTTCGTTATGTGGAATTGATCAGGATTCGGTCGGCCCGAGAAATCATTTATATAATTACAGTCGGGGCATTCAACTTCGGCACCGCCTACTACCTTGGTGGATTTATACGCTTTAATGTCTGGGTTAAATACATCGCCATCTGGGCAGTGGCGCTCTATGTTCTCCGCGTAGTCCAAAACTAGGCAATCTTTTTTGCCTGCATCGATACGCAACCCGCGCCCGATTATCTGTTGCATTAATCCGACAGATTCGGTGGCACGCAAGATGGCAATAACGTCAACGTGGCTTGCATCGAAGCCGGTGGTTAGCACGGAAACATTAACCAGGTATTTTATTTGTCTGGCTTTGAAAGCCTTTAATATTTGTTCGCGTTCAGCCTTTGGTGTTTCACCTGTCACCAGTGCGCTGTTACCGTGTGGCAGGCTTTGCATAACCTCATTTGCGTGGGGCACGGTTGCGGCAAATATCATTACGCCTTTGCGCCCGGCGGATAACTCGACCACCTCGGCAATGATAGCGGCTGTTTTCCGGCCTTCACCTTCGAAAGCCTTTTCAACCTGGCGGGCATCAAATTTTCCCATGCTGTTTAATTCCAAGCCGGTGGTGTCATATCCATCATGGTGTTCTGTTGTCGGTGGCGTTAGATAGCCTTGATCGATTAATTCTTTCGCGCCTATTTTGAACACCAACTTTTTAAAGTATGGTTCTACTGTTTCGTGCTCTGAGATTGCCCTATCGTTCTCATCGAGCTGATATATATAGCCACTGCCGAGACGGTATGGCGTAGCAGACAATCCCAGCACGCGCAGCTGAGGGTTCTTTTTGCGCAGATCATCAATGATAAATTTGATAGTGGGTGTTATGCCGTGGGCTTCGTCAACGATAACAGCTGCAAAGTTTTTAAACCGTTCCAAGCTGTTTTTAACCGTGCCAGGCGTGCCGAATACGACATAGTGCTCTAAGCTCTTTTGCCCGGTTGAAGCACTGTACAGGCTTGCCATGCCACCGGCGGCAATGTATTTACCGTGGTTCTGTTCGACCAGCTCTTTAGATGGTGCCAAACAAAGCACCCGTTTTTTGCTGGTTTCGTGAATCCATTGCGCAAGATCTGCGATGATGTGCGACTTTCCCGCACCCGTTGCAGCATCGATGATGCAGGGGTCATAGCATTTAGAAAGAAAAGCCTTCGCGGCATCCACCGCATTCTGTTGATATGGTCTTAACATTTTCTGCCCCAGTTTTCGCCTGCGCGGATTCTGCACGCTTGCGCTTTGCTGATTTTAAAATAGTATGCCAGCTCTGCCAAAGTGCATTTGTGTTGCAATCGGCGGAACGAGCGAAGCGCGCCGGGTGTCATTACGCGCGGGTTATTTCTCATCTAAGCCACAGCTGCCAGGTACTGGTCGTGGAATGCTTTAAGCTTGGGCAGGGTTTTGTCAATATATTGCTGACTGAAAAAAACCATTTCGGTGTCAAATTTAAACCGGTTCCATTGAATGAAATACGCTGTCGTTCGCTCGCTGCAAAACATTTCATATTGAACCTGGGCATAATAATGGGGCAGGTGTGCCAGGCTTTTAAATTCCGGGTCGGGATTTTCACGCAACCCAAACGGGCATTTAATCTCGGCAATAGCATCTGCGCCAATTAATCCATCGGGTGACGCGCCGAGCCAATCGTATTCCGGGTGAACTATAAACCCGCATTCTTTAATAGTGATGCCTGTTTCAAGCTCAAAATCGAATACGGCGTTTTCTTCGTTCCGGCTTCCGTATTCCGTGGCAACATTGCCGGTGAAAGTCGACTGACCGAGTATTGAGCGCATTGCGTCTTTGGTGCTAGACCAAGGATTAACGCCAAGTATTGCGCCAATCTGTGAGCCAGTGACCCGGCCTTTGCGCGCGTCAAACCATTCTTGTGAAAGTTGTTCCATTGTTTTTACCTCGAAAAAAAGGCCCCGTAGGGCCGTATTATTAGAATGGTATATCTTCGGCGGCTACAGGTGCAGCGGGTGCGGAGTTTACCGGCGATACTGCCATAACCCAGTTACCGCTTTTATCGTCAATTTCCCAAAGGCCCAGTTTAATGGCCATAGGCTTATTAGATAGCGCAGAGCTGAGCTGGCTATCACCGGGTTCAGTGCCGTTGCGCATTAGATCACCGCCTGCGTTTGCATCGATAGCAGCGAGCATCTTTAAAGCACGATCGCGTTTGGTTTTATCCTGCTCTTTTACGCGAATCTTATGAAAGATCTTGCGGCCCTTATGTTCGCCGTCGAGCACTACCCAGCGGGCAGATACAAACGAGTCACCCTGATATTCGTCCCATTTAATTTCGTCAATTGCCGCGACTACCTGAGTGTTTGCAGGGATAGGCTTAATCTGAACATTGCTGTCAAATGAGGTGGATGCTGCTGCTGTTTTACCGTCTGAAAGATCAAAAAATGACATAATTATATTCCTGTTTTGTTATTGGCGATGAATGTTTAAATTAAATTTTCTATCTTTGCTTGTTTTGAACAATTATCAGATGCCCACAATGGTCTTAAATTGCAAAGCGCCCAGCAGTGCTTGAAATTAATTTCTTCTGGGCTGACATAAGGAAAACTTTTAACTGGCAGAATGTGGTCAATATGCCAATCGCCGTAGTTACTCCAAGTCATGCCCTTCAAAAACTGCCTTTCCAAATGTATCTTTAGTTCATCTATATTCCAATCAACATGTCTTAAAGCGCCTTTCTGATTTTTCAGCGCTCCGGAAATTGCTGACCGCATAGATACTGTAAGCCTATATTTATCATCGTGCTTTTTTCTTTCTATATTTTGCTCTGCCTTTCTTTTTTTAGAAGAAGGCAGAGAGTTATAAGCTCTTGCTTTTTCCGATAATTCATCCTTGTTTATTTCCCTGTATTTTCGATTGTAAGCTGCGGCAGATTCCTTGTTTTTTTCCCTGTAATCTTTTTGATAAACTTTTATTTTTTCGCTATTTTTTAGCCCGTACTCCCTATCGGATTCCTGTTTTTTTTGCTTGTTTAAGATTGACCATTTTAATGTTTTAAGTTTTATGCATTCCTTGCATTGCTGTGACAATCCATTCTTTCCTCTTTTATGTCTGTAAAAGAATTCATTTGTAAACTGCTTTTCTTCATTACAATTTTTGCATATTTTCAGCATTTAGACTCGGTATATATTGAATTAGCGGGTTAGTCCCTGATGGTACTTCAATATCTCTTGTAATGCCATATCTATTTTTGCTGACACACGCGGCAGCTGCATAAGTTACTAATAAGCGCGTTCCGTTTGAAGTGGCTTTCTTCTTTTCGCCGTCTCCAATTGTGTAGGTTTGCAGCTTTAGAAACCCAACCATGTCCACGTCATCGACGTAAGGTGCTACTGAGCGCTTGCCAAGCCGCAGGGTGTATCGTGTATACGGGTCCATATCAGGAAGCTCTACTGTCTCGGTATCGGCATGGGCGATGTATACAATAGCGATGTTTTTATCGGCATTGATTTTTGACATCAATTTGCCAACCCGGTGGTGAAGCGTGGCTACTGCGCCAAGCCCTGCGCCATATCCGCCTAAAGCCTGGTTGATTGATTTGGGCTTCTTGGGGTCGCTGTCGATAACGTTCTGCATGAAGATGCGTTCGAGCGCTGTTACGCTGTCGATTATGATCGTTTTGTATTTGTGTTCTTCTTTATATAGTGCGGTCATCTGTTCAATAAGCTGTTCCAGCGAGGTTACCACGGGCAGCGCGTCAGGCCGTATGGCAGCCGGTACACCCTGCAACCCATCTTCTGCGCGTATCACTATAGGGTTGGGGAATGTAGCCGCTAGGGACGTTTTACCGAGCCCTGAGTCGCCGCAGATAGTTACGATCGGCATCCGGTCAGCTGGTTTCGTTGCTTGCTTTAATATTGACATGGTTTGTTTCTCTCTTTCCTAATTGAGATTGCATCTTAGGCCATCTGGTGTTATCTTGTCAACACTTCTTATCAACACTTGGATACAAACATGAAAACAGCAGACGCAATAGAGTTTTTCGGTGGCATTAAAGAGCTGGCAAAGGTTTTGGAGATATGGCCGCACAATATAAGTCGATGGGGTGAGAAGGTGCCGCCATCGCGGGCTTATGAGCTGGAGGTAAAGAGCAATGGCAAACTTAAAGCTAAATAAAATAAAAAAACTAACGGAGAGCAACATAAAATGAACCAATTCGACTATCTTGACGCAGGATTCAGAATCTTCGGCCTCCACGGCGTGGACGCTAAAGGCAACTGCGAATGCGGAAACCCGCACTGCAAGGCTATTCTAAAGCATCCTAGAACATCGGCTTGGCAGCATACGCCAAACTGGTCAGACGAGCAGCTCGACACGATGGAAATGATGGGCCAGTTTTCGACCGGCTTTGGCGTTCTAGTTGACGAGCATATCGTTATCGACATTGACCCCCGCAATGGCGGCTCCGAAGCATACGCGAAGCTCTGCAAAGACTTAGACCTAGACTTTAAAGCATTGTCTGGTTTTGTAGTTGCAACCGGCGGCGGTGGTTGGCATATCTATTTTAAGAAGCCTTTAGCTTTGGCGCTGGCAGGACACCATGCGGATTATGAGGGCATCGACTTTAAGTCGAGCGGCTATGTTGTCGGCTGCGGATCGTTGCACAAAAGCGGCTCTTTATATGAAGCTGAGAAAGGACACCCGGACGACATTGCAGAAGCACCCGCCGAGCTATTAGCACTGCTGGAAAAACCCGAGCATATACGCGCGGAGTTTCGAGGCCAGCAAGTGGATCTGTCAGCCGATGACCTTGGTGCCATGCTTCAATGTATCGACGCGAATTGCAGTTACGAACAGTGGATCAAAATAGGGATGGCGCTACACCATGCAACCACGGGCACAGGCTGCGCGATCTGGGATACATGGAGCGCAACGGGCGAAGATTACGCGGGCAGCGAAAAAATCGGTCAGCATTGGCATTCGTTCGGCAAATCCGCGTCACTAGTAACAGTCGGGACGTTGGTTCATTTTGCGGAGCAAGGTGGCTACCAGTCAACCGTGACTTTCGAGACTGAACTGGTTTACGACGAGCCATTGTCTGACGATAATATTGATCTACTGCGCCCGCCAGGCTTTGTTGGCAAGCTGGTGGAATGGATCAACGGGCAGTGCCGGTTTCCACGCGAGCGTTTAGCAGTAGCGGCAGCGCTATCGGCAATGGGGAACATTTCCGGGCTGCGCTACGAAGATAAAGTCTATGGCGTTACCACTAACCAGTTCATATTTTGCGTCGCAGGATCTGCAACCGGCAAAGAGGCAATACAACAAGCCCAGGCTGAGATACACAAAGCCGCAGGAATTGCACCCGCAACACACGGCGCGATCAAATCCGAGCAGGAGATTATCCGCAACCTAATCGACCACCAAGCGGCTTGCTATATCATCGACGAGATGGGCCTAGTGCTGCAAAAGATAGACAACGCTAGAAAGCGTGGCGGTGCGGCATACTTGGAAGGAGTGATTGGCGCATTAATGTCGGCATATTCAAAAGCCAATTCGTTTATGCCATTAGGTGGCGATGTGCGCAAAGAGATTAAAATGCAATTGGCCAAAGAGTTGGGCCAACTAAAGAAGCGCCAGGCAGACGGGGCGGATGTTGAAGCGGACATCGAATCTATTGAGCGGCAGCTATCGACGCTTGACAGCGGCCTGGAGCGTCCTTTTCTGTCATTAATAGGGTATACAACTCCGGTCACGTTTAACGGCCTAGTGGACTATGAGCAGAGCGCAAACGGCTTCTTTGGTCGGTCCCTGATAATCCAAGAGAAAGAGACCAACCCGAAAGCTAAAAAGCGGTTTAAGACTTTGCCAATGGATATGACCATGTCGATGACCCTAGCTAGTATCTACAACGGCGGATCGGTTGCGGCAACTGGAAAGCAACGGGTTGAGCATTTATCCGACCGAGTGGAAATACCAACAGAAGCGGCGGCATTGGACTTACTGGATACCATCGAAGACGAGTTCCACGCCATGGCTGAGAAATCCAAAGAGGCAACGCTTGAGGCAATCCCACGGCGGGCTTTTGAGCTTGTTTTGAAAGTCAGCTTGGTGTTGGCCATTGATGACGGTTTTAGATCGGTAGAGCACGTTCGGTGGGCTTATGCGTTCGTCAAAGCGGACATTCAAGCCAAAGTTAATCTGGCAGCGGGCAATATGGCAGCAGATGATCGGCGGCACGATGAAGCCTTACATCGTAAAATATTGAATATCTTGGACCATGACGGGTTGGGCGAATCCATCGGCGTTATTGCAAACCGTTGCAGACCAGCAAAAAAACAGGATGTTTTAACATCGCTGGAAATATTGATTGAGAAAGGTTTTGTGAAAAAGGACCATATAACAGCGCTGAATAATAAAAAGCTAGAAAAGTATTTTTTGGCATGATAATTGTATGTCGATTGTAGCGCAGCGGCGCTACACTACAATTTTGCAATAATGGCCGCATATAGCGGCTTTTTTTATGTCTGGCTGCTAAGCTACTCTAACGTACTTTTTGCCATAATGGCTCTAGAATGCGGGTTTCGGAGTACCTAAGGGAAATAGTATCCTAGCCTAAGAGAATTAAAAATAATGATAATAATAGTCATTTAGTTATTCTAGTCTAAGTGGTTTTCAGCTATTAAAATATAGTATAGCTAATATAACTATCTGGCTATAATACTCTGAAAGTACCATTGTAGAGGGATCGAATGTTAGCGAAGGTTAGCGAAGGTTAGCGGGCGGGCAATTAATGCTTGCACCTTTGCGACTTTGCTAGTAATTTGGCCAAACAAACAACGGAGAGCAAACAATGAAAAAACTAATCGACGATATAACCGGCTATACGTTCGTATACAAGAAGGAAAAGGCAGACCCTGACCTTTGCCTAGCTTTCGCCCGAAAGTTCAACCACGGGCTTCCTAGGCTGTCTCACACGCAAGCCAACGCCATATTTAAACAGATACTCGGGTTTGACGTTCATTCGGTGGTATTAGAACAATGAAACTGCAAGAAGCACTGGATGCCGCATATGCTGAGATGAACCAGGCTTGGTCAGATTGGAGTTACCCGTATGACCTTGTTGGTGAAGGTTACGACAATTGGCGCAAAGCTTACGATAAATGGAGTGATGCTTACGAAGCGGTATCTGAATATGAGAGACAGTTAGAGCAATGAAAAGCCCATGCAACAAGACCTGCAAAATAGAAAATAATTCTTGTATAGGTTGCGGGCGGACGCTAAATGATATAAAAATATGGGCATCTGCTACAACAGCAGAGCAGCAAACTATAATTGAAATGGCAAAACGGAGATTAAAATGATGAATTTACAGCAGGAAAAAGAGCAGATTATCAAACAGCGCGTAAAAATCGAACAGCGATTAGATAAGCTGGCATATATTGACGATTGCGAGGCGGTGGTGGATTTGGATACGGCTTGCCACGCTGTTAATGAGCTTGAGCAGCATATACTACTAACTTTGGAGCGTATTGGCCGGCAGCAGATACTCGCAGAGTCAAAGAGGCGCTAACAATGTATCAAATAAGTTTTAGCGGCGGCCTAGGATCTGGAATATCGGCATTGCTGGCATATGAAAACGGCTTAGACTTCAATCTAATCTTTGCTGATACGCTAATTGAAGATGAAGATCTATATCGATTTAACGCCGACATCGCAAAAGCAGTCGGGAAAGAGATCATTGTGCTAACAGATGGCCGGACGCCTTGGCAAGTTTATGTTGATAAGCGATGGATCGGAAACAGCAGGACAGCACATTGCTCTACTGAGCTAAAATCTAAGCCCGTTAAACGGTGGTTAAAAGAAAACTCGGATATAGCTGACCCGCTAGTTCTTGGCATGGATTGGTCAGAGCTTGACAGAATCGAAAGGGCGCAGAAAAATTGGGGTGATCGGCCTGTTATTAGCCTTTTGAATAAATTTAACGTTGATCGGTCTATTTATGACGCTATTCTAAAACGGCACGGCATAGCAAAACCAAGGCAGCATAAGCTCGGGTATGAGCATAACAATTGTGGTGGGTTTTGCGTAAAGGCTGGGCAGGTTCAGTTTGAAAGGCTTTATAGGACAATGCCAGAGCGCTACAAATGGCACGAAGAGCAGATGATCATAGCAACCGATGCAATTGGGCCGACTGCAAAGCCATTTCTAAGGATGACGGTAGGTGGAGAGCTAAAATACATCGATCTAAAAGAGTTTCGGGAACACTTGGAGGCCGGCACTGCTGAGTTGGATATGTTTGCTGGGGCAGGGTGTGGGTGTTTTACTGATGAGGATTAATCTATGGAACGACAAATAGAGCTAATGCGCTTGGCCAATAAATCAGTGTTTACTATCGCCCGCGAGCTGAACATCGGCGAAGATGAGGTGTTAGCGGTGATAGCAGGGCTAAAGATGCCGCTACCACGGTCGAAATCAACGGGCGAGTCAGCTGCTATAGCGTGTAAGAAGCGCCGGGCCATCGAGGCGCATCATAATGCCAGGCTTGAGCAAGATGGGCACGACCCGCTTGATGATTTGCTGGGTTACTAAAAAACCGTTTCAATATAGCCAATTGGTATAAGCATTAATGCGATAGTGCTAGCACTATGA
>ENA-OSJC01002797-OSJC01002797.1-marine-metagenome-genome-assembly--contig:-NODE-2797-length-12862-cov-2.996480_pt1 | contig 12862 bp, 12 predicted proteins | sample MGYA00237885_ERZ534234 | MGnify/ENA primary metagenome ERZ534234 (study PRJEB26413, sample SAMN06343907) | marine metagenome | isolation source: coastal waters | place: Atlantic Ocean: West Antarctic... | reverse complement strand
TTAGTATTATAATATTGTAATATTTTTTTATTTTCTACTTTTGAGACAGATGTGGAAATGTTTGCTATTTTATAAACTATATTTTCACAAAATTTTGTAATCATTGAAATAATTTTATTAGAATTTTTTAATCTAATTTCATATTCTATGCTGTGAGATCTATAAATTAGAAATGTATTCCTTTTAATCATCTTGAAAAATATAAAAACTATGAATGTATAAAAAATCCAACTTGGACCTTCAATTATTAAAATATTTTTTTTAGAATTTTTAAAAAAATTTAAAATTTTAATTATAAGAATGGGTAAATTTAAAATTTTATATAAAGGTTTATTTTTATAAAGTTTAATATTTGCAATTTTATTTTTGCTAACATTTTTTGGAGACATTTGAAAAAGTTTATTATCTTTATTTGGCCAAGATTTAAAAAAATCATAGCAAACAACACCAGAACCAGACTTTGGTGGAAAGGCGTCAAAAAAACAAATATGTGCTGTTCTCATTATAAATATAGAGTTTCAATTTTTAATTTATCAAGTTATTAAACTATTTTATAATAATAAAATAGCGAAGATATCAAAAAGGCTAAATAATACGCTGTATTATAAATGGGGATTTTTAATACTATATTTTTTTTTATTTTTGAAAAATCAAAAAAAGATAACAAAAAAATCATTGTAATAGGGTCAAAATATTCTTGAAAAATTAGTTCAGTATTTAAAAATGTAAATATAATTAGAATAAAAAAGAATAATAAAAAGTTAGAATAATTTATAAATCTATAAATAAGAAGTGCCGAAATTGATGCACTTAATGAAAAAAATATTTTAAAAATATTTTCATTGCCTAAAAAAGATAATAAAATTTAGAGATTGCCCCGCCACCCACTTGGGTAATTTCTATATTTATTAATAATGAAAAATTTATTATATAAAAAATCACGAAAATAAACTTTTTATCTAAAATAAATTTATACAAATCTTTTATATTTTCAAATAAGAGAAAAATACAAGGTATAAGATAAATTAAGATTATATTTAAAATAAATGGAATATTTTTAACTTGTAAAACAGTCATATCCCTTGTTATAGACACATCTGGTGGGAATAATCCCTTCCAAATAATAAAAAAATATAATGACGGCAATAATAAAATAATGAATAAAAAAACAATAAAATAATTTTTCTTATCGAATAGTTTTTTAAAATTTATTAAATTAAAAAAAATTAATACCACAAGAAAAATATAACTTTGTCTTGTATAGAAACACAGACATGAAAAAAAAATACAAACAAATAAAGTCAAAAATGATTTATTTTTTTTATAAATTTTATAAAAATATATAGATGTTAAAAGAAAAAAAATTCCTAAAATCTCCTCTAGACCCCAAAAAGTGGAAGTACGGAAATAAGGCCCCAAAAATATAACACTTGCTAATAATAGCAACTGATGGTTTTTTAATAAATTTATTCTTTCATTGAAATTTAATTTCAAAATTAGATAAAATATAAAAAAGCTAAAAAATGATATTATTAGGTTAAATAAATTTAATTCTGATGAGTCTTTGAAATCAAATAAAAATGATATAATCACATAATATAAAGGTAAGGAAGTAGAATCATATTTTTGCCACGGAATGTCTTTTAAGCTATATTTTTCAAATAGATTATAATTCTTATAAATATGTTCTATATCAACGGCACCGCCACTTGAATTTTCATTGTAATAAAAACCTAATAAGAATGATGAAAAAATTAACAGTATTAATGCATAATAGAAATTGGATAACTTCATTATTTTAATTAATCGAAGTTAATTCTTTCTTTCTCAATCACTAACGGTAAATTTCTTACGTGAGACAGTATTGTTCCAATATACTCTCCAAGCAATCCTAGAAATAAAATTTGAAATCCACCAATTGAAAATATTCCAATCAATAATGGAGCTGTACCAAAATCAAAACTATCCCAATAAATTAATTTTAAAATGAAAAATATTAATGCAGTAGATATTGATAAAAAACTTATTATAAACCCAAGTATCGTCATAAATCTTAATGGAACTTTTGAATGTTTTACAATTGCTAAAATAGCCATATCCATCAAGGTAAAAAAATTATTTTTGGTCTCTCCTCTTAATCTAACTGGCTGTTTAAATTTTAATAAATCTATTTTTGGTCCAATATCTGCCACTAATCCTCTAAAGTAAGGGCATGGATCGTTTAATTTTTTAACTTCATTTAGTATGGACTTGTCAAATAATCCTGAACCTGTCGTATTGACAGTTAATGGGGTTTTTGAAATTTTCTTCAAAAACCAATAAAAAAAATTTCTAGTTAACTTCATAGATGTATTTTCATCAGAATCAATTTTTTGAAGTAGAACTATTTTACTTCCATTTTTCCATTTAGACAAAAGTTGATCAATGAGTTCTGGTGGATCTTGAAAATCACTATTTAGCAATATTGATGCGTCACCTTTTGATTGGAGTAATCCATATAATGGGGAATTTAAATGACCATAATTTTTATTATTAATAATTAATTTAATTTTTTTATCTTTGGCTATTAAATCTTTAACAATCCTAGTTGTTGTATCAGTTGAACAATTATCAATTATTATATGCTCATAATCAAATGTATTATTCTGCATAACATCCCTAACTGCTGCACATAATTTTTCAATATTTAACTCTTCATTAAAAGTAGGTGTTACTATTGAAATTAAAGGCATATATTAATTTCATATATCAGAAAAAACTATAATATGTTACTTAAAATTCATTATAAACTTATTTATGAAAAAAAAAATTTTGTTTTTTTTAGGTCTAATTCTGTTTTTTACAATTTCCATGAAGTTGATAGATACATCTCTTACCTATATTTATGGCCTTGGAGATCCAATTATATATAAATATTCAAAAATATATGGCTATGAGATTAAACCAAATCAAAAAATTAAAAGAAGAGGTAATAGAATATTTATAAATAATATGGGAATGAGAAGTTCTCAAAAATGGCCAGAAAATAATCCAAAAAATATAAATAAAATTTTATTTTTTGGTGACAGTGTCACTTATGGAGGATCCATTGTTTCAAATAAAGATTTATTTAGTGAAAGAATTTGTAAATTACTTAACAACAATAAATCAAAATATATATGTGGTAACTACGGTGTGAATGGCTTCAGTTTTTTTTCAATTTCACAACTGATAAAATATAAAAAAATAGATAGTGACAGCTTAATAGTTATTACTTTAATAGGAAATGATTTTACCAGAAGTTTCCATAATATAGGAAGTCAGCCTTTTTGGGGAAAAAAAATTAATAACTTTTATCCAGCATTAACAGAAATATTATTTATTTTTATAGATAGATACCGAAATGTAATTAAATATGATTTTGCTGATGAAGATAATTTTTTTAATAATAATAAAAAATATTATGATGATTTATTTCTTAATTTCACAAAAAGCCTAGAGGACAAAAAATATATTATATTTTATTCTCCCTCAAAAAGTGAAATTAATGGGTCTAATGAGTATCTTTATTTTAAGGAAAAATTGAGCTCTTATGACAACTTTTTTGATTTGACTAAAATAAGATTTAATAAAAAGGAAGAGATGTATTACGATCATATACATCTAAATAAAATGGGTCACAAAGTTTACGCTGATTATATGAGTAAAAAAATTAAAAAAATTATAGATGAGAATCGGTAAATGAAGAACTTTAAAATAAATTTATCCTTAAATAAATATATAATATTTATATTTTTTTTTATTTATGTCTCACAAGTCTTTAGAATTCCTTACAATTTTCATGTTATTAATCAAAGAAATTATGAAAGCAGGATGCATATAGCGCATGGAAACTGTGATAAAGAAAGCTATGGCTTTATAACAGCTACAAGCAAGGAATTTGCAATTAAAAAAAATGAAGCTCCATTATCTTTATCATTAGATCATTATTCACCTGAAATTTGGGGTTTACTAAAGCCACATAAAAAAAAATATAATAAAAAATATATTTTTATATTAAATTATTTTGGAAATTTTAATGATTTAAAGAATAAAACAATCAGTATGAACGATCATATGATTAACTTGAATGATTACTCATTAGCCAAAAAATTTGGTAACTGTTATTTTTGGATTAAAAATGATTGAAATTTTTAGTATTTTATTTCAGCTCCTAGTATTTATTATAATTTTTTCATTTCCAGTTAATTTATTTAATAAAAATCTTCTTTTTGAAAATCATTATCTTGGTATATCTGACTGTTATTGTTTAAATATAATTATACATTTAAATCTGTTTCTAATTTGTTCTTTTCTGAACATAGATCAAAGACTTTACTTCTACATATTAATTGCTCTAAGTTTATTTTTTAACATTTTTTTTATAAAAAAATATATTGATTATATTTTATCAAAAAAAGAGATTTTGGTTAACTTCACATTTTTTATTCTAATAACTATTGCTTTATTTGGTGATTTAGCATCACATTTAAAACTTGAGTGGGATGCGCTATCTCACTGGGTTTGGAAAACAACAAACTTTTATGAAAATATGAGTATTGAGAATATTAAGAATTTAAGATTCCCCTATTATCCACATCTTGGTCCCTACGTTTGGTCTTTCTTTTGGAAAAATTCAATTTTAGAATATGAATATTTTGGAAGGTTGTTTTATGTATTCCTATATATTGTTTCAATTTTCTCTATTGTGAATTATTTCTTTAGAAATAGTAATCTGAATAAGTTTATAATAATTTTTTTTATTATTATTTTATCATTTGATAGATTTCTATTCAGTGGCTATCAAGGCTATTTACTTTTTTCAATACTAATTATTGTGTCAAGATTTAGTTTTTTTTTAAATAAGAATTTTAAATATTTGCTAATTCTAATTATAATTGGTCATCCATTGATGTGGATTAAAGACGAAGGTTTATTTTATTATTTCATTTTTATTTTTCCATTCATTCTAATGTCACCAATAGACTTAAGAAAAAAGATGTTTGTTTTGATGCTTGCGTTGATACTTCCAATTATTCAGTATTACTTACAGAAATATTATATGGGTGTTTTTGGATTTCAAGCAGAAATCATAAATGATAGTTTAAAACAAAATCTTAATTTAAAAATTCTTTTTTCAAAAATATTTTTAATTTCTAAGTTCATGATTGTATCAATTATTAAATATAAATTATGGATTATAAATTTATTATCATTCACTATAATGTTCTTTTTTTTCAAGAAAATAAACATTAATTTAAAAATATTTTATGTTATTGCTTTTATAAATTTATCTTTTCTTTTTGCTGTTTATATTCATACACCCTATGACCTAAAGTTTTTACTCACTGTAACATTGGATAGACTTGTATTTCACTCATCTGGTTTTTATTTACCAATAGTTTTAATTTTACTAAAAAAACTACTTAATACTTCTTACAATAGCAGATCTAAAACCTAAAAAGTTACCAAGTTTGTAATTCTTTCTAAGTTTGTCAATATTTGGTAGATATATATCGTTGATATTTTTATTATTTATACTTGATAGTGGTAGACCAGATATTTTAGAAAATTCACATGCTGCTTTATATATACTAATTGGTTTATCCGAGCCAACATTGTAAACAGGGCTTATACTTTTATTTTTTTCCACTGCTAGTTTTAACAAACAGTTAACAAGATCATCAGCATATAGATAAGATCTAATAGTTTTTTTTGGATTAGGACTGGTTAATTTTAAAGTTTTTAAATTGTTAACATTAGACATAAAGTTACCTACTGCGTAATTACCATGTTTTGGTATGTATTTTCCTATAAATGTAAAAAGTCTAGCTATTATAAGTTTTTTTTTATTAAAATTATTAAGACAATATTTTTCACTATTTATTTTATTCTGAGCATATATTTTTTTTAGACTATCCATGTTTTTAGTTGTTAATATTGAGTTCTCTTGGAATTTTTTTTTCTTAGTTAGTCCTCCATAAACAGCGCCTGAACTTAAATAAATAAACTTTATATTTCTAAATTTAGAATAAAAATTAACAATTTTTTTAGTAGCCTCATAATACTTAGAGAAAATGAGTTTATCTTTCACACCATATATTGTGGGTTCTGCAGCATGAATAATGTAGTCACCTTTGGGAAGGGTTACTTTATTTAATAAATTTATTTTTTTTAAAATAATATTTTTATTACCAATAATATTAAATTCTTTTTTAATTTTTTCTATATTTCTTGATACCAAAATTATTTTATTAATTTTAAATTTATTCATTTTTTTTGACAAAAAGTAACTAAGTATACTTTTGCCAACAAAACCTGATCCACCTAAAATTACAAGTGTCTTTAATTTCATTTAGTCAAGTAATGGAAAATTTGCTTCTTACACGCCTCTAAATAAAAAGCTTTTTTTTGAGTATCATGATTCCACTGTAATATTAAATTTACCGTCTCTTTTATTGTAAATCTTGGTTTCCACTTTAATGTTATAAATGATTTTTTAAAATCTAATTTTAGTATATTGGTTTCTTTAAATTTACTTACTTTTTTTTTATAGACAATTTTTATTTTTTGTTTTTTTAAATATTTAGAACTTTGAAATAATTCAATTAATTTTCTCACTTTTAAAAAACTATCTTTATGTGGTGCAAAATTCCATGATTCATACTTATTGTTTAATCTTTTTTTATAAAGTTTTTCTGCCAAAGTAACATATCCGAACAATGGCTCTAAAACATGCTGCCATGGCCTAACATGATCTGGGTTTCTTATTATTAATTTTTTTTTCTTGTTCAAAGATTCAATAAAATCTGGACCTATCCTATTTTCAGAATAGTCACCTCCACCAATAACATTACCCGCTCTTACAGATACTACTATTATTTTTTTTTTAATATTTAAAAATGATTTACAATAACATTCAGCAATTAATTCTGCACATGTTTTTGAGGTAGCGTAAGGATCTGAGGCTCCCAACTGATGTTCTTCATTGTAGGCAGGGTTGTTTTTTAAAATTTTATACACCTTATCTGTTGTGACAACAATAATAACCTTTAATTTTTTTAATTTTTTTGCTGACTCAAGCAAATTGACAGTTCCAATGATATTTGTTTCAAATGTATCTTTTGGGTTTTTATATGACTGAACTACCAATGGTTGTGCTGCCATATGAAAAATTATTTCAGGCTCAATGCTCTTAAGTGTTTTTTGTAAATTTTTTAATTTTTTAATATTACCTATATGCGATTGTTCAAAAAGTTTATTGATTTTTGCTTTTTTAAATAATGAATTTTTTTCTGGTGATAGGGCATATCCATAAACTTTTGCTGATAATAAATTTAAAATTATAGATAACCACGAGCCTTTAAAACCTGTGTGTCCCGTAATTAAAACTTTTTTATTTTTCCAAAATTGATTATTTTTAATCATCCCAATTTTTCCAAGGGCATGAACTAGAATTCCATACATCTTCAAGATACTCTTTGTCTCTAATTGTATCCATTGGATGCCAAAAACCTTTATGTTTAAAAGCCATTAATTCTTTATCATCAGCTAAATTTACAAGCGGCGATTGTTCCCAAACAGTATTGTCATCCTTAATATAATTTAATACTTCTTTGTTAAGTATAAAAAAACCTCCATTAATCCATCCACCGTCTCCAATCGGTTTTTCTAAAAAACTACTAATCATGTTGTTTTTAACTTGAACAGCACCAAATCTTCCTATCGGTTGAACAATAGTCATTGACGCTTTTTTTTTATGCTTTATGTGAAATTTAATTTGTGACTTTATATCAACATTTGAAAGACCATCACCATAAGTAAAGCAAAAAGTATTTTTTAAATATTTTTTTACTCTTTTAAGTCGCCCACCAGTTTGAGTATCTAAACCTGTGTCTATTAAAGTAACCTTCCATTTTTCATCACTTCTTTTATGATATGAAATTTTATTTTTTGAAATGTCTACCGTCATATCTGACGAATGGAGTCCATAATTAGTAAAATATTCTTTTAAGGACTCTGACTTATAACCACAACATATAACAAAATCATTAATCCCATGACCAGAATAATATTTCATAATATGCCAAATTATTGGTTTTCCTCCAATTTCGATTAGTGGTTTTGGCCTTAAATAGCTTTCTTCTGATATTCTAGTACCCCTCCCACCTGCTAAGATAACTAACTGCATAGATCACTTATATAGTTAAAACTGAATATGTGCAAAAAATAAATAATTAATATTCTCATTTTATATTTTTAGAAATAAGTTCACTAAATTTTTGATGTTTAGAAATTTTATTACCAAACTTAATATGATTTTTTATAAATGAGTAATAGATTGAATCTTTTAAGGCTAAATTTTCTATAATTTCACAAGATTTTTGAAAATTATTATCTACATCTAAAATAGGTCCCAATGAGTAATTTTTATTATAGTAACCAACAAGACCATGTTTGTTTGTAATAATTGGTAATTTTGCATCATTTGCTAAGAAAAAAACACCACTTGAACCAAGGGGTGTATCTTTATAAACGCACCATAATGCATCTGCTGCAGAGAATAATACACTCTCTTTTTTTGTGCTTATGAATTTATCATAAACAATAATTTTACCTCTCTTAATCAAATTTTTTACAAACCTATTATTTAATTGTTTTTTGATATTATCATTTTGTTCACCTGCAAGAACAATTTTGATTTCATTATTTTTAGTTTTTGAAACCAACTCTATTAATTCAATTATGGATTTAGATTCTCTCAAAGCCCCATAAACCATTATTATAAAAAAATTCTTACTAATGTTAAGTTTTTTTTTAGCTTGTAAATTACTATATTTTTTTTTTAATTTTACAGGTTCAGTAAAATATAAAAATTTTTTATGAAATTTATTATATTTTTTAACAATGTATTCTTGAAACAACTCGTCATTTGTAAAGACTTTATTCAATTTATCATTTGTAATCAGTCTTTTTAGAAGAAAATTATTTACAAAATCCTTAAAAAAATCATTGGTGAATCCAATATAATAATGATGGTGTCTGGGATTAACCATTATCCCAGAAAATGGAATATCTCTAAAGGGAGATCCAAATAAACTTAAAATTTTATCAAAATGCTCAAAACTTGTAAGAAAAACATGATCAACCTGCCTCTTACGAAAAACTTCCTCAAATGATTTCTTAATTTTATGGTAATTTTTTATTTGAAAATTAACTAGATTAAAAAAACTTTTATTAGTTGGATAATCTAATTCATCCATAAAATGGAGTTCAAAGTCAATTTTTTCAGCTTTAAGTATTTTTAAGCTTTCGTGTGACAATATTTTCTTAGACGTAAGTATTAAAATCTTAATATCTTTATTTTTAAATGATTTAATCACTCTTCTCACGTATAGAGAAATGAAGTGTCCTTTGATTTCAGGTTCAATAATCAATAAATTCATATTATTTTTTATAATAAGTTATGGGATAAAGCATTATTGAAAACAAAAGTCTGAAAATTTTCATAAATGGGAAAAAACATTTTTTTCTTTTAATTTCTTGGTAATAATAATGTTGCCCACCCTGCAGTTGACCACTCCATTTTCTATGAACTCCAATTTTGATATTAGCTATAGATAGTTTTGAGAAATTAGAAAATTTTTTCCATAAAAAAAAATCTCCAGCCATTTTATAGTTTAAATCTATTCCTCCTGCTAAATCATAAAGTTTTTTTGAAAAAATAGTACTTTCTTGTTGAATACATCCCCAAGCACAATTAAATGCAAAACCATTTTTTATAATCCATTTAGGATAATGGTAGGGAATAAAAGAAATTTTATTTTTAAATGAATTTAATTTATAAGACGGTTTGCCTACTAGCCAATCTATATTTGGAAATTTTAATAAATATTTATTTAGATTACTTAAGACTTTTCTATCATTTAAAAAATCATCACTATTAATCCAAAGAAAATATTTGCCACTACATAATTTAAAACCTTTGCTTAGTGCATCATACATTCCATTGTCTTTTTCTGATTTATAATATGCTAAATTATGCTTGTATTTATCAATAATATTTTTTGTATTATCTTTAGAGTCTCCATCAATTATAATATACTCAAAACTTTTAAAGTCCTGATCCAACACACTTTTGATTGTTTCTTCTAAAAAATTTTCACCATTAAAAACTGGAGTAACTATAGAAAAAAATGGTCTCTCCATAATATTATTTATTTATAAACTTCTTTTTTAAAATACTCATAATAATTATGTAAACCATTTTCTAGAGAAATTTTTGGTTCCCAGCCTAATTCGTTTAATATTTTTGTATCTAACTTTCTAAATTTTACACCATCAGGATATTTTTGATTAAAAACAATTTTACCTTTATAATTTGTAATAGTTTTAATCATTAAGGCTAATTTTTTTATTGAAATATAATCTTTACTTCCAACATTTACATATGTCTGCTTAATTTTTTTTTTTAAACAAAAACTAATTGCGTTTGCTAAGTCGTCGACATTAAGAAATTCTCTTTTGACTGTTCCTGATCCCCATACTTCTACTGATGAAATTTTTTTTATTTTAGCATTGTGAAATTTTCTTAGTAAAGCTGGTATAACATGACTTGATTTAAGATTAAAATTATCACCTTCTCCATATAAATTTGCTGGTTGAAGAGAAATAAAATCTTTTTTAAGTTTTTTATTTATATACTCGCAGTACTTAAGTGTAGCAATTTTAGCTACAGCATAACCTTCATTGGTTGATTCTAGTTTTGATGATAATAAATACTCTTCTCTTATTGGTTGCTTTGATTCCCTTGGATAAATACAGGCTGAGCCCAGGTTAATTAATTTTTTAACTCCATATTTTATGCTAGCATTGAGTATATTAAAGCCTATCATTGTATTGATATATATATAGTCAGACTGATATTTTGAATTATCAAGTATTCCACCCACTCTACCTGCTGCATTAATAACAATATCTGGTTTATTTAATCTAAACCAATTGTTAACATCCTTCTGATTTATCAAATCAAGATCTTTTCTTTTACACTCTATTATCTTTTTGTTTTTAGATTTTAATAATTTATATACAGCTTGACCAACCATTCCCTCTTGACCAGATATATAAACTTTATTTTGATGGCTCACTTAAATTTTATTTATTTTTTAGTGCATTTTTATAATCAAATTGCATCATTTCATTTATAAGTTGTTTTATATTATACTTAGGTTTCCACCCTAGTTTAGCTCGTGCCTTTTTTGCATTTCCAATTAAGTTTACTACATCGAGTGGTCTAAAATATTTTTTATCTATTCTTACAATGGTCATATTTTTTTTTAGCCCAGGGCATTGTTTTTCATTAAAACTAACTACGATAGCTTTTTCATTTAACCCTTTGCCTATCCAGTTAATTTTTATTCCCAAGTATTTACAACATTCTTCTACAAAAAATTTAACACTATATTGTTTTTCTGTTGCTATGACAAAATCTTCAGGTTTTTTTTGTTGCAATATTTTCCACTGCATCTCTGCATAATCTCTTGCGTGTCCCCAATCCCTCAATGAATATATATTTCCTAAATATAAACAATTTTCTATTCCTAACGCTATCCTGCACAAAGACATTGTAATTTTTTTAGTTACAAAAGTTTCACCTCTTCTTGGTGACTCATGATTAAATAGAATGCCATTACATGCAAACATTCCATACGAATCCCTGTAATTTTTAGTAATCCAATATGCAAATAATTTGGATACAGCATAGGGGCTTTGTGGATTAAATGGTGTCAATTCAGATTGTTTTTTTTCTTTTATATCACCAAATAATTCCGAGGAAGATGCTTGATAAAATTTAGTTTTAGAGGTCAAATTTAGAGTTCTAATACTTTCTAATAATTTTAACGTGCCAATTGCATTAACTTGTGAGGTATATTCTGGTAGTTGAAAACTAGTAGCTACATGACTTTGTGCAGCTAGATTATATATTTCGTCTGGTTTAATTTTACTAATCAAATTTGCAGAGGAGTTTGCATCAACTAAATCACCATAATGCAAGAAGAAGTTTGTTTTATAATGAGGATCAATATAGATATGATCTAACCTTGAGGTATTAAAGTATGAAGATCTTCTTTTCATGCCATGAACGACATAATTTTTTTTTAATAAGATTTCTGCAAGATAAGATCCGTCTTGCCCTGTTATCCCAGTAATAAGTGCAATTTTTTTTTTCATATAATTATTTTATGTATATATAATAATTTTCATATATTTATTAGTATATTCATCATATGAAAATAACAGTTATTACAGTTTGTTTAAATAGTCAGAATACAATCGTACATACTCTTAACTCTATTTTAAGTCAAACATATAAAGATATAGAACATATAATAGTAGATGGAGGTTCAAAAGATAAGACTTTAGAAATTTTAAAAGACTACCCTCTAAAACAAAAAAAAATTATTATTAGTAAGGGGTCTGGAATATATAAGGCAATAAATATTGGTATTAAAAAAAGTAGTGGAGAAATAGTTTCAATACTAAATTCTGATGATATTTACCAAAATCAAAAAGTTATAGAAAAAATTGTTAATATTTCAAAAAAGAATAAGAACAAAGATATTTTTTTAGGTGATGTGGTTTATTTTGAAAATAATAATTTTAACAAAATATATCGTCATTATTCAGCTGCAAATTTTCAGAGATGGAAGCTAAAATATGGATATATGCCTCCTCACCCAGCATCATTCATTAGAAAAAAACTATATGAAAAAAATGGTTACTATAATGAAAAGTTTCTTATAGCTTCAGATTTTGATTTATTCTTAAGGTTTCTTTTTTTAAA
>ENA-OSJC01002795-OSJC01002795.1-marine-metagenome-genome-assembly--contig:-NODE-2795-length-12878-cov-5.150769_pt1 | contig 12878 bp, 13 predicted proteins | sample MGYA00237885_ERZ534234 | MGnify/ENA primary metagenome ERZ534234 (study PRJEB26413, sample SAMN06343907) | marine metagenome | isolation source: coastal waters | place: Atlantic Ocean: West Antarctic... | reverse complement strand
ATGCTGGGGAAAAAATTGTATAATTATTGAATTGTTTCTGCAGTAACTACATTGATAGTAATTTCAGAGTCTACTTCAGAGTGTAGGATAATTTTTACTTTAAATTTACCAAGTGATTTAATTTCATTTATTGGTTGTATCATTGAAGGTTTAATATCTAACTTATCGCTCTCCAGTAATAATTTTGAAATTTCTGTTGGTTTAACAGAACCGTAAAGCTCTTTGTTTTCAGTACTTAGTTTTTTGATTTCATACTCTTTTCCATTAATTTGTTCTGAAATTTTTTGAGCTTCTTTTTTCTTCTCTATATCTTTCTTACCTAATTCAGATTTAATTTTTTCAACTTCAGCAATATTTTCTTTTGAAGCGTAAAGAGCTTTTTTGTTTGAAATCAAATAATTTCTGGCAAAACCTCTTTTTACATCTATAATTTCACCAATAGAACCTATTCTTCTTAAGTTTTCTAAAAGTATAACTTTCATTAAATTAACGCCAAGTTTCTAGCTCTCTTAATAGACAGAGAAAGCTCTCTTTGTTTTTTTTGTGAAACATTTGTTATTCTTGAGGGTAAAATTTTACCATTTTCTGACATGTATTTTTTTAATAATCGGATATTTTTATAATCAACTTCTGGAGCCCCCTTAACAGATAGAGGACAAGATTTCTTGAATTTATATTTGCTAGGCTGAAATATACTTAGTTTCGCAAAGTTACTCTGACTGCCCTTTTTTTTATTACCTGCTCTTTTTTTTGATGGCATAATTAGCTTCTATTATAATCTTTTTTGTATTCTTTTTTTTCATACTCATCTTTTTTAGAAAAATATTTTGCCTCTAAATCAAATTTTTTAACTTTGACAGTCATATATCTTAGAAGGTTTTTATCAATAATTTCATTCTTTTCTAATTCATTAATGATTTTTCCAGATGCTTTAATCTTAAAGTGCATATAAATGCCTTTTTTATTTTTTTTTATAGCATAGGCTAAGTTTAGCAATCCCCAATCTTCAGTTTGAACTATTTCGCCTTCATTTTTCTCTACTATTTTAGAATATTTTTCTGTTAATTGCTTAACCTGAGCTGGGCTAGTATCTTGTCTAGCAACTATAGTGTGTTCGTATAAATTCATAATTGTTCTTTAATAAAAAGTGAGGATATACTATTATAATAATTGAATTACAACACTTAAAACCACAATAAAATTTAAATATTTAAATGTTTTCTGTTATTTTTCCTGGTCAAGGCTCACAAATAGTAGGAATGGGCAAAGATTTATACAATAAATATAATTTAGTACAAAATTTATTCAAAGAAGCTGATGATATCTTAGGCTTTTCCTTATCTAATTTAATTTTAAATGGCCCCAAAGATCAACTGGATTTAACTGAAAATACCCAGCCTGCAATATTTTTAGTTAGTTACTCTATATTTAAATTAATCAAAGAAGAGTTCAAAATTAACCTAAATAAAGCAAATTTTTTTGCAGGCCATTCCTTGGGTGAGTATTCAGCCTTAGCTTTAGCGGGATCTTTATCATTTTCAGATACGTTAAAAATATTAAAGACTAGAGGAAATGCTATGCAGAAATCAGTCCCAAAAGGAGTGGGTGGAATGGTTGCAGTTTTAGGATCTGAAATTAAAAAAATAGAAAATATTATTGAAGAGAATAAAGCTAAATATGAATGCTATATTGCGAATGATAATTCAGTAGGGCAAATAGTGTTAAGTGGCAATATAGAAGATTTAGAAAAGATAATGAATGATTTAAAATCTGCTAATATTAAGAATATTAAACTACCTGTAAGTGCCCCATTTCATTGCAAACTAATGAATAAAGCAACACTCGTGATGAATGAGGAAATTTCAAAATTAAATTTTAAAAACCCTACAAATACCCTTATTTCAAATGTAACTGGAAAAGAAATATCTAATTCAGATGAGTTAAAAAATTTATTGATTAAACAAATAGAAAGTAGAGTTCGTTGGAGAGAAAGTGTTTTACTAATGATTGATAAAGGAGTTAATCATTTTATAGAAATTGGACCTGGTAAAGTTTTGTCAGGTTTAATAAAGAGAATTGATAGAAATGTTAAAGTTAGTGCAATAAATACAGAAGAAGATATAAAGTTAATTAATATTAATGAGTAGTTTAAAAAATAAAAATATTATAGTTACAGGTGCATCAGGAGGTATTGGTAATTCCATAGTCGAAAAACTATATGAAAATGGAGCTAATATTTTAGCTACCGGAACAAGAGTCGAAAAACTAGAAGAATTGAAGTCAAAATTTAATAATATCAAAGTACTTAAATTTGATATTTCCCAACATGAAAAAATTGAAGAGTTTATCAATGATGCAACTGAAAAGTTAGGTGGATCACTTGATTGTATAATTAATAATGCTGGTATTACAAAAGATAATTTAACAATCAGAATGAGTTTAGAAGAGTGGACTAAAGTTATAGATATCAATTTAACTTCAACATTTTTAATGTGTAAATATTCTATTAAAAAAATGTTAAAAAATAAATCTGGAAAAATTATTAATATTACATCAGTAGTAGGGCATACGGGTAATGTTGGTCAGGCAAATTATACAGCTTCAAAAGCAGGCATTGTTGCCATGTCTAAAAGTCTTGCAATTGAATATGCAAAAAAAAATATCAATGTGAACTGTATTTCGCCTGGATTTATAAGCACTGCTATGACAGATCAGATTGATGAAAAGCATAAAGAAGCAATTATAGCTAAAATTCCTTCTAATAGACTGGGCAAATCTGAAGATATTGCAAATGCAGTTGCTTTCTTAAGTTCAGATCAAGCCGATTATATAAATGGAGAAACTCTACATGTTAATGGGGGCATGTATTTGGGTTGACAAAGTTTCTTTTTAAACTATTAACGAAATATAACAAAAAGGAAGATTATGTCAGATGATATTTCAAATAAGGTAAAAAAAATAGTAGCAGATCATCTAGGTATAGATGAGGCTAAAGTATTAGATGATTCAAGTTTTATTGATGACCTTGGAGCAGATAGTTTAGATACAGTTGAATTAGTAATGGCTTTTGAAGAGGAATTTGGGTCAGAAATTTCAGATAGTGAAGCTGAAAAGATTCTTACCGTGGGAGATGCGGTTAAGTTTATTGAAGGTAAAGCAAACTAAAAATTTAAATGTCCTTAAAAAAAGATGGGATAATGGTAATTTTATCATCCCCATCTGGGGCAGGTAAAACCACCTTAGTTAAACTTCTATCAAAAGATAAGAATTTTCATATATCAATATCTCATACTACTCGCAAAGCGAGACCTAGTGAAGTTTCAGACAAAGATTACTATTTTGTTAACCATGAAAAATTCGAGAGTTTAATTAAAAATGAGGAATTTTTAGAATACGCAAGAGTATTTAGTCATCTTTATGGAACAACAAGAACACCTGTCATAGAAAAATTAGAAAAAGGAGAAAATGTAATATTTGATATTGATTGGCAAGGTGCTGATCAAATTAAAAATAAAAGATTAAATTATAAGTTAATAACCTTTTTTATTTTACCTCCTAGTAAAGAAGTCTTATTTGAAAGGCTATCTAACAGAGATATGAAAGATAAGTTGATCGTAGAAGAGAGAATGAAAGAATTTAGTAGAGATGTATTGCATTGGATAAATTATGACTATGTAATTATAAATGATGACCTTAATGAATGCTATTCAAAGATTAACAACTTAATTGATGCAGAAATTAAAAATGGTTCAAAAGATTATGATAAAGAATATATTAGAGAGCATGTTAATAAATTAACTTCTTAAATTCTCATATTCTTTAACAAGCTTAAAATATATCTCGGGCTCAAGATTTTGAGGTCTTAAATTTAAGTTGATGCCAAATTTTTCTGCAATTTGTTTTGTATTTTTAAATACTTTATTAAATGGTTTTTTAAGCATTTTTCTTCTTTGACTAAAGAAAATTCTAGTAATCATTTCAAGATTTTTTGCATTTTTTAATTCAAAGAAATTTTTCTTGGGGGTAAAAAGTAACAGTGTGCTATCAACCTTAGGTCTTGGAGAAAAACTTTGAGGCTTTATATCTATTATTTTTTTAATATTTAATTTCCAATTAGATAAAATTGATAATCTACCATATTTTGAAGTATTAAATTCTGCAATAATCCTATCTGCTACTTCTTTTTGAAACATTAATACTAAGCCATCAAACCAAAATTTTTTATCAATATTAATAATCCATTTTGATAAAATTTCAGTTGAAATATTATATGGTAGATTACCAAAAACAGTAAGTTTTTGATCTGAAATTTCATCTTCATTCACTTTTAAAATATCTTCATTAATAATCTTAATTTCATTATCAAATTTTTCTTTTAATAATAAGGCTAAATCATCATCTTTTTCCACAACATAAAATTTCTTTGGCTTTTGTTTCAAAAGATAAGTTGTTAAATTTCCACTACCAGGGCCAATTTCTAAAATTTCTTTATTTGCAATAGTAACTGTAGATGCAATTTGCTCAAGAACATCTCTATCTATTAAAAAATTTTGACCGAGGCTTTTTTTAGCTTTTATACGCACTTATTTATCTAAAAATTTTAGAGCTTTTATTAAGCTTTCAGGATTAGAAAGATTTTTACCTAACATAGCGTGATTTGGACCATGATCAGGTGAAATACGAATAAATGGTAATCCCAAAGTTATATTTATTGCATCGAATCCAAATAAACTTTTTAAGGGTGTAAGAACTTGGTCGTGATACATTCCAATTATTACGTCATATTTTTTTGAATGTTCTTTCATAAAGAGCGTATCAGCAGCAAAAGGTCCTTGAATATTATATCTTTTTTTAATTAATGATTTGATAGCAGGTTTAATAATTCTCTCTTCTTCACTAGAGTTATAGTTGCTTTCGCAATGAGGATTTAGACCTGTTATTGCAATTCTGGGATTTTTTTTTAATCTATCTTTATAGAATTTGCTAATTAACATTACCTGACTAACAATTTTTTTTTTTGATATATTTCTATGAACTTCTTTTAAGGGAAGGTGAGTTGTAATAGGACTTACAGACAATCTTTTATTATAAATTAGCATTGCAACTTTATCAGTTCTATTATTTTTGTATGCCAGGTATTCAGTAATACCTAAAAATTTTTTTCTTAAAAAATGTTTTTTTGAAATAGGCCCGTTGATTAATTTTGTTAAATTTTTCTTTTTTAAAATCTGTAAAGCAATTTTAAAACAGTTATCTATATAATTATTTGATTTTATAGTAATTCTATCAAACGTTTTTTTAAAGTCATAATTAACATCAATCAAATTAATTTTTTTATTATCTAATTTATGCAATTTAAAATTTTTGTAGTTTATTAAATTGATCTTAAAATTAAATTTTAACTCTTTCATTTGTTGAATTAACAAATTTTTTGAAGCAATGATTATTAATGGGTTTTTAAAATTAATTTTTTTAATACTTTTGAAAAAAATTTCTAGAAAAACACTATTTGGTTCTCCACTTACAATTATAATTGCTTTCTTATTCATTAAAATCTAGATTTTTTTTGACTTTATTATAATAAATTTTTGAGTATTGACCTAGTTGTTTACTTCTTTGATATTCCATAGCTTTTTTTAGCTCCAATTCAGGATTAATTTTTTTTTTTTCAATTTCAATTTTATTCATTATCAAAATTAATGCACCACCAGGTACGATAAATGGGTTACTAATTTCACCTTCAGCTAAAGATGAAATTTTTTTTCTAATAACTTTATTAAGTGATTTTTCATTAACCCACCCTATATCACCACCAACTTTTGCTGAGTCAGCAATACTGTACAAGGAAGACGTATTTTTAAAACCAACTTCTTTTATACTTTTCTTAATTGTATTAAATTTTTGATTTATTTCTTCCTTGCTATCTATTTCAAACACAATTTCAGATAAAAGGTAGTTTTTGGTTTCATCAAGTTTACTGTCTTGAATTTCATTTTTAAGCTCTTCAATATTTATGTTAATTTTAGAGTTATATTTAGCAATAATTAACTCATTCCATAAAGCATCAATTTTAATTTTTTCTTCAATATCTTTAATTTCCAGGTCAAATTTTTTTAAATAAAATTGAAATTCCTCCTCTGTATTTAGTTCTAAGCTAAGATAAATATTATTAACAATTTTATCTAAATATTTTTTATCTATCTCAAATTTTTTAAAGCGCTTTAATACTTCATTTTTTTTTATCTTTTCTCTTATTATAGATTCTTTAGAAATATTAAATATTTGCTCCTGAGTTAAATTCTTCAACTGGTTATTAAGAGCTGATAAATATTTAAATTCATTTTTAATATCTATATTTGTAATTATTTCATTATCAATTTTGTAAATTATTTTACTTTCAAGTGCTAAAAGATTGTTAAAATTAAGAAAAATAATAACTATGTATAAAATTATTTTCATTAAAAATCACTTTCTTCTAAAATTTTTCTAAAATCCTCATTAAATACTCTCCTCGGAATTAGTGGTGCAGGTGAAAAAGTTCCTAATGGAATTATCGTTATACTAAAGAAAAGCTCTTCTGTTGGAATTATATCTCCATCTTTATAAAATTTCTTCTTAAATTCTACACCAGCAGTTAGACAATCATTTTTATATTGATAGATTAAATCATAATACTCTGTAAGACCTAGGGTTCTATTTCTTCTAGTTTTAAATTTAAGTGTGTTATCGCCAAGCACATATGATGCTTCGTAACCTAATGAATTTGAATTTCCCAAACTTCCATTCTCTTCAAGAAAAGAAATTTTAGCCTCAAAATTATTATATTCCAATGATGATGATATTTCATTAAATTCAAAAGTATTTAAATCATTATCAAGAGAAAAATTATGGTTTAATGTAATGTGATCAGATACTCTAGCACTAGCTTCTCCAAAAATATTTGATGTTTTTCTATTTAAGGTACTCATAGTTGGTATATTTATTTCTTCTTTATTTCTAAGAACTGTGGCAAGTTTAAAATCAAAATATTGATTAATTTTTTTAGTTAATTGCTCTGTGTCAGAATCTTCAGTAATATTTAGATTTTTTTCTTTTAAAGGGGAGTTTTTTTCTATTTTATAATTAATTCCTAGAGTTAATGAAGCACCTTCTTCATATGAATCTCCTATCCCAAGTCTGCTAAAGTTATGAACATTTGATGCAGTAATTCTAACATTGCTACCACTATGATTTTTCATTTGATGTGGACTAAACCTGAAAGATAGCTGTGGGTTAAGAGAGCTTGAAGTTTTCGTGCTTTTTTTTGTCATTGGTATAGAGGTATTAATCATAAATGCTGACATAAATTCTGATTGTGGGCTATTTTTATAACTTGGATCTTTTTTACCCACACTATTTAAATTTTTAGTAAATATACCCCACCCACTTTTAAAGCCAATATCTGAAAACATTTCAAGAGCTGAGTAGTTTAAGTCATTTGTCAAATTTGTCGTAACGATGTTAGTTTTTTTTAGAGTATTATTACCAGAAGAGGTAAAGCCAAAACTCCCATCAAACATATCAAAAAAAAATGATTTTGAAAAAGTGTAAGAAGGTAGGGTGTATGAATGTCGGTCGTGAGCTGAACCACCAAGAGTTTCATAATGTGCAATTTTTGTTGAAAAATCATACTCCTCATGTTCAAGAGTTAGATCTAATTTGGTCTCTAAACTGGTCGGAGCGATCAGTAAAAGAGGTGAGGTTAGTTCATAAAGTTTTAAATAACTATCTCTTGATGTATTTTCGTATTTAAATTTAAGTGTGCTTTTAGAAAAGTCATCAAAATCAAGATCAATAAGTGTGTTTGTGAAAAGGTGTGTACGTGTATCATTTTTTTTAGTACCCTTTAATTTAGATCTCCAACCACCAGCATAACTGAAATCAGCGTGAGTGTATGTTTTGGCAGTTTTTTGCCTATACTCACTTTGAAATATAAACTTTCCATCGTCATAGATCCTTGGTTTTATAGTCATGTCCTGACTTTCTGAAATAGCCAAAAAATAAGGAGTGTATAATGCTGTATCCAAAAGTACTGAATTTATAAGTCTAGGCCTTAAAAATCCTGATTGTCTTTTCACAGTAGGATCTGGATGAAAAAATTTTGGAAAATAAACAACTGGAACATCATAAATTTTTAACCAAGCTTTGTCATAAATTATTCGTTTCTTTCTTTTATCATGTGTAACTTTTTTAGATGTAATCAACCAAGGAGGACATTTATCAGTTTTTTTACAAGTAGTATAAACGCCCTTATTAATATATGTAAAAAATTCATCTCCCGACCCATAAACACCTTTTAGACGTGGATCATTTTTTATTTCATCGTACATCATCTTATCAAAGACAATATTTATATCTTTACCTTGAAAGTTTTGATTTTTAAAATCAAAAAAACCATAATTAAAAAAATATTTTTCACTTTTAGCCTTCTTATAATTTGTTGTAGTTTCAGTTTCCTTTCCTTTTAAAGTTTCCTTATTAATAGAATATTGAAACTCTTCAAGTTTATGCAAGTTATCTAAATGACCTTCAATAAAAGTTCTTTTAAGAGAAGATAGCATCATTGGAATACGTAAGTAAGTTAAGTCACTTGTTTTTATCTTATATTTATTTTTAACTAATGCTTTTGTTTTCCCCTTTGTATAAATTTTTTCTTTATTTCTTAAATAGAAAACCTCATTAGATTTGATTGTAGTATTCTTTTTTACATCATTAATAAACACATCTCCTCTAGCCTCTAGAAGTGTAGTTAATTTATTATACTTAAAATAATCATCTGCTTCTATTGTAAGATCGACTCCATTATTGGCTGTACTTTTTCCTTTTGTATAAATTATTTCTTTATCTTTTAGATAAAAAACTTCGTTAGACTCGATAGTGATGTTTTCATTTTTATCTAACATTTTAACATCTCCTCTAGCCTCTAGAAGTGTAGTTAATTTATTATACTTAAAATTTTCTGCAGTGATTATGATATTATCTTTTGTGGTTACTGTTCCTCCTTTAATCCCTTTGATTAAATTGCCATCCTCACTAACTTGCACTTCTGTAACATTAAAAATAAACTCATCAGCTAAAGATACAGAAGCTACAATCAAATAGAATAGAGTTATTATGATAATTTCAATAGACTTATTTCTCATTTATTCTTAGGGTAAAAATTATGTTAATTACAAAGAATATAATCAAAGGAAACCAAATTGAAAGTAATAAAGGAATTTTTTCACTTGTCCCCAATACATTAAAGAAATTATTTATATAATAGATAACTACAGATAAAATAATTCCAGAAATTATTTTCAATAGTGCATTTTTTCTATAACCGATATTAAACATAATTATTGACGTTAATATTGCAATCAAAGTTAGATAAATTGGATAAGAGAATAGTTTATTTATATGTGAGCTAATATCAGTCAAAGAATAATTGAGTGATTCATAACTATTTCTCATTTTGAAAAGTTCAAAAATAGTCAACGAAGATAAATTTGAAAATAAACTATTTATTCTTTTTAAATTAAAATTTGAATCAAAAATAAGTTTTTCAAGTTTTATTGAGGTATTTTCTTTAGAGATTACAGGATTAAATATTTTCCATTGGAAGGTAGCGATATCTACTTTTTTACTTTCAATTGTTGAAAGTAGCTCATATTTTTCATTGAACTGCACTATCAAAACATCAATTAAAAATTGTTTTTCAACTTTATTTGCGCTGATAATATTAATCTGGTCATCAATCGTGTCCTTAATCCATAACCCATTTTTTGTAAGCACAGCTAAATATTTGTTATCATCACTATATCTATTTTTAATTTCTATATAATTACCCTTTAATAAGGCTGAAAAATTATAATAAAAAATTAAAAAAAAAAGACCAAAGACAAAAGAAATAAATGAAATTATTGTTATGATCTTAAAATTATTTAAACCAGAATATTTAAAAATTTCAAGCTCCTGATTATCTATTAGACGTGTAAAAAAAACCTGGGTTGTTATCAAAAAAATAAATGGCAACATTTCAAATACAACAGAAGGTGTATTTAAAAATGATAAAAATATTGGAAAAATGAAGTTTACATCTAATGCTTTAAAAAAATCAATTTGTTCAATTATATTTATTATAAAAGCTATACCAAAAAAAATTAAAAAAATTTTCCAGAAAGAATTAAAAAAAAGATTTAATAAAAATTTAATATATATTTTCATTATTTTTTAAATTGTAATCTTTTTATGAAATAAGTGTAAATGAAAGAATAAAAAAGAAGAGGTAGTGCAAGAATGAAAAAATTTTGCATTAAGTTAAAACTTATAAGCTCCAAAGATGCTTCTATAAAAATGATTAAAAAAAATCCCAAAATAAAAATTCTAATTTTATATTTATTAAAAGAAATATCGTCTTTAGATTTTAAGATTAATAGTAATGGGATCATAACCAATAAAGGGTTATAAAATGGTATAATTAATCTTCTATATAATTCTTGGTAGATATTCTCTAAATTAGCTAATCTGCAATTATTAAAATCATAAGATACGGTTCTATTTATTTCTTTATTTTTAACTTTGTACAAAATGAAAATACAATTAAAGAGTTCACTCGTTGTATTTTCTTGAGTTTTTGTGACAGTAGTAGAGTTAGAGTCATATTTTGCCATACTAAAGTCTGATTGAGTAAAATGAAATTCTGAAATTGATCCATTCTTGGAATTCAAAGTTTTACCGTTATTGAGAACTAATATCTTTTTCTTTCCACGTTTTTCAAATTCACCTGTTTGTGCAACAGTAATTTGAAAACCATCTTTTTTAGAGTTATCTTTGATAAAGATTTTACTTAATTTTCCATCAGCAGTTTCTTTGTCATAATAAATTGTTAGATCTTTAACAATATCAATAAATTTTCTAGGTTTTAATATACTTTCAAATAAGTCTAGCTCAGAAGTCCTTATGTATGATCTTGCTTTATCTTGTGAATGAGGAACAATGAGGGAGTTTAACAATAAATTTAATATTAAAAATAGTAATGAAAAATAAATAAAGAAATTTATGAATTTTATTTTACTTATTCCAAAATTCCAAAAAATTACCAGCTCATTATCATTTTCATATTTTAACAAGATGTATAGAATTGAAAAAAACATCATAAAAGGAAAAATTCTACTAATAATCTTAGGAAAACTAAGTAGAGTATATTTTGTGTAAACTAAAAAGCTATGGCCATCTTCAATTACAAAGTCTAAATAATTTACAGCTTGTAGAATCCAAATAATTAAGCTTACGCTACCCACACTTAATAAAAAGAATTTTAAACAATCTGAGGATATTTTCCAAAAAATAATTTTTTTCATTGAAATATGATAATTTAAATCATATATAGCACTCAACCCGTACAGAGTGTATTTAAAATTTATGTCTATTAAGATTAATTATTCAAATAAATTTACCAATAAATCTTCAGCTAATCTTGTCCTATTTGTTGATGAAAGTTTCAATATTAGTGGGCTTAAAAAAATAATTTCAAATGTAGAATTTTCCTACATAAGTGACCTATTAAAAACTAGTGATTTAAAAAAAAACTTACTTTTATTTGAAATTAACTCAAAAAAAACAATATTTTTAGTATCTATTAAAAAAAATTTGAAGAATTCTGACATAGAAAATTTAGGGGCTAAATTTCATAGTTTTATAAATTATGAAAAGAATAATGATTATTTTGTAAATTCAGACACTGTAAATAGTAAATTAGAAAATTTTGTAGGATATTTTCTACATGGGTTAAAACTAAAATCTTATGAATTTAATATTTATAAATCAAAAAAAGATAAAAGACTTATTTCTGTAAATATTATTGGAAATAAGAATAAAATATCTACTCAAAACCAGTTAAGATTTAAAGCTTTAGAAGAAGGAACTTTTTTTGCAAGAGACCTTGTTTCAGAACCAGGAAATATTTTACATCCAGATGAATATGCAAAAAGATTAAGCTCTCTAAAAAAACATGGTTTGAAAGTAAATATCTATAATGAAAAAAATTTAAAAAAATTAGGTATGAATGCATTACTGGGTGTTGGACAGGGCAGCATCAGAGGTACCTATTTAGTAACAGTGGAATGGAATGGATTAAAAAATAACTCCAAACCTTTGGCCTTTGTTGGCAAGGGAGTTTGTTTTGATACTGGTGGTATTTCACTAAAACCAGCAAAATTTATGGAGGATATGACCTATGATATGGCTGGCTCAGCAACAGTAGTTGGTTTAATGAAAAATTTAGCATTAAGAAAAGCAAAAATAAATGCTGTTGGTGTTGTAGGACTTGTTGAAAATATGCCAGGAGGTAATGCTCAAAGACCAGGTGATATTGTTAAATCTTACAGTGGCAAAACGATAGAAATATTAAATACAGACGCAGAAGGTAGATTAGTTTTGGCTGATGCTCTAACTTTTACTGAGAAAAAGTTTAAACCTAAATTTATGGTAGATTTAGCAACTTTAACAGGGGCTATAATAGTTTCATTAGGTTCTGAATATGCGGGACTGTTTTCAAATAATGATAAATTATCAAATCAATTATTAGATGTGGGTGAAAAAGTTGATGAGAAACTGTGGAGAATGCCTTTACATAAAAACTTTGATAAACTTATAGATTCAAAAAATGCTGACATGCAAAATATAAATTATGTTGGTGGAGCAGGATCAACAACTGCTGCACAATTTTTACAAAGATTTATTCTAAACAAGACGCCTTGGGCACACCTAGATATAGCAGGTATGGCTTTTTCAAAATATGGTGGTGCTTTAAATTCAGGTGGAGCAACTGGTTATGGAGTAAGATTATTAAATCAACT
>ENA-OSJC01002792-OSJC01002792.1-marine-metagenome-genome-assembly--contig:-NODE-2792-length-12885-cov-3.157480_pt1 | contig 12885 bp, 12 predicted proteins | sample MGYA00237885_ERZ534234 | MGnify/ENA primary metagenome ERZ534234 (study PRJEB26413, sample SAMN06343907) | marine metagenome | isolation source: coastal waters | place: Atlantic Ocean: West Antarctic... | reverse complement strand
GCTCAAGATGTTTTTTTTAAAATGCATAAATATCTTAAAAATTTCAAATATGATTCAAAATTTTCTACATACTTATATAGAGCGAATATGAATACAGCCAATTCATGGTATAAAAGAAATAAATGGAGAAAATTTTTACACCTGGATCAAACCGTAGAAAAAGGTGAGATCGATCACCTTTTGGAAGATTCATGGACTCGGAAAGAATTGTGGGTTGCCGTTGGTAAACTCCCTAAGAAACAAAGAACAATTGTCATGTTAAGAATTGCTGAAGAATTACCCTATAAAAAAATATCAGAGATAACTGGAATTAGCATTGGTTCTGCAAAAGTTAATTTTCATCATGCTTTGAAAAAACTAAAACAGGTATTAGAGAATGATTGATTTTGATAAGAAAATAAAAAATACTCGAATTACTCTACGTGAAGAAATAGATACAGAAAATTTCGTTCAAGGAGTGAATGATAGAATTATAAAATCTGAAAAAAACAGAATGTCTACATACGCTACATTCATTTTATTATTTTTTCTTACTGTGCTTACTTTTACTGATTTTAAAAATATAGGAATTGATACTAAATTTTTTACGAATAAAGAAAATGAATCTTTTCAGGATACTTATTGGAGTCTTGGAAGTGATTCAATTCGCATTGATAGCTCTTATATTAATGAAATCACCTACTTCATCGTTGAAGAAGGTGATCTATGGGGAACTTTAGACTTTTTCAACGAAATTAAAATAAATAAGGAATCAGAATCATGAAATATATTTTTATTTTATTTTTATTCTCTGCTCTTTTTTCTCAAAATATAAGGGGCCATGAACATCCAGATGGATTTTTAAATAAAAGAGAAAGACCAAATATTTTACGAGAAAAAATAGAAAACATGATGATTTGGCGTTTAACTGAACATCTAGAACTTAAATCCGAGCAGGCAGATAAATTTTTTCCAAAATTAAGAGATCATCGAAATTCAATAGAGGAAATAAAAACAAAAGAAAGAAAAATTGAAGAAAAAATTTCAATTGGTTTGGAAAAGAGTACAACTTTTTCAATGAGTGAAATAACTAAAACAATAGAAGTTTATTTTAGTTTGCAAAAATCCAGAATCGAATTAGAAGAAAAGTTTACCCTAAGTATGGAAGGTCTTTTATCTCCTAACCAAATTGCTGTCTTAGGCCTTTTTAAACATCGAATGATGAATGATATGAAAGACGAGTATAAAAAACATAGAGGTGGAAAAAAAAGAAGAGGTAGAAAAAAATAAAAGAGTCAACGGATTGATTTCTATATTATCTCTAAAGATATAGAACCTCAAACTCATAGAATTTTATGATTTTGAGGTTTTTCTTTTTTTTGATATTTATTTAACTGCTAATTTTTACTATTATTATTTACTTATTATGAAAAATAGAGACATTATGAAAATATATAACTTTAGTGCGGGACCAGCTTGCTTACCAGATAAGGTATTAAACGCTGCTAGTAAGGCTTCTATTAACTATAAACATACTGGAATTAGTTTAATGGAGATAAGCCATCGTAGTTCACATGTTATTGAGCTATTTGATAATGCAACCAAAAGAGTTAAAAATCTTCTGAGTATTCCATCTAATTATAAAATACTATGGTTACAGGGTGGTGCCTCTACACAATTTTCAATGGTCCCTTTTAACCTATTACCAGATAAAGGTATTGCCGATTATATTGAAACTGGATCCTGGTCCACCAAAGCAATTAAAGAATGTAAACTAATTGGAAAGGTTAATATATCCGGTTCGTCTGTTAATCAAAATTTTAATTATATTCCTAAAGAAATTAATCAAAGTACTGATTCAACCTATCTTCATATAACCAGTAATAATACAATATATGGAACTCAGTATAAAACTTTTCCTAAGGTCTTAAATGAGAATGGATATTTAGTTTCAGATATGTCATCAGATATATTTTCTAGGTCATTTGATATTTCAAAATTTGGTTTAATTTATGCAGGCGCTCAAAAGAATATGGGCCCAGCCGGTGTTACTCTTGTGATAATCAGAGATGATTTAGTTGGTCTAAACTATAGAGAGATGCCTACAATGTTTAATTATGAGACCCATGTTAATAAAGATTCGATGTTCAATACACCTCCAGTTTTTTCAGTCTTTGTTGTAAATGAGACGTTGAAATGGTTAGAGAAACTTGGAGGAGTTAGTGGAATTGAAACTATAAATAGAAAAAAAGCCGATAAACTATATTCAGAGATTGAATCGAACGACCTTTTTCACTGTCCAGTTAAAAAAGAAGACAGATCAGATATGAATGTTCCTTTTATTTTTTCTGATAAAAAACATGATGATAATTCCTTTCTTGAATTCTGTGAAGGTAGGGGATTGAAAACATTAAAAGGTCATAGATCGGTCGGTGGGTTTCGTGCTTCTATTTATAATGCAATGCCTGAAACCGGGATTGATAAATTGATTGAAACAATGCGCTTATATTCAAATAAGCTTTAGTCTATAATCCCCATTTTATCTAGTTTATCTAGTTTAGGCTTTATCACAAAGATACAATATGGTTGATTCTTATTATCATTATAATAATTATGGTGATAATCCTCTGCGTCACTATAGTTGTTTATTTCGGTTATTTCGGTTACGATAGGGCTTGGCCAATATTTAGATTTTTCAGCATCTAACAATGATTGATTAGCTATTTTCCTTTGTTCTTCGTCATGAAAAAAAATAGCAGAACGGTATTGTGTCCCTTTGTCATTTCCTTGCTGATTTAAAGTTGTTGGGTCATGTGCCTGCCAAAAGACATTTAAGACTTGCTTATAGGTTATTTTATCTAAATCAAATTCAATTTTAGCAACTTCAGCGTGTCCAGTATTACCAGTACATATCTCATTATATGTTGGGTTTTTTACGTGCCCTCCAGCATAACCGGGCTTGACACTAGTTACACCCTCAACTCTTTGAAAAACAGCCTCTACACACCAGAAACACCCTCCACCAAGAGTCGCAATATTTTGTTGAGCCATAATAACCTCTATTGAAATAATATAAATTAAAAAATAAAAAAATAACTTAAAGACGTGAATCAATGTTGTAAATATTGATTTGATTTAAACCATCCACCTTTAGCGGATTTAATTAAAATATAAGAATTTCCAAAACTACTTCTAGATTTTGAAGATATTGGGTCCAGTAGTATTTCATACATACCAGGTTTATCTATTGTAAAAGCAAATTGACCATTCTCATCTGAAATTCTTCTTTGCCTAAGAGAAGGGATAAAAACTTCTGTTCCAATAACTGTTCTTCCAGTTTTTAGATTAATGACCTGTCCGAACAAAACATTAGGCTCTAGAAGTTCATCGGGTAAAAAAATTGGGTTTTTAGATTTTTTAAATAAAGGCTCTTTTAAAAGGCTTTTCAGTATAAAAGAAAGGTTTTCATATTTACCTTCTTGTGGAACATAACATCGAGCAACATCATAAATCTCATCATTTATCTTCATAACTATAAAACCTGGTTCTGTTTCAATTGAATTACAGGATTTTATAACAATACGTTCTGCTGATTGGTCATTTAATAAATTATAGAAAACATTATGTTTAATAAAAAATGTTTCCGCTCTTGTAGTGATTGTATTCCTTTTTAAATCAGGTATTTGATCTTCTTCTGGTACTGGATTAATGATTTCACCTATTACGATATTATTTAAGCTATCTAGTTTTTCAGGAGATAGTTTAAGAACTTTTTTCTGAAAGTTATGAAGGGAAAACCTCATTTTAGGTTTCCATACAAAGCCAACATTATCAATTTTGTAATATCCATTCTCATCAGTGAATGTAGAATCTTTTAATATATTATTTCCCGCAAGAATTTCAACTTTTAGATCCATTAGAGGTTTAGAGTTTGATGAATTAAAAATAACACCTGAGATGGTGTTTAATTGGAATTCTATCTGCTCTTTAGGCTGAGCAACCAAAGATGCAATAATGAATAAGATCAATAGATAAGGTTTTTTCATATAATAAAATTTATAAATTTTTTTATTTTTTAGTTAAATCTTTTAATGCCTAGGTATTAATTGTTTGTTTAATTTAATGTATGATTGACTTAAAGAATATACAACGGACAGATTTTCAATTTTGGACAAATCTTGAAACAAGATGGAGGGATATGGATGTAATTGGTCATCTAAATCACACTGCATATTTAACATACATGGAATCTTCTAGAGTCGAACTCTACACTCAGTTAGGCTATCCTGGTTTAAAAAAAGAAATGGATCAGAGTGCCATTTTAGCCTCCTTGCAGGTTAACTATTATAAGCAAGCTTCTCATCCTTCTCAATTTGATATTGGTAATAAAATATCAAGAATTGGTGGAAAAAGTTATGATATATTGTCGGCTATATTTCATAAAAACCAAGATACAGTAGTATGTGTAGCAACCTTTAAAATGGTTGCTTTTAATTATAAAAATAATAAAGCTATAAACGTTCCTGATTTAATTGTTGAGGCCTATAGAAAAGGAAAATGATTAACTCTAGTAGAGTAATTAATGATAAAATAATTTATAACGATCGTATAACTCGTTCGGCATACTCTAGAGATGCAAGTATGTATCGCTTAATGCCTAAATCTGTAGTAAAACCTAGAAATATTAATGATATAAAAGACCTTCTTTATCATGCAAGGTCTTCTAATACACCAATTACTTTTAGAGCCGGAGGGACTTCTCTTTCTGGTCAATCCGTTACAAATGGAATCATTGCAGAGATTCTACATGAATGGAAAAATCTAAAAATTTTAAAAAATGGTGATTCTATATTTATGCAGGCAGGGGTGAATGCAGGATATGCTAATTCAATCTTATCTTCTTATAAGAAAAAGCTAGGGCCTGATCCTGCTTCTATAAACTCAGCTAGTATCGGAGGTATCTTATCAAATAACTCATCGGGGATGGTATGCGGAACTAAATATAATTCGTACCATACTCTTGAAAATATTACTTTTATTTTACCAAATGGGAATATGTATGATACTTCTAAAAATGGTGAAAAGGAAAGGTTCATTACGAATGAAAAAATAATTTCCGACGGATTGATTAAAATTCGAAAAAAAATTATTTCTAGTAGCAAAATAGTAAATAAAATTCGTGATAAATACAGAATAAAAAATACGATTGGTTATTCAATGAATGCTTTTTTGGATTATGAAAATCCAATTGAAATTTTTGCACATTTGCTTATAGGATCAGAAGGAACGTTAGGGTTTATAGTCAATGCTACTCTAAAAACAGTACCCGATCCACCTTATCGAGGAACGGGTTTAATGATATTTAAAAACCCAGAAGAAGCGGGAAAGTCTATTCCTTTTTTTAAAGATTTAGGAGCAGACGCAATTGAATTTCTAGATGATGCATCATTAAAAACTGCAAAGCATTTTCAAAATGCTCCTTACGATGCAAAATCAATAAAAGATGATTTCACTGGAATTTTATTTGAATATCAACGGAATTCATCAAAACAAATCAACCATTTACTGAATGAAACTAAATTGTTTTCTAAAAATACTAAGTCTGCACAGTCTCTTTTATTAGTTACCGATAAAAAAGAACGAGATTTAATTTGGAAAATTAGAAAAGGTCTATACCCAACTATAGGCGCACTTCGAAAATCTGGTAAAAGTATTATTACAGAAGATATCGCATTTGATATGGAGAATATTGCACCTGCAATTAGAGGTCTTAAGACAATCTTTAAAAACCGTAAACTTCATGATGGAGTTATCTTTGGGCATGCAAAAGATGGAAACTTACATTTTATTACCTCTTTAGATTTTAACTCAAAAAAAGGTGTTGATAACTACGATCTCATGATGAAAGATCTATCAAAAATGACATTAAATAAATTTAATGGTTCATTAAAAGCTGAACATGGTACAGGACGAAATATGGCTCCTTTTGTTCAAACTGAGTGGGGAGGTGTTATCTATGATTTTATGTGGGAGTTGAAAAGATTAGTTGATCCATTGGGAATTATGAACCCGGATGTGCTTTTAGCTAAAGACTCTAGGATTCATTTAAAAAATATAAAATTAACTCCTAAAGTTCATAAAGAAGTAGATAGTTGTGTGGAATGTGGTTTCTGTGAAAATATTTGTCCAAGTAGAGGACTAACATTTACTCCAAGGCAGCGTATTGGAATTATGCGAGAGATTAAATCTTTTGATTTAACTAAAAAAGAAAAAAAAATATTAGAACATGGTGTAAATAACACCTGTGCAACCGACGGTTTATGTTCACTTGATTGCCCTGTTAATATTAATACAGGACTGATGGTTAAAGATCTTAGAACTAAAGGTGAACTAGATCCTTGGGTTGTGAAAAAAATAGCCGAAAACTTTAAAGTCTTTATTTCAGGAATACGTTTTCTTTTATCATCCCTAAACTTTTTACATTATTTCTTAGGTAAAAATATTTTTGATTATTTCAGTACAAAACTTAATAAGATAAGTAAGAATTTTATTCCAATATGGCCTAAAGTCGGTATGAGAGTAAGTAGAAAACATAAATCTGTAAATCATATTGACCCTGATTATCTTCTCTTCTCTACATGTGTTAATAGGGTTTTATCTGGAGATAATAAAAATATCAGTTCTTCAGAATATCTTATAAAAATAGCTGAGAAATCAGGGATTAAGATTTTAGAAATGAAAGAATCCTTAAATTTATGTTGTGGAATGCCATTTTCATCTAAAGGATACAAGAGTACTGGTAATATGATGAAAAATAAATTATTGAACGAAATATTAGAAGTATCAAAAGAATTTAAAAAACCAATTATTGTAGATATGTCACCATGTGCAGAAAATTTAATTACTGAATTAAAAGATAGTCGCTACGAGATCCTTGATTCGGTTAAATTTTTGAATAATATCAAGGGCAGCCTAAAACTAAATAAATTAGATGAGACTTTTTACGGACATACAGTCTGTTCATCTCAAAAAATGGACGATTCAAATAGTTTGAAATCTATAGTAAAATCATGTGTTAAAAATTATGAATTTCCAGTTCAAGACTTCTGTTGTGGTATGGGTGGGGACAGAGGCCTTAGATATCCAGATCTTCCTGAAAATTCTATAAATAAATCAATCAACGGTATTGAATCTTCTTTTGGAGTCTCCTCGAGTAGAACCTGTGAAAAGGGTTTGAGTCAACAACTGAATATAGATTTTATTTCTGTTGAGGCATTGGTGTATAAGTCAATAAAAAAGTAAATTAACTCTATTTAAAAAAGGTCACTAATTATATGTTATACAGATTGCAACAATTTCTATGTGTTTTTTTACTACTGAGCCAATTACATGCTGATACAATTGCTCGCTTAGTTAAAATTGAAGGTAACGTTTATATCCAGCGTCTTGGAATGAGTACCTTTTCCGAAAAAGGTGAAGTTGGTTCACCTTTATCAAATGGAGATCAAATAAAAGTAGGTGAAAGAAGTTTTGGTGCAGTTATTTATGTAGATGATCGCTCTGTAATTAAAATAAGAGAAAATACAAAATTTACTTTTATGGACACTCGTAACTCGAGAACACTTGAACTTGAGTATGGTACATTACTGAATGATATCAAAAAAGAAAATCGAACAAAATCATTTAGAATCCAAACACCAGTTTCAGTTGCAAGTGTAAAAGGAACTCAATTTGCAGCAATAGTATCTACAAGTGGTGTTGATCAGTTTATAGGAAAAGAAGGTCTTTTTGAGGTTTTAAATATGGTTAGTGGTGAGGTTGTTAGTGTTGGTGCAGGACAAAAAGCAGTAAGTAACGCTAGTGGAAATTTAGTCCAAGCTCCTTCGTCGCCACAAGAATACCCGCAAGATCCAGAGATTGAGGATATAATCGAATTAGAACCAGAGTCAGAGATTGATTCTCAACCGAAATCTGAAAAGAACCTACTTGAAGAAAATTCTCCGGAAAAAGTAGAAACAGAGGTTCCATCTCAAGAATCTGAATCTGAAGAACAATTAGAAGAAGCAAATAATAATGAAGATCCAATTGAGGATCCTGAAACAATCGATAAACCTGAACCAACTCCTCCTGCAGACCCTTTTTCTATGGGGCTAGGAATTGGATCAGTTACATTAGATGATGTTTTATACAACCAAATTGCTTTACGTCCTGAAATAAATATTGGAAAAATTGGAGTTGGTTTAGATTTAGTTGTTTATGTAGATAATGAAGGTAATGTAAGAAATGATGAATGGGATATAGAAAATGATCCAGGGGTATTATTAGATAAGATTCTATACATTAAATATGGTAAAAAAACAGAAACCATATGGGGGAAATATGGTTCAATAGAAGGAATGACGCTTGGATATGGAGGTTTAATGAGTAACTACTCTAATATGATGGAATTTCCGACTGTTCGTCGTGTTGGTTTAAATACAGGTCTAAATATTGGACCAATAGGGTTTGAATTATTTTTAGCGAATCTTAAAGATCTTTCTAGAGGTGGTACTGTAACTGGTATGCGAGCCTCATACACAGTCTCTGAAGATATTCCTTTAACGATTGGGATTAATTATGTTTCTGATGCAAATATGTTTTCTGCTCTAAAAGATAAAGATGAAGATTCATACCCTGATGTTTTTGATGATTTTCCGGATAGTAGCAGTATATGGAATGACACTGATGGGGACGGTATTCCAGATCCTCATGTAACAATTGATACAGCAAGATGGGATATTGATGCAGATGGAGATAATATCTATGATTATGGATTAGATGGTGATGATTCCATCTCATTAAAAGCTACTCCGTTTAGCTTGAAAGACAATAAAGCAAAAACTACGGCTCTGTCCTTTGATATTGGTTATCCTGTTCTAAATTCGGATCTAATCACATTAGACTTATATTTAGAATACAATAAATTGAATTTTCCTGGTTTTATAAGCAAGGATTCATCATTTGTAAGGAAGGACAGATCTGGCACAGGAATTACTTTACCAGGAGTACGTTCAACACTATTTGGTTTTATAAATTTTTCATTAGAATATCGAATGATTAATGATTTTTATATACCTCAGTTTTTTGATCAGGCATATGATCTAAATAGAGTCACTACACTAACCAGTAACAATAATACTATTATCAAAACTAAAGATATGAGCTTGTTTGATGGCCGTATTGACTCAGACGGTTCACAATCTTCAAGTGGACTTTTTGGTTCTGCTGGATTCAGTTTATTTAACCTAGTGAATTTTACTGCATCCTATGCAAATATGAAGTCAGATACAACGGAGATAAAAAGTTTTAGTTCTTATTTAAATTTGAATACAGAAAATATTCCTAAAATAAGTTCAGCAATGGCCTATTTTCAAAGAAATAACGATGATAATCCTTTTGACTTTGAAAACCCATCCATCAACACGATAATGGGGTATAGTATTGGCTACGAATTAAGTAAGGGGGTGAACTTGATTTGGGATTTCAAACAGTTCTATCGTGAAGACGGTACTGGGAGCATTGAGCCTATTAAGCAAACAACTATTGAGACAACTTTTAATTTTTAAAAGTGAAAAAAACGATAGCTAACCTTGTATTCTTTTTAGGAATAAACTATTGTCAAACTGAAGTAGTTATTTTGAGTAACAACGTTGGTACAGAAATTGATCTAGATGAAAATAGGTTCTATAAAATTTTCCCTGATGATAAGAAACTCAAAAGTGCGCAAATTATTAAAATTTCGAAAAATGAGTATAAAATTATAATTGTAAATGAAATAAAAAAAGAAATAACTACTGTCGATCGTATTATGAGTTCTGAAGATTTTCAAAAATTAAGAGAGATGGTTAACTCTAAACCTCTTTTAAAAGAAAAAGATAGAATTGCAATGTATGAGGGCCTTGACTTTTTAAGAGCAGAAAAGATAATAAATGATATCCCTAAACCTCAATATGTGATTTTAAAACATTCGGGTGGTAAAAAATTAAAAGGTACACTAACCAAAGTAGAAGATAATTTTTTATTCGTACAAACGTCTACAATGCTTGAGTCCATTCACCTTGAAAATATTGATAGGTTATCTTATAAAAATAAAATTAAAGACTTTGAAAATTTAAGACCCTATGTATATGTTACTACGGGAATTTCAGGATATCTATTTGCTCAACTTTATAATAATCAAAGGCCCACTATTTTAAATGAGTATGGTATTGCAAGAAAAGATTTAACTAGATATCGGCAAATATTTGGTATAGTTATTGGGTTGATTTTTAGTAGCGAAGTGTTTGATGCTATAGCTACATTGTTGACGCCTACAGATACGATAATTTTATCAGAAGCTGAGTATGATAACAAAAAACTTAAATAAGTAAAGGAGCTACCATGGCTAAAAAAACAGATGAACCTGTAATAGAAGAGAATACTACACCAGCGGTAGATCCTCAAAAGAAATACTTAATGGATCAGTTTGGAGATCTAATGGAGCAAGTTGGCGATGGTTTTGGAGGCCCTCTTCAAGAAGAATTAATTAGTCGCCTTCAACAAACTATTGCTGATTTTCATGAAGAAGTAAATGAAATGTTATCAAAGCTCAAAGAGAATTCAGAAAAAAGACATGAGCGTCTTAAAGAAATTTGGGATAATCCAGAAGCAGAAGCAAGTAAGCAAGATGAACCAGAGAATGAACAAGATGAAGAGGAACCTGAATCCCAAGAAATGAGTGAATGGGAAAAAAAGCTTGAATCAGCAGATGCTAAACTTGAAAGTAAACCAGTAAAGGAAGAAGCTCCAAAGAAAAAAGGTTTCTTTGGGAGAAAGAAAAAGTAGAGACAAATTAAGGGGTGATCTTAAAACCTCTATTTTATTCTTTAGTTCTTTTATTCATCTCTTCGTCCATATCTGGACAAGAGCATGAAAGAAATCTGATTGAGTATATTCCTCTCAAAAAAAAGGTTTATAGTTTTTCCAAAATTGATTTTATCACCTCTGAAGGTGAGTTTAACGAAACTATTTGTACTCTTGTAATCCCTGATTTAATTGAAGACAGTCCACCTTTTGTTGCCATTTATTATAAGAGAGATAATTCTGAATGGTTTACAGAATCTCTATACAGAAAAAGATTAAGGTTTAATTTTAAAGATGGTATTCTAAAATTAGATCAATCAAACTTTTGGGATTGGTTTGAAATTGCAGAAATAAAAATTGTAGTTATTTACTGAAATTATAAAATTGATGATTCAAGATAGCTTTAAACTTTGTAAATTTAAGTATTGAATAATTATTAACAAGGTATTCTTCTGGCCGTGCTAGGTGGGGAATTAGCGGTGCCCTGTAACCTGCAATCCGCTATAGCAGGATCGACGCTAACGCTAGGCTAAATACGCCCTTAATATTTATTTTAGATAGTGCTGATTCTTTGAACTGTTGCAATAGATAATTGATGAATCCCGTCAGGCCTGGAAGGGAGCAGCGGTAAATTGTATTGTTTATGTGCTGACATGTTTCGAAGATGAGCTAGCTAATTTTATTTGTTTAAGGAACCGAAGTAGTCGAACGTAAGTGCACGGCCGAAAAAAAAATATGTCGTACAAAGTTTTATCATTAAAATGGCGTCCTCAATCATTTGATGATGTTGTTGGACAAGATCACGTTACAAAAACGTTAGTAAATTCGTTCAACCAAAATCGGATAGCGCAGGGGTATATTTTTACAGGTCCAAGAGGTGTAGGTAAAACTACAACAGCCCGTATATTAGCAATGGCTCTAAACTCTAAAGGTGGGCCAAATTCTGAATTTGACCCTTTTGAAACCTCTTCTAGAGAGATAGCTGAAGGTCGCTCGTTAGATGTATTAGAAATAGATGGTGCTTCCAATAGAGGTATTGAGGAAATTAGGGGACTAAGAGAACAGATAAAGTTTGCTCCTATGAACGGTGCTTTTAAAGTTATTATTATTGATGAAGTTCATATGTTAACGAATCAAGCTTTTAATGCTTTATTGAGAACACTTGAAGAACCGCCTGCTCATGGTAAATTTATTTTTGCGACCACAGATGTTCATAAAATCCCAGCAACTATTATATCGAGATGTCAGCGTTTTGATTTTAATAGAATCTCCCTTGCTGTTATTTCCGAAAGGATTAAATACATAATTGATAAAGAAAAAATTATTTGCGATGAAGATTCAATTGCAGCCATCTCAAAAAAAGCAGATGGAAGTATGCGAGATGCTTTATCTCTTTTAGATCAGACTATTTCATATTGTGGAACTACTATTGAGTATAAGCATGTAACTCAAGCATTAGGCCTAATGCCAAATGACTTATTTTTTAAATATACAAATGCAATATTTGAGAAAAATTATATTGAAATGATATCCGTTTTATCTGAATTCTCTAAATATGGAACTCCACCTGCTGAAATTCTAATTGACCTTAGTGAACATATTAGAAATTTACTATATGGTAAAATTGAAAAGGGTAAGGCTCTTACAGAGATGAATAAAGAGTTAATAATTCAATATGCTGAGGAGTCTGAGCGATGGGACAATAGAGATTTATTAATAGTAAGTCAATTGATAATAGATTTGATATCACCCATTCGAAAATCTGAGAATCCAAATATCCTGCTTGAAGTAACATCTTTAAAATTATTAGAACTTGAACAAAGATATAGGAGAAAATAATGGTATCTTCAGTTAGACAACAACAAATAGAAGAATTAAAATGATACTTAATAGTTTTGAGAATGTTACAATAAATAGATACGAAGATAAACTTTAAAGTCCTTCTTTGTAACAAACAAGATTTTGTTAGAGTGGTACTCTTTAAAAACAAGTTCGAACGTTAAAAGTTTTTAGATAACTCTTTAA
>ENA-OSJC01002791-OSJC01002791.1-marine-metagenome-genome-assembly--contig:-NODE-2791-length-12886-cov-3.174252_pt1 | contig 12886 bp, 20 predicted proteins | sample MGYA00237885_ERZ534234 | MGnify/ENA primary metagenome ERZ534234 (study PRJEB26413, sample SAMN06343907) | marine metagenome | isolation source: coastal waters | place: Atlantic Ocean: West Antarctic... | reverse complement strand
GCATGTGTTATTTCTTTGCAAAGAAGGCAAAGATAATAATGATGGCGTATTTTTCTTTGGTCCTAAAATGGCAAGTAGACCTTTAGGAGATGCAATTACGTATTTCTTTGACGAGGTTTTAGCCCTACGAATTGTTGACGATCAAGATGATGAAGGCAACGTAATAGCGGCAAGGTGGTTACAAACAAGGATTGGTCAAGGCTACACAGCCAAAGATCGTAGCGGTAAGCTAGAAGCCTTTGAGGAGCCAAATTTAACTGCCCTAATCAAAAAATTAGGGTTTTCTGTAAATATTGAAAATAAGGAGAGTAAATAATGTCAGATTTTAATGATGTTGATTTTTTCGAGAATGCGGAGCAAATGGAATCAAAAGGTCCTGAAGTTGCTCCGACTGGTGAATACGAGGCAAAGATTGTTGCTGCTGAGAAATACAAATCTAACAGCGGCAATTGGACCCAGAAGATAACATTTCAAATTGATGGCGGTAACTACCGAGATCATCAAGAATGGTATAACTTGTGGTCTGCTAATGAAAAATCAAAAAGCATAGCAAGTGAGATATTTAGTAGACTTGCTATTACTTGTGGATTTAAAAAGTTACCGGATTTTGCTAAAGACTTTATAGGTAAAACACTTAAAGTTGGTCTTAGGCAATTTGAAGATAACTGGAATAATAACGAGGGCGAAGCTGTAACTTCTTTGAAGACTAAAATCATCAAGATGGAACCTTCAGAAATGAAACCTGCTGTTCAAGGAGATAAACCTCCGTTCTAAGTAGCACCAAAGAAAAAGGGGCTTTATGCCCCTTTTTTTTGTCCTGGTGGTTTGTTTAAATATTCTTTAATCGTTCGATAGCCCAGTTAAGATAAACAACGGCCTTCTCCAGATCCTGGATGTTAGATCCTTTTAGATCTTCTCTCCAGATGTACTTAACCGCATTAGCTTTGCAATAAGCCTTAAACTCATCAGCCGTAAGCATAGATCTAATTGCATCTATACATTCTATTTCACCATTCTTGTAGTGTGGTGGTTGGTTTACTATATCTTTACTCATGTCTCCTCCTGTTCTAGTCTGTTTATTTCTTCCATAACTTCAGTTGTCCATTCGGTTAGCAAAGCAAAGTTGTGCGAATTAAGACGTTTTCTTTTATTGTTTGCAAACTCCCTAATTGCTCTGTCACTTATTCCATTGCCTATATATTTAGCAATTGATACAGCACTAAATCCATATTCTTTTAAAAGTTTTTCTAAATCTTGCCTAAGCGTGATACACCTGATTTCTTCTATATTATTAATATTCATGTTTTCTCATTGGTAAGTTTTGTTAAATCAACATTTTCAAGATCGTTATTCATCAATCCTTCTTTAAGATCAACTAACAGATTTTGTGCAATCTTGTTCATAAAAAATTCTCTAAGATCAGGATGTGCAACATTACTGTAGGTATCATCAAAACATTCTGCAATTTCATCTAACATTTTTTCTGCTGAACCTTGTAAACCTTTTTTTAGAAAATTAATTTGTGCTTCTTTATATACCTTGTGGTTAAATAAAAAGTCTTCTAATGATTGATCTTTCATTCGCCCCACCCTTTTAAATCTACATTAACGATACTGGGTGAGTTGTATATCGTAGCTTCCTTGCCGTCTAATACTGCGTTGTACTCTCCTAGTAAATGCTCAAGTTTTAACCAGCCAGCAGTCATATCATCGTGACTCATTTTAAAGACTTTACTTGCAAACGGTTTCTTCTTCTCTTGTGCCACAAATAAAAAATCAACTACGTTAAACCCAGCTCTTTCATAACCACGTTTGTACCAAGCGGCTTGTAAATCGTACTGATATTTTCTAATGGATGATGTGAATCCTCTAACAGAACAATCAACGGTAGTCTTGTAATCCACCAGGATTATTGATTTAGGATCGCTAGAAGCATCTAAAGGGTATCTAAGCACATCTGATTTAACTTTAAGCAATAGATCCTTTTCCCACCAAAAGATTGCTCTTTCAAATGGGGAGTTAAATACTTCTGGGTATTCTCCTTTGCTTGCCGATAGATGTTTGACTCCTTCCGGTATCAAGGCCTCCTTCATGCCGTATATAGTTTGCTTATCTTTAGAAGTAATGACGGTCAGGCCCCTGTCTTCATATTCTTTCTTTAGCTCTTTATTGGCATTGGTGTACGGAGATCCGGTCAGGCAAACCACATCATTAACAAAGGCTTCTTCGCCCTCAACAATAAGTGAATGACTTGCGGTTCCGAACTTCATAGCTGGAGTTGTATCATTGTCTTCCTCAAAAGCATGAAGCTGGCTCTGACCAAATCTTCTAATGTTTGATGATGATACTCCTGGTACCTGGTGATAGAAGTTGTGTTCCATATCTGGAAAGTATATTGCGTCCCCTAGAACTACATGCTCTTCTTTTTCTAATATTTCTGGTAATTTATTCATGATGCTTCCTCTAATTTATCAAGTGCGTCAGTAAGTTCTTTAACACATTGCGTAAGTTCAGATATATTTGTTTGTAGATTAAACAAAGTATAATTGAGCTTATCTTTTGTAAGTTCTTGTTCTACACGATTGTGTAGGTTATCGGTAGATGTCTCAATAATAGCATCTATTTCTTTTCTTATATTCATAGTACCCTCCTAAAGTAAATGTTAATGAAATATGTGAATTGTTATTTTATAAGATAACCTCTATAATGTCTACACTTAGTAATTTAGGAGGTTACAAATGGAAACAAAAGAAGATAAATATGTAGAAATGGACAAGGATATTACAATTAAGTGCCCTGGTCATGGTAGTTTTTTAGCTACTCCAGACGAGCATTTAAAAGGTTATGGCTGTCCTAATTGCACGTATAAAGATTTAATTGAAAAGATTAAAGATTTAAATGTGTATTTAGATTATTGCATTGAGAATGAATCTAATGCGTACGACAACAAAACTTCTATTCAACCTGATAGTTATTCCAAAGTAATACATGAGATGTATGGAAGGACTAAAAAGGTACTTGATGATTCGCAAGATATAAGAGGAAAAAATATAGATAAGGTATCGGAATAGTAGGTTATAGTTAATTAATGACATTAAAAGTAGTGCCAATACAAAGCAAGATGACCAAGCCAACTCTATCAGAGGCGATAAAAAGGTTAGAAAACATGTTTAACAACTTTACATTTCGGGGAGAAGATAAGCTCAGTATTGTGCTTACTTCTTTAAGTTTTTGTATCTGGAGTCTTCAAAAGATTTTAGGTAACGATAAAGAGATGATGGTTATGCTTGATGAGGTTATAGATCAGTACGTAGATGTCCCGGAAGATGAGACTTATGTCGAATTATTTACTCCGGATAACGATTAACCTATTATTGTCATATTATTGTCATAAATGCATGACATTAAAAAGCCTGTAAGTATGCGGGTTTGAAGATTATTTTATTTTTTTCATTTTTGTCACAGGAAATAAGGAGATACAGATAATAATATAAGAATATCTTGACTACGTATTTCGTAGTAAGGTATCCTCTCCATACACTTTAGGGTAATGTGGGGGTATGTATTATATAAACACTCTGACTCTAAACTGCTAAATACTGTATGGGATATAGAAAAAACAAATTAGAATACGAACCCATCCTTGCTTCTGAAGAAGAAGCTCCCATTGAATTCGCTAACCTAGACAACTCCCTCAACAGAAGGCAAAGAAACTTCATCTGGCAAGCCGTAAACAATCCTCGGCTATCTCTTGTAGAGTGCGCTCATAAGGCTGGCTACAAAGACGCTAGGCAGTCTGCCAATAAACTCATGAACCATCCTACTATTCGTAAAGAGTATAACTATCTTATGAATGAGGCTAAGAAGAAGTATGAGTTGAATTATGATCGGGCTGTCCAGGATCTTTATGATATTCGGGACAAGGCTTTGGAGGCTGGATCCTTTAATGCTGCAATATCGGCTCAAAACAGTTTGCTTAAAGTCGGGGGCCTGGTTGTAGATAGGAAGGAAGTTATGTTCGGGAAAGTAGATCAAATGAGTCGGGAGGAGGTAGAGAAACGCCTGGAACAACTGATGGGGAGTATCGCGGTAGCTAATAAGACTGGGGATCTCCCAGATCTTACCAGGCAGGAAGACGAAGCTGATAGTTTGGAAGCGTTAGAAAAGGAAGATCTACTGACGGCAGATACAAAGGTAATGATTGAGGATGTTGAGATTAGTTCTGATTAGGTCTGTCTAGTATGTATATCAGGACATAAAGGAATATGGCCATACCTAGCAAGAAACTCATGAGGGTGTGGTACTCACTAGATACATACTTTTAGGAGAGTAGAGAAGATTATTCATTGAATCCAACAAGTACCACTCCTGCACTATATCGAGGTTGCTGTTATTTATCAACTAATCCTCTTGATCTTGGTTGGAAGCTATTAGCTTTCTTCTGTTGTGGTTGTCTAACATTATTTCCCAGCGTTCAGGTCTTTTGATCTTCCTTGCTACTTCGAAAAATTCTTCGGGGCAGTTGTGTCGCCATACTTTGTCTAAGTTTTTTAAGTTCATTTGTTTATCTCCTATCTGTTCATTTGCCAAGATTCAAAACGTATCAGTAATGCTCTGCATAAATAATACGGCAAAAAGAATAAAATTATTAGTAAAAGTAATACAACAAAAGATAAGCCTACGGCTGTATAAAGTAATATGTCCTGGACGAATTTAAATCTATTCATTGTCCGACTCCTTGTTAGAGATTTCATTCCATTCATCATCATAATATTCTGTTACAACATCTTCTTCTTCACAGGGTTGTCTTGTTTCTATTCTTACAACATCATCATTCAAGGGTTCTAGTTCAGCATCAACTCCACTCATAAGAATATCTTTTGCTGTCTCTATATTTTCTGCTTCGACCTCAAATATTCCATAGTGTTTTTCTATCATATTAATTGTAAATTTTTTCATTAGTCTTGCTCCTTTAAGTTCTTTATTTCTGAAGAAATAAATGGGTATTGATTCTCCTCTCCACAAATTAAACTATCAGTCATTCTTACACCCTCTTCTTGAGCTTGTTTATATAACGTAGACCAACATAGATTATAAGTTTCCTCATCTACAAATCTTGCTACCTCATAAGCAGAAGAGCTATTGTGTTTTTCAAAATATACTATAATCATTAGTCTTGCTCCTCTGTTTTTAGATCTATTTCTAGATCGTTGTCATAATGCTTATTATGTATTCTTATGGCTTTTTTAATGTCTCCTAATAGCCAACTAATATTACCAGCAGACTTTGATCTTTTGCTTTCTTGATGTTCCATAAATGCCACACGATCTCTAGTCTCATGATAGAGAGCTATCTTTTCTGAATGCTCTATAGGTAGGTCGTAACTGTTGCCATACACCTTACGGCTTCCCCTCCCTCTGGCTTTGAACTGATAGCGTTCTTTATTGGCTACGGACATTAGATATTCTAATACTTCAATTCCGTTGGTAAGGGGAGTTTCTAGCTCCCCCGTTGGTATATCAAAAGTATTCTGTCTGATGTGTTTGAACTTGTTACGTTCTTTAAATTTTAACTTCATGATTGAACTCCTACGGCAATAAAGAAAGGCGAATCTGTAAGAGGCTTGAACTCGTCAACTTCAATATTGTATTTACCATTAGGCAATCCAATACAGGAAGTTTCAGCAACGTGCCAGCAATCATCTTTGAATAGATATACCCATTCAATATCAAAGTTAATGTCCATAATGAACGCATGAAATGAATGATATGTTGTGGGTGGTTCTTCATGCACTCTACCTTCATTAGATTTCTCTAAGGTTTCGTCAAGAGCGGATTGGTATCCGTTATCTACTAAAGCTCTTGCCTTAGATTTTGTGCTGTAGTGCTTGTTAAGTACTACTCCGTTATGCTGAGGGTAGCCGTCATAATGACAATACATGCTGACAATCTCCCCTGTTGCTTTTTTATACGCTATATTACTTCTTGTTCCCATTTTTTCTCTCCTATAAGTTTTGGGTTAATAAAGTGTTAGGCTTTGTTCATTTCTCCTTATGACCTTTTGCCGACTTGCCGAAGCGTTGGGGACTAAGGCGGAGTACTGGTATCAATTTAAATGCTTACCACTTTTATTGCATACCTAACTAAATAATACTACTAAATGTATCCAATATATGCAAGTGTTTTAGACTACAGATTGTAATTAGTTTTTATAGTTCTATTTACGCATATAGGGGAAATTAGAAAGTTAATAGCATACGGCCTCTCTCTTTGTCTCTCTCCCAAATAAAAGCACATAAAAAATCGGGTCGGGTTCGGGCTTAGATAAATCGACTTATAGAGGGGGTCTGTCGTGGGTATATCACAACACATTTAGAGGCTTTAGATCTCCAGGCTGGGATCCCCAGGCTTAAAATGAGGGTGTTTAATAATCGGGTCGGGGTCGGGGTAAATTAATCGGGCTGGGGTCTTTGAAGTAGCGATATGCATAACACATAATAACACAATTAGGCTGGGGATCTGGCTCGCTGGCAGGGTTAATCAATCCTTAAATCAACTAAAATAAAGATTACACTTTGTAACCACATGTGATAAACTTATGTTTCATTTAACAACATACTTTTAGGAGGTATATAAGATGAAAACTAATAAACAAGAAAGAGAGGCAATCGCTTCCAAGTTTATAAAGAGAATGAAAGAGGATTTAATTTTAAAGAACGAAAAACTTAAAAAGAAAGCTATCTTTTCGACAATAACCAAACTTAAAAAGAAAGAGCAGACTCTTCGTGATGAGGCGGATGCTGTTAATAGTCAAATCAAAGTAGAAATGGCTTCTTATAATAAAGACTATTGCTCAAAGTATTGGAGTCTGTCTGATGAGTGGAGGTACGGAGACGAAAAAGAAACACGCCTTTGTTTAGAAAATGAGTACGCATTAAAGAATGATTTATGTAATGCCATTCTAATTGCTCAAATCGGATCAGATACTGTTTACGATTTAATGAAGTGTTTAGAAGAGGAGGTTAATTTATGATTGAATAACCTTTTATTAATTAAGCCCGAATCAATCGGGCTTTTTTATGTCGGGAAATCGGGATCGGGGAATGCAATTTCCATACAGGGTAAACAACACAAGGAGGAAACACAATTACACAACCAGGAGATTTAGATCCCTGGGTAAGCCAGCAGGGGGTAAATCAGGCAGGGTAAAAAGATTAAGAAAGTAGTTGACAAGGAGTAACCACTTATATAAATTAAAGACTCATTAATTATTAGGAGAAATGAAATGAGTAGATATATTTGTGGCGAGTGTGGATCTGATATAGAGAAGCCAGCTCAGATGAGTGAGGCGAAACAATTCATCTTTAGCAACCTGTTAGTAGCAGAAGCTGATGTTGAATGCCCAAGATGTCAGGAGGTCGGAAATGGATAACGATAAGAAGCCGTTAAAGGACGCAATTGAGTTTCAGCTCGGGATGATCGGGTTAGCCAGAGCAACCGACAGAGAGGATCTATTTCAAAGATGTCATAAAAACTTAGACACACTTCTGGAACAGATCCCTGGGGACTTGTTTGTGAAAGATTAATAGATCTATTAACCAAAAAAGGCCCAACTCAAAGTTGGGTTTTTTGTGTCTGGACAGTCGGGACACTAAATCGGGAGACGGGAATGGCATAATCTGGGCTGAAATACAGGGGTACAACACAAGGGTAGACACAAGTTGAGGGCCAGCAGCCCAGGCAGACGGTTTGAGTGCCTGGATAGATCTAAAATAAGAGTTGACAAGATGTACCCACATCATTACGATAAGGGTTCATTAAATTTATAGGAGAGATGACATGAAGATACTAATTGGATGCGAGACTAGCGGAGTAGTTAGAAACGCTTTTCTAGATAAAGGCCACGATACTTGGTCCTGCGACATACTGCCGGCTGATGATCAAACCAACCGTCATATACAGGATGACATTAGGAACGTCCTGGATATGGAAGCCTGGGACCTGTTGATGGTAGCCCACCCACCTTGCACCAGGTTGTGCAATAGTGGTGTTAGATGGTTGCATGTACCGCCCCAGGGTAAAACTAAAGAAGAGATGTGGGAAGACCTGGATGAAGGAGCGGCCCTATTCTCAGATCTCTGGAACGCTGACGTTCCCCGGATAGCTATTGAGAACCCAATCATGCACAAGCATGCCAAGGCCAGGATCCATAACTTTGAACCGTTCACGCAGAGCGTGCAGCCGTATGAGTTTGCTGAGTCTGTTGAATCAGAAGACAACGTAAGTAAAAGGACCTGTCTTTGGCTAAAGAACTTACCAAGCCTGGTTAAGACTGGAAGCCTTACAAAGGAGACTGCCAGACATGACATACATAATGCCAGTCCTGGTCCTGATCGTTGGAAGATTAGATCTAAGTTCCACAAAGGTCTGGCTGATGCGATGGCTAATCAATGGGGGGCGGCGCTATGAGTATAGATAACCACTTAAGTGAATGCGCAAGAGATCTACGCAGGATGGTTGACAGTCATGCAGAAGATGCCAACAACGGTAAGATGTGGTTTTATCCCCAGGATGAAGGGGAACCGAACTATGAGGCCTACAGCATTCGGTACACGATAGACGGGGATGGAACTTACCTGGGTGTCCAGGTCATGTTGGCCGGGGGCGGTCCTACCGTCTGGCTTGACACTTACCAGGAGGAGATCTGTGGATACTGGGGAAGCGACAAGTACACCAGAATCATATCGGACTTTGAATACATAGATGAGTACTGGGAAGAAATGTATAAATGCTTGAGTTAGCAATAGTTTTGTACCTGCTGGTAATCCTAATGGGCGGTCGGGATCGGGGTTGAGTTTTCAATCTTGGTCCTGGTGCTTACCCAGCAGAGTACTCTTACACATGACAAGGATGCCAGCCCACCAGCAGGTCGTCTGGTCAAATGAAACGCTCTATATATAGATGAAATAAAGTTGCTAAAAAGGTTGACAGTATGTATCCACTCATGTTCAAATAATGACTCATTTAACAAACGACTTTTAGGAGGTCACAAAATGAAAATAGAAATAATGTTATATAACGAGTCTGGCGAGAGAGTGGTTGGCAAGGCAATAGAAACCGACTGCCAGAGTTTAATTGTCAACGGAGTACATATTATCGCCCAAGGTGGAATCAACGCAGAGATGCAAGATTTGATGGCTCCATCAACTCCCGAGAATATTGGGATGACCTTGGTACCTGAATTGGACTCGTAAGATGACTGAGTTTTTAAATGTCTTAGGTTTTATATGTTTGCTTTTACCTTTATGGGTAACGCTATTTTTTAACTATTATTACTGAGTCAACTCAATTGAAGAAAGGGAGCAATACGCTCCCTTTTTTTATGGGACTCTATTTACTGGTGAATTCGGATCGGGAATCGGGACGGCGGGACGGGGGGGGAGGCTAAAACGGACGGAGGCAGTAGGGACACACACTACGACAGGATACCGCTCAAACAAAAACCATTTTTTTTACATTTCACATAATCTGGTGGTACAATCGAAATATTCTAAAAATACGTTAAAGGATATTGTTATGGAAGAAGATATGATGGATATGGAAGTGGCACCAGTAATGATGCCTGACCAACAGATGCCACAAGGTCAACAAATGATGCAAGGGACCCAAGGGGCTCCCGTTTTACCTGAGCAATTACAATCAGAAATTAATAATCTTAGCGAAGAAGAGAAAAGCGAAGCCAAGCAAGCCCTCATGCAAATTATGAAAATTGTAGAACAAATGATGGCTGAAGGTTCTACCCCTGAACAAATCGAAGAGTTCCTTAAAGGAATTGGTATGACTCTTGAAGAGTTAGAGATGGCTGAAGAAATGTTCGGTATGGGTGACGGCGCACTTGGTTTTACAATTTAATTAATATAATATTTAAAAATGGGATTCTTTAAAAGTTTAAAAAACCAAGTACGTTCACAAGTACAAAACCCAAACGCACCTACGGTTAACCCTTCTTCATCAGGTAGCTTTTTAAAACGAATAGCGCAAAAATCAATGCCTGATAGTTTTAATAGGGTAGACAATTCTACATTTACAGATCCTACGAGTCAGCCAGCATTAAGTTTTGGGTTTCTTCCTGACACATCTGTAAATCGAGAAAGTAAATATTTAAGAGGGCCTAGCCGTTTACCACAAAGGATGCCTCAGCAAGGACCGTCTAATAGGTTCTTTGGCGGAGGTTTAGGATCTATCTTTAACCAATTACCACAACGAGCACCTGAAAGAAGAATGCCGCCAAATAATCGTAGAAACTTCATGCAAAGGGTAGCTGGTAACTTCGGAGCTCCTTTGTCAAATAGTATGGAAGAACAAAGACCTATGGCTCCTATGCTTCCTATGCCTCAAGAAATGCCTGAGAGAAACCTTTTAGGACGGCTGCCTTTTCAAAGACCAGGATTCGCAGAAGGTGGTGCTTCTGATACAACAAATGAAAGCATAAATACTTTTTTACGCAAATACACTATTACTCCACATTTAATGGATCAAAGATTTTTTCAAGAACCATCATTTGATAAATGGGTTAATGCAGCAAGAAATCAAAATAAAGCTGGCAATCCTATACCTTATGTAGCTCCATTTATGTCAGATTCTATAGATGCTTTGAAGGTTGGATACGATAGTTTTTTAAAAGAGTTTAAAGAAAAAAGAAGCCAAAACACAAATGGGAGACCAGGATTCGCAGAAGGCGAAGACGTTAATACAAACATGTTGATTGCAGAACAAGGAGCTAGAGAAGGTATTTCTCCTCCTGAAATGGCAGCACAAAGAATGAGAGAATTTCTAGGAGAAACAGGCAGAACTGTATCAAATAGAGATATAGAGTTATTTTCTGTAGGTCTGCTTACTTTTGAAGATATTATTGATAAAGCTACAAATTCAAACATTCGAGAAATTCTAGGAGAATCCGGACGTACCATATCTAATATGGACAGGAACCTTATGCAACAAGAACAAATGTTCTTTCCAGATTCAGGTCGCACTATTTCAGATGTGGACAGAAACTCTCTTGACGACATGCTTCAAGATTTAGAAAAAAAAAACTAGGTAGCCCCTCCGAAGATGACCTTAAGGTAAAAGACTTTACCGACATTATATTTGATCCTTTAAATCCAGTAGACTACGCTTCCTTGGGAGGAGGCCCAATTACAAAATTAGGAATATCTGCTCTTAAAATAAAAAAACTTCACAATAAATTAGATGTAATTAAAAAAAAGCAAGAACAAAACATTTTAGACTACCGCCGAGGGCAGGCTGAACGTAAAGTAGGTGATATGTCGAGCACTCAAGACTCGTCAATAATTAATAACTTAATGGACAGATCGGTAATAAAATATAAAAAGTTAGAGATTGAAGAAAACAAAATAAAGAAACAGCTTTATAAAATCACAAAAGATGGCGAATAGAAAAGAGGTACTTGAAAAACTAAAAGCAGCAGCTTCCGGAGGCAACATTCGTGAAGCTTATCGTGAGTTTGAAGAACTGCCTATAGTAGATCAGTTAGCGATTAGTGTTGCTCCTGGAATAGGAGACGTTCTTGCAGTTTACGAAGTTGGAGAGTTTGGAGCCAGAGGTGCTAAAAGACTGGAGGAGAAAAAGTTTCTTGGAGCAGCAGGGTACTTCGGTTTATCAGCCCTTGCGGGTGCCAGTTTATACCCTCTATTCAGACTGTTTAGAGGAGCTAAAGTTTTAAAGACAGTTCCTAAAGAGGAAGTTAAATTACTAGCAGACTTAGAACCTACAAAGGTTATAGAGGAGACGGTTAAAGACGCTCCATTACCTAAAGTTGAAGATTTTAAACCGTTGTCATTAGATGATCAGATGTACCCAGGCACCACCAATTTATTTAGAGGATTGATGGATCAAAGGGTTAAAGGCGGATTAACTTCAAAAGCTGCTAAATTTATTAACACAAATAAAAAATTATTAAATGAAGGCAAAGCTATATCTTACATTAATGCACTAGTAAAAAGTGGAGTGCCAAAAGGTGAGTTGAGGTTATTAAACTTAATTGATGAAGTTGGAGAAATACATCCTAAGTTGATGAGTGAGCTGGAGATAAGGAACCCTCAAGGTAAAATTACCCGACAAAGATTAGCCAATTACATTAAATCCAATCAACAAGATACTTTAAACAGAAGGGCCTTAAACAGGAATGAGTTTGTTGGCGAGTCCAATGTTATAAGCTCCAACAGAGGATATGTAGATGCAGGCGATATATCAGAATCTACATATCACATTAAAGGTTTAGATAGAAAAGAAAATTTTGATCACTATGGAAACGTTCCCAATAACAAAGATCATTTTGTATTTGACAGTAGTGCGGATTACTCACTTCCATCTCTAGAAGAATTAAGCCCCATAAGAGAATTTATTGGTGGCGACAATCTTTTAAATGTATCAAGAATTCAATCAGACTACGCAGGAGAGTTAGCCAAACAACAAGAGAAGAATGTAGCAAACAATCTAGATCATATTAGAAACAAAATGGCATACCAAAATTTACCTAATGAAAAATTCCAAGCCAACTATATGTTGGATATTGTTAGGCAAAATCCAGGATTAAAAACAGGCAAAGAATTAAAACAAAAATATTTTGAAGCATTAGAAGATAAAAACTCTCAAATTTATAAAAAAATTCAAAGAGCAACAAGTGGGGATGCTCCAATAGTTGCAGAATCATTATTAAAAAATAAAAGAGCGTACAAAACTGATGATTTTGAAAGTTTAATACCCGCAGTTGAGGAAGCTCGTTTACTATTCCCAGTAACACCTTACGTTGATCCAAAGGCTGTTGCCGCCGTAAAGAAAAGTTTAATTGAATACAACCAGAACGTA
>ENA-OSJC01002790-OSJC01002790.1-marine-metagenome-genome-assembly--contig:-NODE-2790-length-12899-cov-5.803307_pt1 | contig 12899 bp, 11 predicted proteins | sample MGYA00237885_ERZ534234 | MGnify/ENA primary metagenome ERZ534234 (study PRJEB26413, sample SAMN06343907) | marine metagenome | isolation source: coastal waters | place: Atlantic Ocean: West Antarctic... | reverse complement strand
CTGGTAGTCCTCGGCAGTGATCATTCTGTTCTGTGAATAATAAACCTGTGCGGCCTTTTCCTTGATCGAAGCGTTTGATTCTGTTGCGGCACTGTTGTACACAGATGATTTCAAACCCATTGTTATTGTCAGTGTCTGTTGTGCACCATTGCTGTCCGTGTATGGTATTGTGACTTGTACATTCTGCATGTCAGCTGGTTGTATAGCGAACTTGGCATTGTCACTAGTCCTGTGATATGCTCTGAACGAACCTAATGGAATATTTGAAAAATTGCCGTCTCCAAACACAAGGTCAACAGAATCGTTGTTTTTAGTCACAACATTGTAAGTGTCTCTCTCTGCTTTTGACAGTGAGTTGTATATTGCATTGTTTCCTGCCAGTGATGGTACCATGGTCCATTTTTTTGATAGCTGTCCAAACTGGTCCAACTGGTACAACCACACATCAGTATCGTTGATGTCCGTGGCCGCTAACGAGTACACGTAGTTCGTTACGGATGTTGCTACACTAAAGTCTATGCTTTGTAAACTTCCTTGTTTGAAAAGGAAGAAGAATCCTGTGTTGTTAGAACTGTCACCGGATCCATCTGATCTGTATGTGTATGTTAACCCAGATCCTACTACAGGATCTGCTTCATATATCGATTCCGAATTGTTTATCGAACTTGGTACTACTTCAAATTGCCTAGAGGTTCCTCCCACACTTTTTGTAAAGTTGAATATTGGTAGGTCAGTCTGGTTGGAACTTAATGTGTACACCTCTGTTGATATACCGCCTATCGCTCCTGACTCCCTGGGACTGCCGAACAGTTGTCCTGTCTGGTTGGCCGCGTTCAGTATTGATGTGAACTGTTCTCTGTAATTTGAGTTTGCACTATCATTCCAGATCACTGTGGAGTTAGCAAGATTGGTTCCTGTTGAATCTGCAACGTCCTGTGTTGTAGATATAGAATCGATTTTTAGAAGTCCTGTTGCTGGTAGATTTCTCTTTGCATTGTAGTTGATCAGTCTTGCCAACCTCAACACCGAATTTCTTCTCTCGGCTGTTTCAAGGAAATTTTCCCTAGCGTTTAAATCTACTCTGAATGAAAGTGCCTGAGCCACATAAGCGATCAAATCTATAAGTGCAACATATTCAGAACTTTCCACGAAGTCGTTGAAATCATCTGGGTAGTTCTCACGTAGGTATGCCACCATGGTCCTTCGAAGTGTCTCGAAGTCGTAACTCTTGAAATCTGCCTGCTGGAATGACTGGTAGATCTTCCTCCAATCTTCGGCAACTAGTAATCTGTTTTGTCTGTCTGTTGTGGCCATAATGTATCAATGTGTTAACAACGATATTTATGTGTTAGGAAATGTGCGTACTTTAAGATAGGCGCAACAGTGAGTTCTCATCAAAGTTGAATTGTAATTTTTCAGTTATGTTCAAGGGAACATACGTGATAGTTGCCTGTATGGCTATGCCGTGATCCACTTCAGATACCACTATTTCCTCTGTGGAGATACGTGGATCTGCGTTTAGATTGGCTGTGATGTCCTCGACAATGGCATCTTTGAGTGCATCTGTGAACGGTTCGAACAGTGCATCGTATATTATAGTGCCAAATTCTGGATTCTCCACCCTCTCGCCCTTACGTATGCTCAACCTGTTGATTAGATCCTGCTTGGCCACTTCAAAGTCGTACAGCTTGAAGTTCTTCTTGTCCGCCCTGGAACTGAAACCCTTGAAGGTTATCGAGTTGCCTGAGCCACTTCCGCCACCGCTACTGCCACCGTATGCCATTAGTTCAATCTCCTAAATTCAACATCCACCTTGCTGTAATCTACCATGTAGAATCCTGTGTCTGTCATTTCTCTCGCCCATGGAACTTCCTGTGCCATCACGCCCTCGTATGTCCCATCAGTATGTTTGTATTTAAACGAATATATGTTGATGCCCGAGGGTGACTTGCCGACTAATTGCACGTCTTCCTTGAGTCTGACATCACTGAATTTAAATCCTGAGAAGAAACTAGTTACGGCGGTTCCAATTCCACTGCTGGCTATGGAACTTCCCAACGAACCCAATGATGCGAAGGCTCCTGTTCCACCAAGCGAGATACCCCCGACTGACTTCATCAAAGTGGAGAATCCCGATGCCTGGAAGCTGGGACCGTAACCACTGTGTTTGAAGAATTTTGATGCCGTACTTGCTATGCTAGATGACGTTAACACGTTTGTGATGTTACCTGCCATGACATTCTTGTACACGTTTGTGACCGTGCTTATGTCGTTTGCCACTGATCCAATGTTTCCAATGTTTAGGTTTCCTGTTATGCCCTGCACATTTTTCAACACGTCATTTAGACCTGTGCCATATACGTTTCCACTTGTCCCAAATTCATCTAAAACGTTTCCTGCTTTACTGCTCCCCAGTGAGAACAACTTCCCGGCATTGTTGACGAACACGTTGTCCTTGAACAACTGCACCGCACCAGATCCGGATATGCTTTCTATCACCTGGTTGGTCAGCTGTGTCGTTACATTGGATTTGACACTGGCTATTGTGTCGTTAACGTTAAAATTTTTCAACTTGTTGGATATGCTTTCTATATCTTTGAACGTGCCCTTGGCCTGGTTCAGTACATTGAACGTCTTGTCATAGTTGTTTCCAAAATCTGTCACGAACTCTCGGGCCTTGATAGCATTTGTGGAATTGCCCATCTTGCCTTTGATGTATCTCTCTGCGTCTGCCTGGAACTGTCCAAGCCTTATGCTCTCTATGGCCGATACCCTATTTTTCTGTTCCATGTACTCCACCGTACCTGGTGTGTTGACACGTTTACTCCACTGTATTGTGTCCAGACGATCGCCCAGTGGATCCGAGTTTGGTAGGAGTCCTTCCGAAGTGAAAGCCTTGAATCTTGGCATTGGTTCGTGTGTGACGAATCTGTGTACCGTGGTCTTTGTTTTCTTAGTGAAAGATTGCAGTGGTTCTATTCCCTTCTTGGCCAGTTCCACATCTCCCTCTTCCCTGGGTGTCATTCCCACCTTGTCTGTGGTCAGCCATGTTGGTCCCCATGATGAGCTCGCACCTGTTGAGTTCATGTGTACCTGCGATCCTGCCAGGTGTATTGCTCCACCGGCTCCATGCAGTTGCACACCTTCTGTGAATGATGATAAGCCATCCCTTGCATAGTCCCTTATGGATCCTGCATGTGAGGCATTGAATATTCCCTTGTCTCCGAGGTTGAACATGGCCGAGGCCGACTGTACCATGTCCGTCTCCGCACCCATCCTTATGGATCCCGCGGCGTGCATGTTTATGTTGGCATCGCTGTGTAGGTTGAAGTCACCCTGTGTCCTGATGTTTATCCCACCCACTCCTGAGTAAAGATCTATCTTGCCGTCCCTGTTCATCTCTATCCATGCGTTACCCGAACCATTGGCAATGTAAACTATGCCGTCCGTGTCATGCATCAGCAACTGATGTCCAGATGCTGTCCTGATCCTAGTAAGTTGGTTAGAACCGTTCACTGCACCGTCGTCCATGACGAAACTGTGTCCATGATCTCTGTCCACCTTCTCCGATCCCCCGTCAAGTCCTATAGTCGGTTGTCGTGAATCTGTTCTAACACGTCCCGGGGTGCTTATGCCAAACACAGCACTGGGAGATTCCCTACGTGCTGAACTCGATGTTGTACCCCTAACATTGTCTTGTACAAGACCTTGTTTCATAAGCTGGTCTGCTAAAATATCATTCACAGGATATTTCACCTGATCTAAATTTTCTTTACTGACTACTTGCCTGTTCTTCTCGCCAGTAGGCAGAAAATCTGTACCATACAAGTCTTCCTTGCTTGATGAGAAGTCACCTCCGTCACTCTTTATAGCTGTCTCTGTTGATGCTCCGTGTCCCGGCACCTGTTGATTGGCATGTGGTTCCTGTACACACCCCATCCAGAATGCGGTCAGTCTACCCCTGTCCCCTTTGGCGAATATTACCAAGACCGTGGTATCTATGTCTGGTGGTACCATCCACATACCGTAACTGGTCTGGCTGGAGTTGTAATCATACGGATCTGTCTTGTCAACACTTTTCAGTGACTTGACTCCGTAGAACGGTGACAGGTAATTGCACCATGTTATCTGTTTTGCTGTTGGATTAGTGGTCTTGGACAGTGCAGGTATGTTGACCCCCAGTCTGCCCATCTTCTCCGGGTCTATTGTGAATTTGACCGTTGCCACGTACGGACCAGAATTGTCATCAATGAACTTCTCACTGAAAGTCTTCTGGTTGTCATGTGAATCAGTAAATCCTCGTTGATCTTTGTATGCCATATGTTATTTTATCCCGATATGTTTAAGGCGATATGTTTAAGGGGTTATTATTAATATACTTGTCTAAATCCTTGTCATCATCTTTCCGCTTCTTTATTAAATTTTCTTTATCTTTATTTTTTTTTCTTATGTCTAATGCATTATCGTTGGTGTATCTGTTCACGGTATTAATCACAGAGGGTGCAAGTCCCTGACCTTGTTGGTTGTTCATCCGTACACAGAACAGCGTCTGTAGGAACTGGCCGGTGTCAAACTTTGATTCCACCTTGTACACCTGGTAGATCCCGTTGAAGAACAGGTTGTCCTGCACGGTCTGACCGTCACCAAACATGGTGCCCTGTTTGTCCAGGATGTCAGTGGGTAGCCTGTATCTTAGATTTATCATCGGCATGTATTGGTCAGCGTTGAAACTGTTAAACTGGTTTTCATCGAAGTCCGAGTCAATCTTGATCAATCTATCGGTCTTCTTGTTGTTAAGCTCTTTTAGGGTGGTGAACACGTCTTGGCAAAGGAAGTGTGGATCACCTAGTATGTCAAGCTCTATCCTCATCATGTCCGCTGTGGGATTCACGAGGTAATCAAAGAACTCCTGTACCTTGTGGCCACCTTTCCGACCAGTGACTTCCACTGTTGATCTTCCCTTGATGTTGGATGGGTAGTTTCGCAGTGGCAAAAGTGGTTCCGGTGCTTGTTCCCTCCCAAAGACCAAGTTCGTGGTAGCCCTGATGGCTTTTTTAATTCCACTCTCGTTTTCTGATTTGTCGTCACCCCGCACATTCCTCATGTAGTAGGCAGTCTTGTAATTTATTCTAAGATTCTGCACGTCTTGGTTTTCGCCTGTGTAGATGTAGTCATAGTTCTTCCTGACCAACTTGGACCAATCCACTGATCCTATGCTGAATCCAGTTGACAGCAGTTTCAACACGTGTATCTTGTAGGGTATGGCCTTGTACACTATCTTCTTGGGGTGCATCTTGGTTATCGGGTCTATGCCTTGACGAGTTTGCGTGAACACCGTGGACTTGATCTTGAACCAAGGCACGTACTGGTGTTTGAGCAGGACCGCTTGCAACTCCCTTGATTTGGACTCGTCTGTTAACAGATCCTGTATGAACCTGGTCCTCTTTGCTTCTTGATCTTTGCCCTTGCCATTCGGCACCGGATATCCGGCCATGGTCAGGTATGCTCTCCAGAAGTCCCTGGCCAGGTCAAAAAATCCTGGACGGTTCAGTAAGAAGTCCTCGAATGCCTTGGTCACTGTTGTACCACTGTCCACCTGCTGTGTCTGGCCAGAGTATATCGAACTAGAGGCATCCTGGAATTCATTTTCTACAATATCCTCGTGTTCCTCTGCAACTGTATTCCCACCATGTATGGATATATCTTCATCAGTGACGTAGTCACCCAGATTGGAGAGCAGACCATCCTCTATTTCAAACTGGTACTTGTCCTCATAGAGACGAGCTTTCTCTTCTATCTCCTGTGTCATCTGGTCCGCAAGTCCCTCTTCCATTTTTTCTTTCCATCCATCTTTACCTAGAAAATAACTTGTGGTAAGATCAAATTGTGTCCTCGCCACCTTGAACCTGTCATCAAATCCCAAGTCACCATAAGGCACCGCAACGATGCTGTACCGGGCTCCACCCTCATTGACGTCAAAGTCCACCTTGGCTATCAAGATCGGTATCTTCCTGGTCTCGGACATGCCCTGTTTGAGTGTATTGCCGTTCTCGTCAAATCCCTTGAATTCTATCGTCAGCAACAGTGGTGCGTCTTGGTAGTCAATATATCCTGCAAGGAATGTGGCGGCCCTGATCTTTTCAACAAGTGTGACCCCATAGGGCTCATGCATTTCAAACTCCATCTTGGTGAAGTTGGCAAGGTTCCTCTCGTTGTTGGGTCCTATCGTGGACAGTATGTTGATGTTCTCGAAGAATATGTCATGATTTGCTTGTAGTAGCTGTATGCTGGCCTCGTACCCCTCGTACTGTTTCTTTTGATTGTCTATCTCAATTCTGTTCTGTATGCCTGGACCGGCCTCCTCGAATCTTTTGATCTCGTCATCCCTGAATGCGTGTTGGTTGCCGGTTGGCCCTATACCGGCGGACCTTGCAATCACACTGTATAATTTTGTGTCAGTGAGATAACTTCCAGATTTGATCTGTCCTTCTGTCAGTGCCGACAGTGTGAACAGTGCGTTGTAGGAAGCGTACTTGTGAAGCGGGTTTGGTAGCTCAAAGGATCCAGACTGCCTGGCTCTATACGCGGCGGCTATATCATTAACTGCCATCCTATATACCTAGGTCGCTGGATATGTTTCCAGGCTTAGGTAACTTGATGGTCACGCCTGGTTTGAAATCATAAATGGGATCTTCGATCTCGTCTGGATTACGTTGTGCGAACACCCACCACAGTCTCGGTGAACCGTAAAGGTCATATGCCAAAAGATCTGGTCTGTATGCGTATGTCCTCTCTATTGTATAACTCTGATCGTCTTCCTCAGAAGTTATCGGTCTTGGTACAAATGTCTCTAGACTGATATTGTTCTGCGGTGTTGCGAAGTACGGTGATGTTGATGAATACTTGGCCATTAGATGAATCCTACCTCGTTGCTACCCTTGCCGTTTAACTTTCCTTGCACGAAATCTTTCATTGAGAAGTTCTTGATAGACTCTCTGGAGTAGATCGGTGTCACCAGTACTGATATGTTTGACAGTGTTGGTGCCCATGTCTGCTCCTCTGTTTGGCTAACGTCGAAGTGTACGTTTTGTGGACTGCTCTGGAAAGGCGTGGCCTCTTGCTTTGTTGATATGTAATCTATTCCCGACCTAAGTTCAACGTTGAAAGAGTTCAGCACCACTGGTATCTTCTGGAACATGTGGGCTCCGTATCCAGACAAATGAAGTATTGGTGGAGGATTGCCTTTCAGCTTATCGTTGTCTGCTCCAAAGAACATCTTGGTAGCTGTCCTCAGGAAGTTCACTGTTGCTACCCAGTGCTGTGCGTCCTGCTGATTCTGTACAGGGAACTCTCCGATTATGTTCAAGGAGTCCACTTGTGAATTCTGGTATGCCTGGAATGGGTAGTTGCTGTGTGTCTGTGCCAGTGCGTTGTAGTTTGCTGAATGCTGTATCACCATAGATGGTGTCAACGGCCAGAACATACCATTAATACCTGCCAACGGTGACATCAGTGGATTGTTCTGAAAGTCAAAAAAATCATTCAATGCCGCACCACCAGTTGGCACAGTCAGTTTCACACGCCAGTCTTGGTTGTCGGCCCTGCCGCTCCAACGAGCAGTTGCCCGTTTTATGTGATTGTTGTTGGCAGAAATACCGGAACCAAACAACCTGCCCAGTGTCCTGTTGAATATGCCCGATCCCACATCCTTTACTATCTTACCAATTTGTTTTCCTGTTTGTCCGTATGCCATCTTAATGGTTGCTTTCCTTTGTAAATTTTTGTATACTTAAACTATATTTATAGGCACAATTATAGGCGCATTTAATTCCCATACGATACACATTAACAGACCTGTTTGTGGTCATTTTACATTAACATTACTGGAGAAACAATGAAGAGAGTAAAGTACCTAAACAACCGTGATCTACTGTTACAGATACATGCCAGCAAGAACACCTACTGTTCACATGTTGCTGTCGAGGACGCACAGTTTGATCTGATAGTGCCCAATCTAAAGAAGATCAATGCCAACGCAATAGCAATGGCCAGGAAGGCCAAGGCCAAGAGACTCACACAGGAAGCATGGGAGGCGGCGAAAGCATCAGGACTGAAGAAAATTAAGTTAGTGGACTACACAGTATCACCTAGGAAGATAGACAAAACGGATCTAGTGTTCAGAGTCATGATGTATGATCATGTGCCATTGGACAGCGGGAGAAAGAAGAATCCCAAGCAGACTTCAGATCACCATGCAAAAGTGAACTTCCCACCATTCCAACACTACAGGCTTGACGGAAAAACTAAACCACAGTGCGTAGGAAAATCACACTGGATAGGCGGCATGGACAACGGACACTTCTCGTGTGACCATGGCAAGATGACCAACACCCTTGCAATGATGTACATGAAGTTGTGTGAGAGATACGGAACCAGATCCAACTGGAGAGGTTACACCTACAACGACGAGATGCAATCACAAGCACTGATGCAACTGTCACAGATAGGTCTACAGTTCGATGAATCAAAGTCTGACAATCCATTTGCATACTACACAGCGGCCATAACGAACAGTTTCACGAGGATACTGAACATAGAAAAGAAGAACCAAGCAATCAGAGACGACCTGCTAGAATACAACAACATGATGCCATCGTTCACAAGACAGAATGAGAACGCCACTACTTCACCGTCATACAAGGAGATGATGAAGACCGTGCATGGCGACGTACATGCTGTCAACAAGACCGGTATTGCAAAACTGAACAAGGTGTTAAAGAAAAAAGGTAAAATCAACATGAAAGATGATCTCGATGCCGTCAAGTTCAAGAACAAATTAGATCTGACCAATCATAAAGCAACCGTAAAGAAGAAATGGTAACACATGGCATTCTTTAAAAAAGTCGCTTGTTTCACAGACATACACTTTGGACTAAAAGGTAACTCCAGGATTCATAACGACGACTGTGAAGACTTCGTGAGATGGTTCATAGAACAGGCCAAAGCAAAAGGTTGTGAGACCTGCATATTTTTAGGAGACTGGCATCATCATAGATCAGCTACCAATGTTTCCACAATGAACTACACAGTGTCTAACATGGAAAGACTATCAAAAGCATTTGAGAAAGTATATGTTATTATGGGCAATCATGATTTGTTCTACAGAGAAAAAAGAGAAATTAACTCCATGGAATTTATCAGGAACATACCAAACATACACATTGTTAACGAATGGATAGAAGACGAGGACGTTGCAATCATTCCATGGATAGTCGAAGACGAATGGAAAAAAATTACGAAGATGAAAAAGAAGTATGTTTTTGGACACTTTGAACTGCCATACTTCAAGATGAACGCCATGGTAGAGATGCCTGACGTTGGTGGAATACAAACAGATCATTTCGCAGGCTGTGAAAAGGTCTGGTCGGGACACTTCCACAAGAGACAAGTGATGAAGAATGTGACCTACATGGGTAATGCGTTTCCCCACAACTACGCAGATGCCTGGGACGATGACCGAGGAATGATGGTACTAGAGTGGGGTGGTGAGCCTGAATATATAAACTGGCCAGACATGCCTAGATATATCACGATCAAGATAAGCGAACTTCTCGAAGACCCGGAGAAATATTTGAAGCCAAAGATGTATGTGAGAGTCACCCTGGACATCAAGATAAGCTACGAAGAAGCAAACTTCGTCAGAGAAACATTCATAGACAAGTACAGTTTAAGAGAACTGCAACTGATCCCTGAACAGGTAGACAACGCACAACAGCCGACTGTGAAAGTACAGAAGTTTGACAGTGTGGACCAGATTGTTATCAAACAGTTACAGGGCGTTGACTCTGAGACATATGACAAGAATATATTAACAGCAATTTACAACGATCTAGATGTCGCGAATTAGTAAAAAGAAATTTTGGGATATTTTAAAGAAACTCCCTGCAAAGAAATGGAATACAAATGTATCAGACAAGGACACTCCTCAGAGTGTATGGATTGCTGGCTACAAAAGGTGGCGTAAAATGATGGACAAAGCAAATGCTAACGATTAAAGAGATCACAGTCAAGAACTTCATGAGCGTGGGTAACCAGGCCCAGGCCATAGATTTCTCAAACAAAAGTCTAGTGCTGGTCATCGGTGAGAACATGGACCTGGGTGGTGACGACGCAGGTGCTAGGAATGGTACAGGTAAGACAACAATCATCAACGCACTGTCGTATGTGTTCTTCGGTGAAGCACTAACAAACATCAGAAGAGACAATCTCGTCAACAAGACCAACGGAAAAGGAATGTTGGTTAGTGTCAAGTTCATAAAGAACGGAGTGACCTATACCATAGAAAGAGGAAGGAAACCCCAGATATTCAAATTCTATGCAAACGACATTGAACAAAACATCGAAAGCAACGAAGCACAGGGCGAAAACAGAGAAACACAGATAGAAATTAATAGATTGATGGGCATGACCCATGCCATGTTTAAAAACATAATCGCACTGAACACTTACACACAACCGTTCCTTTCGACTAAAGCAAACGAACAAAGAGAGATCATAGAACAGTTGCTTGGCATAACTTTACTATCCCAAAAAGCAGATCTTTTAAAAGAAAAGCAGAAAGCTACCAAGCAGTTGTTGACACAAGAGAAGTTAAAAATAGATGCCAGAGTTACTTCAAATGAAAAAATACAAGAATCAATCGAAAGCCTAAAGATAAGATCCACCGCTTGGGCCAGTCAAAAAGACGAAGACATAAAAAATTTCCAAGAAGCAATAGCAGAACTGGACAAAGTGGACATCGTGAAAGAGCTTGACGCACACAAACGACTGTCCAAACACAACGAGATGCAGACTGCACTGAGGAGCCTAGAGAAAGAGAAAGCGTATCATGAGGATTCGTTGACCAAGGCAGAAAGCACAGTTGGTAAGACCGAGCAGGATCTGGAGTTCGCGGAAGCGGCCAAATGTCCAACTTGTGAACAGGAACTACATGATGACAAACATGAACACCTAGTAGGTAAACTTAAAACAACACTAACCGAATCAAAAGAATACACAGAGAAACTTGTAGGCGATCTCAAAAAAATACAACAGGACGTGGATGCAATAGGAGATCTAGGCAACATACCAGACACATACTACGACACAATGGACGAAGCATACAACCACAAAGGTTCGTTGCAGGATCTGAAACGTCAACTGGAACAGACAGAGAAGAAAGAGGATGTGTATGCGGAACAGATCGAAGAGATGCAGAACAAAGCGATACAGAAAGTTGACTTTGAAAAAGCAAATGAAATGGAAGACTTACACAGACACCAAGAATTCTTATACAAATTGCTGACAGCAAAAGATTCATTCATAAGAACAAGAATCATAGAACAGAATTTATCTTACTTGAATCAACGTCTGGCATACTTCCTGGGCAAGGTCAAACTGCCACACACGGTGGTATTCCAAAGTGACTTGTCTGTGCAGATCGAGGAACTGGGCAGAGAACTGGACTTTGACAATTTAAGCAGAGGTGAGAGAAACAGATTAATATTGAGTTTGAGCTGGGCATTCAGAGATGTCTGGGAAAGCCTTTATCAACAGATCAACCTGTTGTTCATTGACGAATTGATTGATGCTGGTATGGATATATCAGGTGTTGAGAGTTCCATGGCAGTTTTAAAAGACATGAGTAGGACACAGAAGAAAAATATTTTCCTAATATCTCACAAGGACGAATTGGTAAGCAGGGTAAACTCTGTGTTGAAAGTGGTAAAAGAGAATGGCTTCACAAACTATGCTAACGATGTGGACATTATAGTATGACGACATTAATAACAGGCGGGAACGGATTTCTAGCAAACAGTCTGAAACAATACATCGACGGAGATTACTACGGAAAAGATATGTTAGATATCACAAGTACAAATTGTGTACGTAATCTACCAACGTATGACATACTAATACACACTGCAACTAGCAACACTAATATTAACGATAACTTGCTTTTACTTTTTTCCAAAGCAAAGAAAATATTTGCGTTCACAAGCAAACAAGGAACATTTATGAATTGGAAAAAGCCCGGACCAATTAATTACGGATTAGAAAAGCTAACTTTAAATTTTCTTACATTCAGACATAACATTGAAAACCATACTGCCCAAATATTTGAACCGGGTCACATGGAAACTCCAGAACAGTACGACAATATTGCTAAAAAATTTAGTAACGTTTACCTGGATTGGAAGTTCGAAAAGAACATGATATATGATCTATCCGTTGATAGATACCTCGCTTACTGATATCTAATATATATACTTTTTCTACCGTCCTGTTTCACAGGATATTCTAGCCCATGAAAAGTCTTATTATTCAACAGCATCGCATATCCCGAATCGTTTGTAAAATGGAAAGTTTCAACCGGTTCGTTGTTGTTAAATAACACTGTGCCTGGTTGGTCTTCTCCTAGATATATTTGTAAAGATAGTTTTATTGAATCGTTGTCCACATGTGGTTTTAAAAAATAATCTTTATTATCTATCCAATAATCAACACTTGAGAACTTCAGTTTAGTAGAAAATTGTTCTTGTAGTGCATTAGTAATGTTCTTGTTCATAAAAAATATGTGTAATTGTTTCGAGAATCCCTCATTGTAAGACAATCGTTTCCTTGGCTCGTTTTCCTGATTTTCCAATTTATCAAACGAAACTTTATCTAGATCAACATTAAAATCATTTGTATTACCAAAAAAATTATAATATTTCTGGTAAACATGGTTGTTTCCTTGTACCACCTGCGTTTTTTCTATTGACAGAACCACATCTTGTGTGCTTAAATGTAACATATGTTAATTAATTATATCGTACGAACATAGGAAGGAAAAAACATATGAATGAAACACATGAATC
>ENA-OSJC01002786-OSJC01002786.1-marine-metagenome-genome-assembly--contig:-NODE-2786-length-12917-cov-3.297897_pt1 | contig 12917 bp, 14 predicted proteins | sample MGYA00237885_ERZ534234 | MGnify/ENA primary metagenome ERZ534234 (study PRJEB26413, sample SAMN06343907) | marine metagenome | isolation source: coastal waters | place: Atlantic Ocean: West Antarctic... | reverse complement strand
GACGCCATATGTCTATGTTGGAAGATTTCTGGTTTCCGCGCCGCGAAGGTGGTAGGGGCACAGAGATTGAAACTTTGCCAGGCGGATCAAATCTGGGCGAAATGGACGATGTTATATACTTTCAAAAGAAATTATACAAGTCGTTAAATGTACCTATTTCTAGGTTAGAACAAGATGCTGGTATGCAACTTGGTAGGGCTACAGAAATTTCAAGAGATGAAATGAAGTTTAATAAATTTATTATACGACTTAGAAATCAATTCAATGATTTATTTTATGATTTGTTGAAAAAACAACTCATATTGAAGGGTATAATTTCTATAGATGATTGGGATGATATTTCCCAAAAATTAATTTTTGATTTCACTCAAGATTCTTATTATGCAGAAATCAAAAATTCCGAAATGATTAGTTTTAGAATTGATTTACTGTCTAATATGACAGATTATGTAGGTAAATATTATTCAAATAAATGGATTATGACAAATTTGTTAAAGTTTACTGAAGATGAAGTCAACGCAATGAAAAAAGAAATTACCGCCGAAAAGAAAGATCCTATATTCAAACCAGATGAGGATGAAGATGGCGGCGAGTTCGGCCGGTAATATAAATAGAATATGAAAAGGAATATAAAATGAGTGATAAAAATATATATTTGGATATTGTAGATAATGCAGTATTGGGAAATTCCGCAGATACAGGAAGATCTATAGAAAGTGCGATAAGCGGTAAAATTAGTGACTTACTAAATACATATAAAACAGACATGTCGGATGATATATTTTCCGACGAAGAAGATTTTGATGAAGAAGATTTTGATGAAGAAGAAATCTCCGATTCGGATGATTAAAAAAGGAAATTAAAAAATGTTGACATTTGCAGAATTTCACGATGAAGAGCTTGAAGAAGCAGTAGTAGTTAAAAACCGTATTAGAGGCGGCAAAAGACAAAGAGTCAAAGTTTCTTCTAAAAAGGGCAAAGGTTGGACTCTTGATAGAAAAACTGGCCGCGAAAAAAGAATTTCGCCTAGCGATCTTAAAAAAATGAGTATTCGCAATAAAAGAGGTGCAAGAAAGAAAAAAGGAAAAGCTGCAATGACTGCTGTTAAACAGAGAAGGTCAAACGCTAAGAGAACGGGATTTTCAAGATGAAACTCATAACAGAAGTATTCGAGGATCTGATCGTAGAATCTAAAGGAAAAGAACTTTTTATCGAAGGCGTTTTCCTACAGTCCAATATCAAAAATAGAAATGGACGAGAATATCCAGCAGAAATAATGGATAAAGAAGTCGAAAGATACAATGAAAAATATGTCCAGAAAAATCGTGCATTTGGCGAACTGGGACATCCAGAGGGCCCTTCTATTAATTTAGAAAGAGTCTCCCATATGATTAAGTCGCTCAAAAAAGAGGGAAATAATTATGTTGGTAAAGCAAAGATTATGACAGAGACTCCTTATGGAAAAATTGTCAAAAATCTTATCCAAGAAGGTGCGTCATTGGGTGTTTCTTCTAGAGGTATGGGTAGTGTAAAAGAGCGCGGCGGTAAAAATATCGTCCAAGACGACTTCTATCTTGCCACCGCAGCAGACATTGTTGCAGACCCAAGTGCTCCAGATGCGTTTGTCAACGGGATTATGGAAGGCAAAGAATGGGTGTGGGATAACGGAATTATGAAAGAGAGTCAGATTTCTCAGTATAAATATTCCTTAGATAATAAAAAAAGAATTGAGACTGAAAAACTAAAAATTGATCTTTTCGAAGATTTCATGTCGAAATTGTAAATATTATAAATAAATATAAATTAAACTCACTAGGAGACATAAAAATGACAGATTTAGAAAATACAGATGTTGTAGAAGATGAAGCAATTTCCGAAGAAGAAATTGTGGAAACAACAGATACAGATATTGATGATTCTGATGATCTAGAATCAATCGCAGAAGAAGAAGAAGCTTCTGACGACAAAACTGATTTGGACGAAGAAATTGAAACTGATGAAATCGTTGAAGATCTAGAAGAAATTATCGAAACCGAAACATCAGTTGCTGATCACCAGATTACATCAGATGATATTGACGTACAAGAAGACATTGATGCCATGTTGAATGGTCAAGATTTGTCAGAAGAGTATCAAGAACAAGTCAAAACAATTTTTGAAGCCGCTGTAGTAAATAAAGTTAATGAAAAAATCGAAGACATTTATTCTAACTATGAAAGCGACATCGAATCACATGTTGTAGAAATTAGACAAGAATTGTCTGAAAAAGTCGATGAGTACCTTTCATATGTTGCCGGAGAATATGTAACAGAAAACAAACTTGCTATTGAAAGTGGACTCAAAGTTGAAATTATGGAAAACTTTATGTCCGGTATTAAAACAGTATTCGAGGAAAGCAATATTCAAATCCCCGAAGAAAAATTGGACCTCTATGGTGAAGCACTTAACACTTTAGAATCGAAAGAGACTGAGTTGCAAGAGCAATTTGAAAAGAATATTCAACTGAATAAAAGATTGGTTGAATTGGAAAAAGACATCGTATTGATGAATGTTACCGAAGGACTCACAGACACCCAAGTTGATAAAATTAGAAATTTGAGTGAAAATGTAGAATTTGAAAACACAAACGATATGACTAAAAAAATCACGTTGATTAAAGATAATTATTTTCCGTCTGAGACAAGCGTTGAAAGCGGTATTCTTGATGAAAGTGCATTAGAAACTTCGGTAGAAGATTCGCCAGTGGTTCAAGAGGAAAATAAAGTTCAATCGCCTAGGAATATCATGGATGTGTACGCACACGCCTTGAATAAACCTAAAGATTAAATTTTTATAAATAATAAATGATAACATATAAAATCTACTAAGGAGATAAAAACATGCACGATTTAAATGAAAATTATGTACAAGGCCTGAAAGAAAAGTGGGCCCCAGTACTAGACCACGAAGATCACACCCCAATTGCAGACAACTATAGAAAAACTGTAACTGCGATTCTTCTGGAAAATACAGAACAAGCCACGCGCAAAGAAAATGCACTTGGTCAAAACGGTGGCAACATGCTTTCAGAAGTTGCTCCAAACATCGCGCCTGTCGGTAGTGCTGGTGACGGAGTAAATGGTCTTGCATATGCAGACCCAGTGATGATTTCTATGATTCGCCGCACTATGCCTAACCTAATGGCATTTGACATTCTTGGTGTACAACCAATGACCGGACCAACTGGTCTTATCTTTGCAATGCGTTCCAAGTATGCAACACAAGGTGGAGCAGAAGCACTTCACGGTGAAGCAAATACTGCTTTCTCCGGTGCAGCAACTCCTGCACATCTTGGTACGGATCCATTTGCTGGTGCAACCGTTGTTGGTGGTACTGCTGGTGTTGGTGGAGCTCTCACAGAGGTTGCTGCCGATAATACAACTGGTGGACCCGGCACGACAGCTGTTGGTGAAGCACTTGGTGATGGTAACGATGGTGGTATGGGTACTGGTGGTCACTTTAACCAGATGGCATTCTCTATCGAACGTACTTCGGTTACTGCAAAGACCCGCGCACTCAAGGCAGAGTACACAACTGAATTGTCGCAAGACTTGAAGGCTGTACACGGTCTTGATGCAGAGTCGGAATTGTCAACAATTCTCTCGACTGAAATCAATGCAGAAATGAACCGCGAAGTTCTTCGCACATTGTATGACATTGCCAAACTTGGTTGTGGCGCACAAACTGCAAACACAGGTGTATTTGACCTGACTGCCGACTCCGATGGACGTTGGAAAGTAGAGAAGTTCAAAGGTCTGATGATGCAGATTGAACGTGAAGCTAATGCAATCGCAAAAGACACCCGCCGTGGTAAAGGTAACGTAGTAGTTTGTTCTGCTGATGTTGCTTCCGCTCTGGCAATGACAGGTGTTCTTGATTATAACCCACAAATGAATAACAATGGTATTTCTTCGGACGATACTGGTAGTACATTTGCTGGTGTTCTTAACGGACGTTTCAAAGTATATATCGATCCATATTTTGATGCTGCTGGCGCACATGACTTTGCAATGGTTGGTTATAAAGGTACTTCGGCTTATGACGCTGGTTACTTCTATTGCCCATACGTTCCAATGCAGATGGTTCGCGCCGTTGGTGAGAACACATTCCAACCAAAAATCGGTTTCAAAACCCGTTATGGTATGGTAAACAACCCATTTGCTGGTGGACCTCGCGTTGCAGATACCGTAGCTAATTCACACTCAACTGGTAACATCTACTACAGAATGTTCAAAATTACTAACCTCAACGGTTAATAAGTTTAAAAAAATACTGCAAATATAATGCAGGAACTTTGGGGGGATTTATTCCCCCCTTTTTTTGTGACTAAATAGTAGTGTAATTAGGAGAGAATAATTGAAGCATACAGATGTAAATTTTATGAATACTCAATCTTTTCAGATAGACATTCCACTAGCTCCATCTGTAAATGAATGGGTTCAGTCTGTAAGCGTGCCAGGAGTTACACTTGGGGAAGCAAGCATAGACACTCCATTTATCAGACAACCAGAACCGGGCGATAAACTCATATTTTCGCCATTGTCGTTCTCATTCATAGTAGACGAAGAAATGAAAAATTTCTTAGAAATGTATAATTGGATGATGGCTTTAGGATTTCCAGAAAATCTTCAACAATATGGAGTTATGCCTCATCAGGTAAATAGAGTATCCGATTTGCAAGTGACATGTGATATAAATTTACTTGTCTTTAATAATCAAACCAAACCTATTTTAAAATTTAAACTGTTTGGGTGTTTTCCAATCGCACTGGGCGATATGCCTTTAAATGTTGCCGGCACCGATTCTGAAACTCCCATATGTACCGGAGACCTTATGTATAGAAATTATACAGTAGAATCTATTATTTAATATTATTATTTTGTGAGAAAATTATGGACGAAAAATACACAGTGAAAATGGCTGAGTTGATGAAAGAATCTGAAAAAGATATCAAGATAGATTTTTTAAGATTACAAGAAGAGTTACCACACAATCAAAATTTGATTGGTAAGTGGATGACATATCAACAGGTTTATCAGACAAAATATCAATTTCTAGAACTCGATCATAGAATTGTTGTGGCCGAGAAAACAAAATATTACACTGGAAAACTATCTGAAGATGAAATTCTTGCAAAGGGTTGGGAGATCGAAGGCACAAAAATTTTGAAAGCAGATCTGCATGTCTGGTCAGATAGCGATTTAGATATTGTTAAATCCAAAAAAAGTCTTATAATGCTCAAACAACTTATTCAATTAATAGATAAGACTTTAGATATTCTCATCGATCAGAAAAAATGGACTATCAAAAATTATATAGATTATAAGAAATTTATTGAGGGTAATTAATGAGTAGATTTTTCGTGAAAAAATTAAATGAGGTACATATTGAAATAGATGCCTCAGAATTTCACATGTTAAAAGAATTAGTTGACTATTTTACATTCAAAGTGCCTGGCGCAGAATTTATGCCATCATTCAAGAATAAAGTCTGGGATGGTAAGATACGGATGTTCAATCCTATCAACAGAAAATTATATCTTGGATTGTTAAACCATCTCGATTACTTTTGCAGAAAAAATAATTACATTGTAGAGTTCGAAAACGATTTGACGGATACAAATTTTTCAATAGAAAATCTGGCCGAGTTGGTACGACACATAAACCCCCACAGTCAGGGGAAACCAATAGGATACAGGGACTATCAATTAGACGCCATACATCACTCCATTGTAAACAACAGGACGCTTCTGGTGTCGCCCACTGCGTCTGGCAAGTCATTGATTATCTATACCTTGTGTAGATTTTATAACATGCACCCCAAGGTTAAAGATAAAAAGATTTTGATTATTGTTCCAACAGTGTCACTCGTACAACAAATGTATGGCGACTTTAAAGACTATGGTTGGAATTCCGAAAAGTATTGTCACAAAATATCGGCAGGGATAGACAAAAATACAGACAAAAAGGTTGTCATATCAACTTGGCAATCTATCTATAAAATGGGGTTTGACTATTTCGATCAGTTTGGAGTTGTCATAGGTGATGAATGTCATTTATTCAAGGCCAACTCACTCAATAAAATTATGGATAAGATGTCAAACTGCAAATATAGATTTGGCACAACTGGTACACTGGACGGTACAAAAACTCATAAACTGGTTTTATCTGGTATGTTTGGTGATGTGAAACAGGTAACTACCACCAAAGCTTTGATAGATAGTAAAACTCTTGCAGATTTTAGAATTAACTCTATCGTCCTCAAATATAAACCAGAAGATTGCAAATATATAAAAACTCTAAAATATTCGGATGAAGTCGAATGGATCGTAACAAATCCAAGGCGTATGGCCTTTGTAAAAGATTTAGCAATGACATTAAAAGGCAATACTCTAATTTTATATAACTTTGTCGAAAAGCATGGTGTGCCAATGCACAAAATGATTAGTGAGGCTGCTGAAGAAGGTAGAAAAGTATTTTTCGTAAGTGGGAGTGTGAAGGCAGACGTTCGTGAAGAAATAAGACACACAACAGAGTTAGAAAGTAACGCAATTATTGTTGCCTCATATGGCACCTTTTCAACTGGCATAAATATAAGGAACTTGCACAACGTAGTATTTACTTCTCCTTCTAAAAGTAGGATTAGAAATTTACAATCAATTGGTCGTGGACTGCGTAAAGGAAATGGAAAGACATCTGCTGTACTATACGACATAGCTGACGATCTGAGATATAAGACATACATGAACTTTGCTATACGACATTTCTATGAGAGAATAAATATATACAACGAAGAAAAGTTTGAATTTAAAATCAACGAGGTAAATCTTTATGAATAATGGAGAAGAAAATATGTCAGAATACAAAGTATTACGACTTATGACAAAAGAAATAATTATTTGCAAAATAGATAACTCGGCCGTACAGTCTAAACATTGGTGGATAATCATGGACCCATTTGAAATAAAATCTTTTATGAATCCACAAACAGGTGACTGTAATTCCACACTTATTGATTGGTTACAATATTCATCGGAAGATGAAACAAAAATTAGTTTGAATGATATTTTGACATGTTCGACTCCAGAAGAAGAAGTTTTAGAACATTATATCGAAATAATTAAAAGAAAAAAGGGCCGTGTGGGTTATCAAGAAAATGATGCTAATCCTTTGGATGTATTAAAATCAGATAATGAACCAGAAGTCACATTTGAAGACTATATGGAAATCCTTAATATTAATAAAGTATATCATTAAATACTTCTATTCTTTAAAGGTCTACATACCTATTGTAACACGATGATTCTACCCTGTCAATAGAAAAACAAATTAATTTTCTATTGACAGGATGTTTCTTATGTGGTATTATAGAGTAATAATATTGACAAGGATATGTTATGGCAAAGAAACAAAAAAGAAATCATTATGTTGACAATAAAGCATTGTTGGCTGCGATGATCGAATATAAAAAGGACGTAGAGTCCTGCAAAGAGACAGACTCAGAGCGCCCAAGGGTTCCCAACTACATAGGGGAGTGTATTATGAAGATCGCACAACATCTGTCATATAAACCCAATTTCATAAATTACACATATAAAGATGAAATGATATCTGATGGCATAGAAAACTGTCTTTTGTATATAGACAATTTCAATTCTGAAAAATCAAGTAATCCTTTTGCATATTTCACTCAGATTATCTATTATGCCTTTATTCGACGTATTCAAAAAGAAAAGAAACAGACATATGTGAAGTACAAGTCGTTAGAAAATCAAGAATTGATAGATGAGATTATGCAAGGCCCTAATGGTACACCAGTGAAAAATAATTTCATGGAATTTATTCAGTCAAATATGGACGACTTTCTTTCAGATTTTGAGGAAACTCAAAGAAAGAAAAAAGAAAAGGCAAAAGAAAAGAGAAATAGTAAGGAAATCGAGACTCCATGAAAATTGCCTTGATAACCGACACCCACTTTGGGGCTCGCGGGGACTCTCTATTATTCCATGATTATTTTATGAGGTTTTATGATGAAGTCTTTTTTCCTTATCTCGAAGAAAATAATATTGATACTATTATTCATCTCGGCGATGTTACTGATAGGCGGAAGTTTATCAACTACAATATTCTGGACGGGCTAAAGTCTGGATTTATCGAAAAGATGAAAAAATATGACACTTATTTTATTATCGGTAATCACGATGTTTATTACAAAAACACAAATCGTATCAATTCGATGGATCAACTATTTGGAGATGGTTTCAAAACATATACGGAAGCGACTACTCTTAATATTGGTGGTACTGATATTTGTTTTGTGCCTTGGATAAACGCAGAAAACCATGACAAAACTGTAAAACATTTGAAAAAGACAAAGGCGAAGATTGCTCTAGGACATTTAGAATTGAATGGTTTTGAAATGATGCGCGGTATCAAGTGTGAGGCTGGTATGGACGTAAAACTTTTCAATAAATTTGATTTGACATGTTCTGGACATTTTCATACAAAATCGAGTCAGGGTTCTATACATTATCTGGGTGCGCCATATGAAATGTTTTGGAATGACTGTAATGATACTAAGGGTTTTCATATCCTAGACACGGATAATAATGATTTAGATTTTATCACGAATCCTTTTAACATGTTCCATAAAATTTACTATAATGATTCTCAAGATAAAGCTGCAATATATCCTGATGACTTGAAAGACAAATATATAAAATTAATTGTCGTAAATAAAAATGACCAACTAAAATTTGACATATTTATTGATACTCTGTATAAGATGGGTGTTGCCGATTTATCTATTGTAGATGACACAGATTTTGAGTTTGAAGAAACCGGCGATATTGACACAACAGAAGATACCATGTCACTACTGACAAACTATATTGATAATTATGAGATCGATGTAGACAAGAATAAATTGAAACAAATCATGCAGGAGCTTTATGTTTCTGCCCTAAGAGGCGAATGATGATAACATATAATTATGATGAATTTATGACTGATTGTTTTGGAGATTATACTAAACCAACTTTGGAAGAATTTAGGTATGAGTCCGAGCAAACTTATACAGCAGACAGACTTTCTCTTTATAAGTATTCGCAAAAACTATCAGAAGACGATATTAGACATTCCGATTTTGATTCTTGGTCGCAAACTCTGTATACTGGATTTATCGAAAATTTTGAATACATGATGAGACTTTGGTTTGATAAACATGTTGCTGTGAAAGATATGGATAAATTTTTACGTTTTAACGTGCAGAGAACTAGTGACACTATCGAAAACGGTTACATTATAGACGGCCGTAAGGAAATTACTAGTGGACGACTACTTAGAAATATATCATATAAGGGTATATATCGGGATACTGGAAAATCAAATTCATCCGAAAAATGTTCTTTGTTGGATACCTTTACAGGATTGGCAATAAACAAGTTTAATATTTCTTGTTTGCTAACACCAAAGGTTGCAGAATTTATATCACAAGGTAGGTATGACGATTTCTTTGCAATCTTGCGTGGCACATCAAACAGGGCATCTATCTTCAACCCATATACATATAGCTGGATTTTGAATAACGTATTTCCAGACGGCAAGAAACTTTTATCTCCGGTTATGTCGTGGTGTAGTCCAGTAATTGGACTTGCTAATTCGCAGTATGAAGAAATGGTTGCGATTGATGTAATTCCGGATGTAGTCGAAAAGTCCCGATTGTTGCACGAATATAGTGAAGGTTTGCGGAATGGGTTTTTTGTAGACGATTCTAAAAAGGCAGAATTTTATTGTTGTCCTTCTGAACAGTTAGACAATCGACATAATTTTAGTGAGAAATACGCAGAACATTTTGACACTGTATTTTTCTCGCCTCCTTATTATGATCTAGAAGTATATACCGGCGGAGAACAGTCCCACGAATCATTTCAGACATATGAGCAGTGGTTAGATGGATATTGGAGACCTACTGTAGAATTGTGTTATCGTTGCCTCAAGCCCGGCGCGACATTCAGTTTTGTGATTGTGCATGATTATGGCGCCGCCGGCAAGAAAACACCAATTAGTGACGATATGAAAAGAATTGCTTGTGAATATTTTAAATATGATAAATTAGTAAATATTTCGTGGGGTGGTTTTTCTGCTGCAGAAGGTGCCTCTGAGAAACGCAAGGGTTTACTTGAAAATTTCCATATTATGAAAAAGGCCTAAAATGATTGAATTTCAGAAAATCCGGTGGAAAAACTTCCTTAGCACTGGTGACTACTTTACAGAAGTATCATTAAACAATTCTCCGACTACATTGATTGTTGGGGATAATGGTGCTGGAAAATCGACAATTCTTGACGCATTAACTTTCAGTCTGTTTGGAAAATCTTTTAGAAAGATAAACAAGCCGCAATTAGTAAATTCAGTTAATAGTAAAGATTGCGTTATTGAGATTGATTTTAAAATAGGTAAGACCGACTATCTAATTCGTCGTGGTATTAAACCGAATATCTTTGAAATTTATATCAATGGTAAAATGTTAGATCAGGATGCCAAGATTCGAGATAGTCAGGTGTACCTAGAAGAAACTATTCTTAAACTAAATTATAAGTCTTTCACGCAGACTGTTATTTTGGGTAGTGCTACGTTTGTCCCATTCATGCAACTGAGCGCAAATGATCGACGAGATATTATTGAGGATATTCTGGACATTAAAATCTTTTCGTCTATGAATGATATTCTCAAGGGCAAGTCCTCAATTCTAAAAGATTCTCTTTTTGCAAATGAAAAAAACCGCGAATTGCAGGACTATAAAATTGAGTTGCAAGATAGGACTATTGAAGATGCCAAAAACAATAAGAAAAATTCTATCAAACTTTTGAAAGAAAAAATCAAAGACAAAAAAACAGAACAGGCTACATTCAAAGAATCTAATAAAAAACTTTTGATTGAAAAGGATGAATTGATTGAAGAAATAGTTGATGAATCGGTTATGTCTAAAAGTCGTAAAAAATTTGAAAAGCTAGAGACTCAACTTTCGAATAATATTTCAAAGATTAATACAGAAGTGCGGTGGTTTGAAACAAATGATGTTTGTTCAACTTGTAAACAGGAAATAGATGCGGATCATAAAAATAGTATTGTTTCTGAAAAGGATAACAAAAAACTAGAAATAGAGAACGCATTGGTTTCCATTGCACAAGAAATCGACACAGTAAACACACGCATAAGTGTAATAGAAACTAAAAAAAATCAAATACTATCTCTCAGAAGCGTTATTGACCAAAATACAAATAAAGGCGAATTTATCCAAAAGAATATTGAAGAATTTGAAAATGAAATAGAGATCGCAGAGAGCGATCAAGGGAATGTAAAAACTCTGGAAAAAGAGTTGAAGGCCTTGAGAAAAACACTCAAAGAATTGGACGAAGAACGCAGAGATCTGACAGACACAAAAAACTATTATGTGGTCGCCTCTCAGTTTCTAAAAGATTCAGGCGTCAAAACTTCTATCGTGAAATATTACTTGCCGATTATGAATAAACTGATAAACAAATATTTACAGGAAATGGACTTTTACGTTAATTTTACTATGGATGAAAAGTTTTCAGAAAATATCAAGTCCAGAGGCCGTGAAGGATTTACTTATGCCTCATTCTCAGAAGGTGAGAAAATGCGAGTTGATCTTGCATTACTGTTTACATGGCGCGAGATTGCAAAAATGAAAAACAGTGTCAACACAAACCTGTTAATTCTTGACGAAGTGTTTGATAGCAGTCTGGACGCAACCGGCACAGATGAATTTTTGAAACTGTTGAACGCTCTTGGTGGAAATAATGTGTTTGTAATATCTCATAAAGGTGATATATTGTTCGATAAGTTTAATGATGTGATTCGTTTTGAAAAAGTCAAAAACTTTAGTAGAAAAGCAGAGACAACGTGATTTATCTTGATGACTATAGAAATGTTATAGATGACTTGAAATATGATTATGTTTTTACTTCTCCGCCCGACTTTGAGGAAATAGGGACAGATCCTTCTAAACCAGAAGTATATCAAGAATTTTTGAAAGATCTCTTTGGTAGGATGAATCCTACAAAAAATCTTATTAGTGCCTCAGTCACAGACCGAAAGTTTGGTGGCGGAATAGTATCTAAAAGTAGTCTTATAATCACAACAATGGAATCTATAGGGTATCAATTAAAGGCACACAAGATATGGGTAAAAACTTTAAAAATTGATGGCTGGCGCCCAACTTATGCGAATGTTTTGACATTTGGTAAGGGTAAGACCAAACAAAATTTAGAGAAATCATTCAAACCCGATGTGTGGATACATGACAATGAAAAATATAAAAAATATGCTTATGGTATGTCGATAGATGCAGTTATCAAATGTGTCTTGAATTATACAGTCGAAGGCGACACGGTATATGACCCATTCATGGGATCTGGCACAACCGCTGCAGCTGCTATCAGAACGGATAGAAAATATGTCGGATCCGAAATCAATGAAGAATATTTCAATTTGTCTCAAGAAAGAATACATGAAGAGACTGTTGGAAAAATGTTGACATAGAATAAAAAATGTGTTAAAATAGATTATTCAAACATAATACAGGTTACTTATGATATTAAATAAAACAGACGCTTTATATGCAGCAAATGTCTTTGTAGATTATTTTTCTACATTTGGACGAATCGACGATTATCTCAGAAAAGTTAAATTGGAGAGAATATCCAAATTTCCAATGTCTTTTCCTGGCATGGGCCCAGAAGATGATATGTTTAATACTTTCGATATGCACCCAAATGATATGGAATTTGTGGTCGGCGAAGTGACAACAGAAATATTTGTAAAATATTTGGAGATTGTGACTTCACATGCTGT
>ENA-OSJC01002783-OSJC01002783.1-marine-metagenome-genome-assembly--contig:-NODE-2783-length-12925-cov-3.741828_pt1 | contig 12925 bp, 4 predicted proteins | sample MGYA00237885_ERZ534234 | MGnify/ENA primary metagenome ERZ534234 (study PRJEB26413, sample SAMN06343907) | marine metagenome | isolation source: coastal waters | place: Atlantic Ocean: West Antarctic... | reverse complement strand
CAGTTCAAACAAACCGACTGGGCCGCGATGCAGTTTCTGAACCGCGCGGTCAACGTGCGTTCCAGGCAGATCAAGCTACGCGATTTCCTGCTCTTGGTCCTCCGCTGCCTCGCGCTCTTGCTGCTGATGCTCGCCATCGCCAAGCCGATCCTTGAAGAGTCATCCGGCGCCATTGCCTCAAAGCTCGGCGAACGCCGCGCGGGTGTGGTCATCGCCCTGGATGCCTCCTTTAGCATGCAACACAGCGGCGGCTCATCCACCCGCTTCGAGCAGGCGCTCGAGAAAATCGGGGTGATCACGGAGGGCATTCACCCGGGTGACCCGGTCAGCCTGGTTCTCCTCGGCGCCGAGCACCGGGTGATCGCGCGCAACATCGCTTTCGATCCCTTGAGCTTCGACAAGCTGCTCCATGCCCAGCAGCCGACGCCCGAGTCTCTTGACCTCGGCAGCGTTCCTCAGAAGCTGAAGGAGCTGGCCGAGGCGATCGATGCCCCGCAGAAGGAAATCCACATCGTGACCGACATGCAGGCGCGGGACTGGAAGGAGCGGCCCGCGTGGCTGCGTGACGCCTTCGAAGATTTGAACCGGAGCGCCCCGACGACCATCGTTCCGGTGCGCGGCGGTGCCGACAATCTTGCGATCACGGGACTGGAACTCGTCTCCGGCGTGCTGCGCCGGGACACCATCGCGCGGTATCGCGCCACGGTGCGGAACTGCGGGCCGAACCCGGTCACAAATGTCAGGGTCAAGGGACTGACCGACAATATCACGGTGGATACCAAGACAATTCCCGCCATCGCGCCGGGAGCGTCCGAGACGGTCTCGTTGTTCGTGCATTTTCAAAATTCCGGCCCGGTCCGCATCAGTGCGGAACTAGAGGACGACTCGCTGTCGGTCGACAACACCCGCCGGACGGTCGCCTTCATCCGCGACGAGGTGTCGGTGCTCAGCGTGGAGGGATCGTCAGGCGGTTCCAGTGGTTTCATCGAGAAGGCGCTCCGGGCTCGCGGTGACGGTGCAGGTCAGGAGAACTTCGCTGTGCAATCGGTTCCATGGATCGACTTGCCGGCCCAGGATCTCTCGGGCTTCGACGTCGTGATCCTTCAGAACGTCCCCGACATCACCCCCGCGCAGGCCCAGGTCTTCGAAACATACGTGCGCGCCGGCCACGGCCTAATCTGGTTTGCCGGCGACAAGGTCGACGCTGCGGCCTGGAACAAGCGTTCGGCACTCGACGGAGTGCCGCTGCTCCCGGCCGTGATCGAGCAAACCGTCAGCACCAGCGACGCGCTCGGGGTGGGCCGGCCGCTGGACCCGACGATGCCTGATCATTCCGTCTGTCGGCCGCTGCGCTCGCTGCCGGAGGATCTGCTCAGCGAAACGCGTTTCCGCAAGATACTGCAGGTCAAGCCTGCCGCCAGCAGCTCGACGATCCTCTCACTCGCCGGCACCGCTGCCCCCGTGCTGTTAGAGCACTCGGTCGGGCGCGGACAGGTGTTCATGTTCACCACCTCTGCAGATTCCGCATGGAACAACATGGCAGTCACGCCGGTCTTCCCGATGGTCCTCCAACAGATGGTGACCTATCTCACCGCCCGCGAGTTCGAAAAGCCGCGCCTGGTCGGCGATTCCCTGTCGTTGTCCTACGTCGACGAGCCGGATGCCAGCGAGGCCGTGTTCGACACCCCGTCGGGGGAAACCATCGCGGTGCCGGTCAGCGAGCACCGCGACCGGTATGTGGCGATGCTCGAACACGCCCGCGAAGATGGCTTCTACCTCGCGCGGGTCAGCCTGCAGGCCCCCGGGATGCCGATCGCGGTCAATGTCGATACCGCGGAATCCAACGTCGCCTGCCTGACCGCAGCCGAGAGCACACGCAGTTTCGAGACAACGGGAATCACGGTCGCGCACTCGGATGCGGACCTGCTGGATGCGGTAGACCAAGCGCGCTCGGGGCGCTCGTTCTGGCTCTTCTTCCTGCTGGCAGGCCTCGGGCTGCTGGTCATCGAGAGCCTCCTGGCTTACTTCATGCACAAACGGCCGACGGCCAAAGCGAACCAAACCACGCCTGCCTCAACACAAGCAAAGAACACCTAAATGATTGCCTGGCTATTCAACGACAAACAGATCGATCGGCTCTTTTGGGGGCGCCCGGTATCCACTGAGATCATGGTCGCGGCCTTTGGCGCCATCCTTCTCCTGACGATTTTTCTCTATCTCCGCCGGCAGGGCTTGCCGACCTGGGTCCGTATCGTCCTCGCCGTCACCAGGTTGCTTGTCCTGGGCCTGATTGTGGCGGTCATCTTCGAACCGACCGCGACGGTCCGGCAGACCCAGACCGGGAAACGCCGCCTGGCGGTCCTGATCGACGTTTCACAGAGCATGTCCGTCAAAGACCAACGCAAGCGATCCGAGGATATCGGCGAGGCCGCGGTGGCGCTCGGAATCCTACCGCTTTCTTCGACGCCGGAGGACGTGAAGCGCAGCGCCATGGCGCTCGACGGCAAGCAGCGTGAGGCGGTCGATTCGGCCTCGCGTCTCGATCTCGCAACGAGCCTGCTCTCGAAGTCCGCGGGGGAGATGCTCGGAGCGATCGACGCTGATCTCGATGTCAGTTACCACGCATTCGGCGAAGCCTCGCAACGGCTGGGCAAGAGCGGGATCAAAGAGTCACTGGCGGCGCTGCGGCCCGACAGTCCGGAAACTTCCATCGGCGGGGCTCTCGAAGCGCTGGCGAAGACCGAACGCGGGGCGCCCCTCGCCGGCGTGGTGTTGCTTTCAGATGGGCTGGACACCTCGTCGCGTCGCGCCGAGTCGGTGGTCCGTGATCTTGGCACCCGTGGCATCCCGGTTTACGCGGTCCCAGTTGGCATCGCCGATCCCGACGACGTCTCGATCCGCAACGTCATCATGCAGGACGTCGCTTTCACCGGTGACAAAGTCCCCGTCCGCGTCCAACTGCAGTCCAAGGGATACGAGAAACGCACCGCCGAACTGACGGTGAGCCTCAACGGGCGAGGCATTGCACGGCAGAGCGTCACCTTCGAAGGCGGGCTGCAGTTCGTGGATATCTTTTTCAACGTCGACGTCGCCGAGAGAGGCGCGGCTCGGGTCGAGGTGGAGATCGAAGCGTTTTCCGACGAGTCCACCGCGGCGAACAATCGCGTGAAGCGCAGCGTCCGGGTGGTGAACGAGAAGATCAATGTGCTCTGCATCGAAGGCAGCGCCCGCTGGGAGTTCCGTTACCTGCGCGCCATGCTGAAGCGCGACCCGCGCATCAACGCGACCTTCATCGGGACACGCTCCCAACCAGAGCTGGCGCGGAATTCGTCCGAATACATCGCGAGCTTTCCAGAGGACCGCGAAGAGGCCTTCGCCTACGACCTGGTGATCCTCGGCGATGTCGATTCGGCGTTTTTCTCGACCGAAGCGTTCCAGCGCTTGGATGAACTGGTAAGGGAGCGTGGCGGATCATTGCTCATGCTCTGCGGAGCGCGCTATGCGCCGTCCAGCTATGCCGGGACGCCGGTGGAACGCATGCTGCCCGTCGAGTTCGACCCCGATGCCAAATGGGAAGATATTGATGAAAGCGTTTACCCGGTCCTCACGCCCGAAGGACGCAGCAGTCTCGTCATGACGCTGGAAGCGGACCGGGACGAGAACGATCTCGTCTGGAGCCGGGTCGCGCCGCTCTACCGCATCCCGCCACTGCTTGCCCCGCGCCCCGGCGCGACGGTCTTGGCCGAACTCTCCGACACTCAATCCCGCGCCGACCGTTACCCGCTGGTGGCGTGGCAGCGCTATGGCACCGGAAAGTGCATGATGATGGCGACTGATCGACTCTGGCTGCTGCGCTTCAAAACCGGCGACAAGTACCACTGGCGCGCCTGGTCCCAGTGCGTGCAATTCCTCACCCTGTCGCGGCTCATGGGTGAGCATAAACGGATCCGTCTCGAGACGGATCGCGCCACCTATTCGGTCGATGGCCGTGTCATGCTCTACGCGAACCTGCTCGACGACGACTACGAGCCGCTCATCCAGCCAGGATTTGAAATCGAGGTCAGCGCGCTGGACATCGACGGGGCTGCGGGCGATCCACAGCGCGTCACGCTGCGCCCGGACAAGTCGAACCCCGGACTCTATGAGGGCTACTTTTCACCGCCGCGTGAGGGCGGCTATCGGGTGGAGGCAAATGCGTCCGATCGTCCGCGTTCAAACTCCACCGAGTTTCAAGTCGCTGATCTCAGGCCGGAACTAGCCAACACCGATATGCAGATCGATCACCTGCGCCGGATTACCGAACTGTCCGGCGGGGAAGTCCTGAGCGCCCTGGAGTTCCAGAAACTTCCCGCCTTACTCAACCGCGAACCTTACACCACCACGGTGCGCACCGATCGCCCTTTGTGGGACAACAGCCTGGTCGCCCTCGTTCTGGTCGGCCTGCTCGGATTCGAGTGGATTTTCCGGAGGAGATACGACCTCCGCTAATGAATATGATCAAACCAGCCAAGCTGAAGTCGCGCCTCCGCAGGGTGCACCGCAGGGAACAGGGATTGAACCTGACGATGGGGTTCCTGTTGCTGTGCAACTGGATTGCAATCCTGTTCCTCGTGGGGTTTGCGATCGACTGGCTCATCCGCCTGCCCGTGTTTCTCCGGATGATCATCCTTGTCCCACTGCTGGTGTTTCCGCTCGCCAAGGCGTGGCGGAGCGGCTGGCGCTTTTTCAAACCCTGGTTCAGTTCTCCGCGCACCGCGCTCACGGTGGAGGACCACTACCAGAACTTCGAGAGCCTGTTGGTGTCGGGTGTGCAGCTGTCTGCCCCCGGTGCGATCTCTGGAACTTCCGCTGCGATGACCGCGCGGACCGTCGAACGGGCGAATGAAGCGGCAGATAAAATCGACGCCGAAAAGGTGATTCCTTTCAAACGCATCGGCGTGCCGGGACTTCTCGGCGGTCTGTTGTTGGTCTCCCTCTGTGCCTTTGCGGCGATTGATTTCCCATTGTTCAAGACGGCCACGACGCGTCTGTTCACGCCCTGGGTCGCCATTGAATACCCGACGCGCACCCAGATCGAGATGGTGGCTGGAGAGCGGATTGTGAAGGAGGGCGAGAAGTTAAGCCTCGTCGCCAACATCTCGGGCGAGATTCCGGACAACGCCAAGATCATCTTGCGGACTGGCAAGGGTAAACCGCGCGAACGCACCTTGCCGATCACGGGTGGTGTCTGCGAGTACGAGGCCCAGACCGTGTTTCGCAGCTTCGATTTCCGCATCTCCGCCGGTGATGCCCGCAGCCCGTGGGAGACCGTGCGCGTGATCTCGGCACCGCGGATCGAGCGTGCCGAAGTGACTCTCGAGTTTCCTAAGTACACCCAGCGTCCGGTCGAGACCGTCGAAGCGCTCACCCTCACCGTGCCGGAGGGGACATCGATCAAGTGGAAGCTATCGCTCGATCGCTCGGTGGACGAGGCCGAGTTCCGCCCTGCCGAAGGCGAGGCGCAAGCGTTGGACATCAGCGCGGACGGCCGCTCGGTCACGATGCAACAGGTGGCCGCCGGGTCGCGGTCCTACAGCTTCGGATGGGTGGACAAGGAACACGGCTTCACTTTTTCCAGCCCGCGGCACTTCCTGCAGGTGGCACCCGACCGGGCGCCGAGCGTCGATCTCACTTCGCCCGCCGGAAACTTGATCGCGACGCTCCAGCGCAATCTCGACTTCGCCTTCCGCGGCCGGGACGATCACGGCATCGGCGAGGCTGTCATCGCCTACCGGCTCAACAAGACCGGGGAGAAGAAGGTCGCCCTGCCCGCACCGAAGCTGAGCGACGGGAGCGAGCAACGGATCGACTGGAACTACCGCGATGCCCTGCCGGACCTCGCGGTCGGCGACACCGTCACTTTCGCGGTTGAATTAGCGGATCGCTACCCGGGCGTGGATGGACCGCACCGTGTGCGCTCGGATGCACGGCGCGTGCAGTTTCTGTCCCGGGAAGACTATCTCGCGCAGATCGAAAAGCAGAAGCGCCGCCTGCTCAACCGGATCCGGACGATCTATCGCGAGGAGCGCGGGGTGCATGATCTCGTCCGCCGTCTCGACCCGTCCGACGATGTCTTCGTCCAGACCTGCCAACTGGAAGCGGTGCGGCAGGGCCTGATCCGCGAACGCCTCGGAGCTATTCGGAACCGCATCAACGTGCTGGTCGAGGACCTCGCCGCCAACAAGGTCGCGGAGGAAGCCGAGAGCGCGGCAATGGTCAAGCTGGGCACCGATCTGCAGACCATCGCGGACGAACACGTGGGCCGTGCCGCCTCCCTGCTGCGGGAGCTGGCCACGGTCACCGACGGGGATGGGGACGCGCGGAACCCGGCGGCCGCGATCGACATGGTCGACAGCTCGGCGCGCGAACTCGGTCTCGTGGTCCTGCAGCTCGGTTTCGCGGAAGCCGCGGACGTCATGGCGCGGGAGTTGCACGCCACCAGCCAGACCCAGGCTGCCCTGCGCCTGCAGACCCTCATCAGGGGTGAAGCGGACGCGGCTGGCGATGAGGACCTGGCCAAGGTGCAAACCCGCCTGGCAAAGGAAACGGCCCGCCTGCTTGCCGCCACCCCGCGCAACAAGGAGAGCACCAGCACGGACGCCCTGGTGGCCTTCAGCCTGTCCCGCATGGTCAATGGACTGCTCCGCTCTGGTGCCGATGCCAAGATGCTGGAAGCCGCGGCGCTCATCCCCAAGGCCGATTCAAAAAAGGTGGCCCGCCTCCAGGCAGAGGTGATCGCGAGCCTGCTCCGCGCGGAGTTCCGGCTGCGGCGCGGCGCGGAATACGAGGCGCTGACCAATGCCCGCGACCTCTTTGCCTCGCTGGCCGCCGGGCAGAGAGCGTTGCGTGAAGAGGGCGCCGAGATGAGCGAGCAAAAGCTCGCCCAATCCCAGACCGCTCTCCAGCGGCAACTCCATCTGCGACTCATGCCTGAAGTGCCCGCCCCGAGGCCGAAGCTCTACGACGTGGTCGCCTCCCCTGCCCCGCCGGTGGATGATTTGCTCGCCGCTGCCGAACAGGCCATGCAGGCGGCCTTGACCCAGATCGAAGCTGGCGACCGTGCGGCTACAACCGGTCATTACCAACAAGCACAGACCGCATTTGAGAAGCTGGCGGAGATCGCCAGCTGGCGGATGGAGGCCATGACCAAGAGAGCGCGCATGAAGACCGCCGTCGCCATTTCCACGAAGCAGGCGGTGCAGCTGCTGACGTTTGAGGAACGCTTACTCGTGCTCCTCGAGCAGACCGAAGATGCCGGTGCCGACGAAGAGAACACCGCGTTTCTCTTCACACAGAACCAGGCACTGGCCGATGATGTGGAGCGTCTTCGTCGGAACATCGTCCGCTGGAAGGAAAGCCAGACGAACTCCAACGAAGATGATCTGCCGCTGATCGATTGTCTCAGCCGCGTGGCGCGGGCCGTGGGCAAAGCCACCCCGTCTCTCAAGGAAAATAAGCCTGATGATGCCATCGAATTTCAGGAGCAGGCGCTCGATGCGCTCGAGGAGGCCGCTGGCCTGAACGAGGAATTGACGGCGACGCGCACCGCCTTCGTCGACGTGCTTTCCATGGCCGAGAGCGCCCTTGCGCCGAGCCCGCTTCTGGTGGAGATCGAAGCCGAGCAGAGCCACCTCAGCGCGCTGACTAAAAAGGCCAAACCGGAAGACCGGCCGAGCCTGGTGATTCCACAGAAGAATTTGATCCATGCCGTGGACGCCGTCGTGGCATCGCTCGACCCCTTGGCGCACAAGATCGAATCCGGCACGGTGATGATCTTCGCCAAAGAAGACATGGACGCCGCCGCGATTGGCCTGGAGACCGATGATATCGAAGATGCCCTCGACGCTCAGTCTTTTGTCGTGGAATCGCTGCAGGAACTGCGGACCAAGATTGATGATGTGACGCCGCAATATCGTTACGTGCTCGAGGTGACCGAGAACTTGTATGAGATCGTGCCCCAGAGCGCCAGAATCCGAACCGGCACGCGCCAATTGCTGGAGAAGGCGGAGGGCCAGCCGGATGCGGCGGCATTGAAGACGCACGTAAAGCAATTCGGCGAGCAACTGCAGAAGCTCACTGGCGAGGAAGGCTATCTTGCGACCGCACGCCAATTGGACAATGTGATCGGCACCGGAGCCGCTGGAGCGGGAGCCGAGGACGCGTTGGGCGAACTCATTGCAGACACTGAGGCGCTGCAACTCCTGATGGATAATCTTGCCTACCTAATGGCTCCGCCACTCGATCTTGCAAACATCCCGAAGCCCACCCCCGAAATTAAACTGCTCGAGGATGTGTTGCGGCTGGCGGCGTACCACAAGGACCTCTCGCGGAAGACACACACCGCCGGACAAGGGCAATTGGCGGCGATCGCCGCCCCGCAACTCGCACTCGCAAGCCAATGCAAGGCACTCTTCCCGCCGCCGCCACCTCCTCCCGTCGAGCCCGTCGCAGCGGCTCCCGCGGAAGACGCCGACGTCCCTGCCGCTCCTGAAACGGGGCCTGGAGCAGAACCCGAGGGCAGTGCTGCCGAGGCTGCCGATCCCGAACCTGTCATCGAACCCGAGCCGGTTCCCGCCCCCCCTCAACCCGCCCCTGAGCCACACCCCAACTTGACAGCGGCGCATCGCCACTTGTCAGGGGCCGCCGCCGGGTTGCAATCGGGCGATCGCGATACGGCGATCACCAGCCAGCGCCAAGCGGCTGACGCCCTGCGCTACTTCATTCTCGAGTATGCCCTGAAGTATGTGATGATCCCTCCCCCGGGTCCACCGCAGGATCCCGCACCACCGATCGATTCTGAGGAGCTTGTGGAGCAGGAAGTCTTGCCCTTATTCGAGCCCGGAGCCTTGACCGGCAACAAACCGAATGGTGGCCGCCTCGAATGGCAAGTGCTTGGCCGCCGCGACCGTGCCGCCCTGAACGAGAACTTTGCGAGAGAATTGCCGCTGGAATACCGGGCCATTCTCAAGGACTATTACGAACGGTTGACGGAATAAATTAAGGAACCACGAATGAACACTAATCTTAGTAAATCAGATCGCCGGATCCGGTCGCGTCGCGACAGGAGAATAATTCGTGTCCATTCGTGTCCATTCGTGGTTCTCCTCATCGTTTCTTTGTTTACCACCCCAGTGATGGCCCAGCAGGACGGCGCACCGGAACTGACTCTGGAAGCATCGCAGGCCATCGACAAGGGACTCAAATTTCTGCTCTCGACACAGCACAAGGACGGGTCCTGGAGCAGCGATGGAAAGGGAAGCCACGACGTGGCCTGCACTTCGCTGGCCTTGATGGCGTTCATGGCCAAGGCCGAGTTTCCAGGCTTCGGCCCCCATGAGAAACAATTGGACCGTGGCTTGAAGTGGTTACTGAAAGAGGCGGAGAAACGGCCCGACGGATACATGGGGGCGGTGATGTACGAGCACGGCTATGCCACCCTCGCCTTATCCGAAATGTGGGGGATGACCCGGGATACGGACGATGACGATGCGATCCAGAAGGCGCTCGAGAAAGCCGTAGAGGTGATCCTCCGTTCGCAAAACCCTGGTGGCGGATGGCGTTACCAACCACAGGCCAACGGCGGCCAAGACCTCTCATGCACCATGACCATCTTTCACGCCCTGGCTTCCGCCCGTCAGGCAGGCATCGCGGTGCCGAACGAGACCATCACAAAAATGGTCGAGTATCTCAAGACAGTTCGAGAAACCCAAACCGGCGGCTTCACCTACGACGGCCGCCCCAAAAAACTGTCCGCGGCCTGTACTGCCGGTGGTATCTACGTCGCGCAGCTCGCGGGGCATCGAGACACGGAATTGGTCAATACCCCACTCCGCTACCTCAAGAGCCTGTCCCCCGGCATCTTCGGCGAGTCCACGCCATACTATTACTACTCCCACTACTACGCAATCCAGGCAATGGTGCAGGCTGGCGACGAGGAATACGCCAAGTGGTATCCCCAGGTCCGGGACGCGCTGATCAGCAAGCAGACTGCCCAGGGGGCTTGGGGCAGAGCCAAGCCTGGCATCCTTTCCTATGAAACACCCATGGCGATTATTATTTTGGCCACCCCCCATCGCTACATCCCGATTTACCAAAGATGATGAATAACTTCCACTGCGCATACCTGGTCTTGTTCCTCCTATTGCCTCACCCGTGTCCGGCCCAGGAACTGGCGGCACCGTCACCCGGCATTCCCGAAACCAAGATCGCCGACATTCAGAAGGAACTGGCCGATGCGGGTGCTGCCAGCTCAACGGTCAGGAAGCGCCGGGCCTACAAGAGCGTCGCCCGAGATGGGGAGGACCTGCTGGAGAGCTCCCTTGCAGCTCCCAACCGATGGCGCGTCTTGGGGATCGTGTTCCAAGCCCGTACGCGCCTGCTCGGTCTCGATAATTCCGACCGCAACCGTGAGGCCCTTCTTGAGACCTGCGCCAAACTGGCTCAGGCGCCTGCCGAACAAGCAGAGCTTCGGCTTGAGGCTGACCTGCTCCTTTCAGAAAAATCCCTCGCAGCCAAAGGTGCGGATGTGCAAGCGCGAACCCGTGCACTGGAGGAGTTGATCAAGCGTTACCAGGGCACGACGGCTGAAGCCAAAAGCCTCATCATGGCCTCGCAGATCGCGTCCAAACTGGGTGCCCTCGACCTGAGGAAGACCCTCTTTACGACCATGAGGGAACGTTTTCCCGCTCACCACGCGGTCATTCAGTGGCGTCGGAAACATGTCGGGTCGGCTATGCTGGAAGTCGTGTTCGCGGGATCCTTCGAACGGGTGGACGGTGTGCCATTGAGTTTCCCGCTCGATCTGATGGGGCACCTCAGCATCATGGTGTTCTGGTCGCAGGACACGCCGGGCTTCGAGCTCTACCTCAAGCAGATCAAGGAGCTGGAGGTCCAGTATCCGGGCCGATTCAATGTCTTCAGCTTCAACCTGGACGAATTGCCGGACGGCGGAGTGGCGACGCTACGCAAGCTGGAACTGGACTGGACGGTGATGCGGCTGCCGGGCGGAAGAAAGCATCCGGCATTTCGTAGCTATGCAACGAAGGATCCGGAGGGCATTTTCGTCAACGCTTATGGACGTGCCTTGCTGGAGCCGAAGTGGGCGCAGGGAGAAAAGGTCCAGCTCAGTGCCGAGCGGATCTCCGATGAGCGTTACCTGGCTCAACTGCAGTCACTCTTCATTGGGGATTTCATGGTGACGGCAGAGCCCGATCAACTGCAGACACCGAAGTTGGCAGCTATCCAAGAGTGTTTCATTGCCGCGCCCTTTCGCTATCGGCTGAAGCCTGAGCAGGCCCTCGCGAACTACACGAAGGCCGCGAAATTGTGCGCTGACGCCATCAAGACAGAGCCAAAGGCAGACATCGCAGCGCTTCGTGACAGAAGGATGATTGCCTTGATGGGCATGTGGAACCTGTCCGGTGAGCCGGTGCATCTGGCCGAAGCGGTTAACGAGGCGAAGGCGGCGCTCGCGATGACCTTGCCGCCCGGCGCGGACGTGGTCGCGCGGTTTTGTCTGGCGAAGGACACGCTTCGCACGAGTGAGGCGGTGAAAATGGAGGCTGTTGTGTCCGCTTTCCTCGCGGACTGTGGCGGGGCCGAAGCACCTGCGTCGGCCGTTGCCGCGGCGTCCATTCTGGCGCTGGACGCCAACGCACGCGATCTTCACGTGCGCATCCGCGCCACATTGCTGACTGGTCCGGAGGGCCATAATCCCAGGCTGTGGCCGGTTGTCGCCTTTCTGCGCGATTGGGTGCATACATACGACCTGTTGAGGGCCAATTTAATCTCACAGGGTAGACAACACGAACGCCAGATGTCGATGCGCGGATACATTAGCAATCCCGGTGGGGCGCCAAGAACAGACCGCCTGCCGGAGATAGCGCTCAAGACCCTCGACGGCGGCACGCTGAGCCTCCCGCAGGATACCAACGGCAAACTGACGCTGCTGGTCTTTGTCGAGCCGTCTGCGGAACCCAATGCGGAGTTTCCCATCGACGTCGGGGAAGGTGAGGACAAAAATCCACACCATCACTATCTCCAATTCGCGTGCGACTTGGCGGACAGACACGTCAACAAAGACGTCACTACGATCGCGGCCTTTTTGTCCGAAGATGCGCAACGCATCGATGCCCTGATGAAAACAAGGGGACTGACCTGCCAGGCCGCCATCGTGCCGGGCGGCCTCGCGAACCCGATGGTGCGCCAACTGGGCGTGCTTTCGGCGGATCGTATCCCGAACGTCTTCCTGCTCCGCCGCGACGGCTCCATCGCGTGGCACGCATCAGGACTGCCATACGAAGATAGCGAGAAATTTGTAAACATGCTCGCCTCGAAAGTCCAGATCGAGACCTGTGAAATGGAGACGGCCTACGAGGCTCTGAAGAAGGGCGATTTCAAGGAGGCGGCACACGTCTTCGGCGGCCCCTATCTTCCCTGGAACCCCGATCGTTTCGGCTGGCGAGGACCGAGATACCATGGGCAGGCCCTGGCCTACATGGGCCTGAAGGACTGGAATGCCGCGCTCGAGTCGATCGAGAAGGCGATCGACGCCCAGAAATTACGCTACTTCCGGGGTCGAAGAGACAAGAACCCAGAGCAGTGGCGAAAGGAAGCTGCCACGGTGACGGTCAAACACCCGGACGACACCCTAGTGGAACTGTGGGACACCAAGGCCGAGATTCTCGACAAGCTTGGCCGCAAGGACGAGGCGGTCCAAATGCGTAAGCGCGCCGCTGAGCCAGCCAAAGCAGAGCTTCCGAGCGTCTACAAGTCGACCCACGAGAGATTAAATGACTGGCTAAAGCAACACAGAATGGAGACACAAAAATGAAGAAACACGACATCATCAAGAGAGTATGGATCATGACGATCCTGGTCCTATCGA
>ENA-OSJC01002782-OSJC01002782.1-marine-metagenome-genome-assembly--contig:-NODE-2782-length-12925-cov-10.049346_pt1 | contig 12925 bp, 5 predicted proteins | sample MGYA00237885_ERZ534234 | MGnify/ENA primary metagenome ERZ534234 (study PRJEB26413, sample SAMN06343907) | marine metagenome | isolation source: coastal waters | place: Atlantic Ocean: West Antarctic... | reverse complement strand
TGGATTGATGCTTTAGGTGTTAAAAGACCTATATATCCTGCAAACAACTTAACTATAAATCCTTTCTCAACACCTCTTCAAGACAATAGAGGTATTCCAACTCAAGATAATTTTGGTGAAAACCTAGAAGGAACATCGATAACAGAAGCTAGATGGGCTAAGGCTGATGATAATTTAATAAGCGGTAGATTAACACCTGAATTATTTAATAATCAGTATGATGCTTATGGATTTGATGAAGTAGGTAGAGAGTATGGTCAACGTTATGGAATGGATCCTCAATATGCACAGTCTAATGGTTGGTTTACTATAAATCATAGAGAAGGATTAATGTCATTTTCTAGTGATCTAGCGGGTGCTTTAATTGTATTAGAATACATATCAGATGGATTAGCTTATGATTTAGATACTAATGTCCCTAAGATGGCTGAGGACGCTATGTACGCATATATTAGTCATGCTATAATTGCATCAAGAATAAATCAACCAGAATACGTAGTTAATAGATTAAGAAAAGAAAAAAGCGCTAAGCTTAGAAACGCCAAAATAAGATTATCTAACATTAAACTTGATCAGATAGTTCAAGTGATGAGAGGTAAGTCTAAATGGATAAAATAAAAAACTAAATGGCTGAAGTTAAAAACGCGTTTATAAAGTCCAAGATGAATAAAGATCTTGACGACCGATTAATACCTAGCGGAGAGTATCGTGATGCATTAAATGTACAAGTTAGTAAGTCTGAAGCATCTGATGTAGGCGCTTTAGAAAATGTTATTGGAAATATATCTATAGGAAATTATGCATATATTTACCGTCAAACTAAGTCTACAGCTAATTTTTCTCAAACAGGTAAAAGTTTTATTTTAAATAACGTTACCGATTTAAAAGTAGGTATGCTTTTTCCAATCGAAGGTTTAAATTTTCCTGTAGTGCAAACTAAAATTACCGCTATAAACACAGGTACAAATACCGTTACTTTAGATTTAAAGGAAAATGTTACACTTAGCGCGTTAAGGAGCGTGGGTATTCTTTACGATATAAATTGTATTGGTTATTTTACTGATGAATTCAACAATAGCGTATATTCTTTTTTCACAGACTTCACAGATAATACTGGTGGTACTACTCCACAGTATTCAACACAGGCTGAAAACTTTATATTTAAACATAATATATCTAACAATATTATTACAACACTTGTTAAAGGAAATTGGTTAAATTTCTCAAAAACAAAACCTATAACAGGTGTAAACCTTTTAGAAGATTTATTATTTTTTACAGATAATAGAAATCAACCTAGAAAAATAAACACTTCTCTAGCAAACCCAGATCCAAGTAATAGATTTCCTACTTATTACGTTACTGAAGACCAAGTATCTGTAGCTAAGTACAACCCTTATGAATGTATAAGAGTTATTAGTACTAGCCCGTTGGCAAATGCAGTGGTTCTTTCAGTTAATTTAAACAGTGCTTCTACTACAAAAGTACTAAGCGTGCCTTCAGTTACAGGTGTTACAATCGGTATGGGTGTTACTGGAACAGGTATTAAAACTAATACATTTGTAGTCAGCATAAGCGGTAATGATATAACTACTAATAAAGTTCAAAACTTAGCATCTGGAGTTAACGTCAAGTTTGGTGGTCTACAAACCACTATGCAAGATGTATCTAGCGCTAAACTTCCTGATGGAACAACCGATAACCCTTATTATAATTCCCAATATGGTGGAGATCCAAACTTTTTAGAAGATAAGTTTATTAGATTTAGCTATAGATTTCAATTCGACGATGGTGAAAATTCTATATTTGCTCCATTTACACAGCCATGCTTTATTCCAAAGCAGGATGGATATTTTATACCAGAGAATTTAGATGAAAAAGACGCTTTTGAAAGTACTATAGTAAGCTTTATGGAAAATAAAGTTACTGAAATACAACTTCAAATTCCTCTACCTTCAAATGGAACTTCTTTAGAAAGTGATTATAAAATAAAAGCTATTGATATATTATACAAAGAGTCTGATGGAATAGCTGTAAAAGTAGTAGAAACTATACCAGTAGACAGTATTTTTGCAACAGCAACAGGTGCTAATGATGTTTATCGATATAATTATCAGTCTACAAAACCTTTTAAAACATTACCTTCTAAAGAGTTAATAAGAGTTTACGATAAAATACCAGTAAAAGCTCTTTCTCAAGAAGTTATAAGTAATAGAGTTGTATATGGAAACTTTCAAGATAAACATACTCCACCAGAAGCTTTAGACTACCAAGTTGCGGTTTTTGATAAGTATGCTAAAGATTCAGCTCTTGGAAACAAAACTATAGTAGAGTACCCAAGTTCAACTGTTAAGCAAAATAGAAACTACCAAGTAGGCATAATATTATCTGATAAATTCGGAAGACAATCGTCAACTTTGCTGTCTAATAAAATAGGTGATTTAACAACCGGTACGAATGCAGGGTTTGGATCTTCTACTGTTTATTCACCGTATCTAAAACCTACAGGCACAGCTCCTGCTGTTTGGCCTGGTGATTCTTTGAAGATTTTATTTAACGAGGTTATAGCCAGCGAGATAAATTCAATAACTGGAACTCCTGGTTTATACAATGGAGATGTTGCTAATGCTTCTTATAATCCTTTAGGCTGGTATTCTTACAAGGTGGTTGTTCAACAAAAAGAACAAGATTATTACAATGTTTATAATGCTGGTGCACTAGCTGGTGATCCTTTTGATCCCGGAGTTGATACACGTACTTCTTACATAAGTTTAGTAGGTGATAATATAAATAAAGTTCCTAGAGATTTATCAGAAGTAGGACCACAGCAGCAACAGTTTAGATCATCAGTTAGATTAGTTGGTAGAGTTGTAAACACTACGTTTACGCAAAATAAACAGTATTATCCTGGTTTTGGTATTAGTAATCCTGCTTTAATTGAAATAAATAATACGTTTACAACAGCTTCTATTGAAAACTTAAAAGACGTATTTCCTACTGACAGAGAGTTATCTACAAACCCCACAACGCAACCACTTTCTAGTATAAAAAATCCTTATGGCGTTTTCTTTAAAGCAGTGACAAATCCTTTAATAGCTACTATGTCCGTTGGTCTTAGGTTTGGTAATTTTGGAGTAAGTAATCCTATTGCTACTGGACAAGACTACGTTCCAGTTCAGATGTTAAGTATACTTGAAACAGAACCTGATCTCTCATTATTAGATTTTTACTTTGAAACATCGACAAGTGGTTTGATATCTGAATTAAACACAGCTATAGACGTAGACACAAGTGGAGCTTATGGCTTTGATAACTGGGATTATCTTCAAACAGAAGGAAATGCACTAGATAGTATTGTTGCTGGTTTTCAAGCTAACAATGGACTTGTTCCAATAGATTTTGTTGACGCACCTATAAATAATTCTTCAATGACGTTTTCAGTTAAAAATGGAAGCAACGCTGACGTAACTGATTATTGGCTCTTGACTTATAGTGGTGCTGGAACCGCAGCTTCGCCAATTGAATATGTTTTAAAAACTAATAGTAATGCAGCCGATGGGTATCGATATTATGGTTATAGCTCAGCGCAAGTAGATGTATACACTTTTACTTTTACAGTAACCAACCTCACTGATAATAGCGTTAGAAGTTTTACTGAAACTGGAGTGTTAGGTAACATAGCTCCAACAATAGCCGGCGGCGCTACTCAGTCAATAAATGTAGCAGTTGGTTCTACTACTATAAGCACTCAAACCGCTGTGAATGGAACTGCCAACCCTGATCAAAATACTACACAACTTCAATGGGAGAAAGTCTCTGGACCATCTAACCTATCTATTGTTGCAACAACTGGAGTTATTGCAAATAATAACTCTACTCAAGGTGGACAGCAAGAAATGAATATAAAAGTAACTGATGCAGGTGGTTTAATTGATACTTCTGTTATAACTTTTACTTTTGGAAATGCGCCTGTACCTACTAGATTTAATCAAAACACAGGGCCTTTAATTGACGGACAGTCTGTAGCTTATTATTATCAAAACACTAACCAAGCAGGAACAGCGTTTCCTAATTTAAACGGTGTTAATAATGTTATTGGTAGTAGTTTTCAACGAGAAGACGCACAATTAGGAGGCCAGATAACACCTGCTGCTCCAAATCAAAGTAAATTCGTGTGTCCTAGTTCTACGCCACCAAAATACCTATCAAAAAGAGAGTCAAAAGGAGACGCTTTTACAAGTAACAATAACGCTGCTTTTTATGTACAAGTTTTTTGTGATGCTGAAGAATTCAACGAAACAGTGTTCTCACCGGTGTCTGTTGAATATAGAAATGACGATATCGATGGAACGATATGGGTGCAAGCTAAAGATTTAAATTATCAAGACGCTGATTTCGCTGCAGTAACAACTGGAACAAATACACCTCTTTTAACACCGAGTCGAATAAGATGGCGTAGTAGCAATAGTGATAGCACTCCTTTGATGACAACTAATGGCGCTAACTATACTGGTTCTGCAGATTGGAGAATGTCAGTTCAGGGAACTTCTGATGGTAATAGAGGTAGTAGAATATTTGCATTTGATGGCCAGTACTTCCCAAGCTCTACACAAGAAGGTGGAGATTTTCGTGTGACTATTGGTAATCTTCAAGGAACAAACCTTACTTATAGGGTTAATAGCCTCTTGGATTGTTCGACAACTGCTAAAACTTCTTCTGCAGGATCTCAAAGATTAGTAATGGGAGATGCAAGTTATGCCCCTATAAACGTTCGTGCGGATTACTACGAGTACAGAATAGGAGAGAAAGTGATTTTAGGTGCGCCAATTGATGCAACCTGCGCAACACCTCTCTCAGGAACTAGTTATTATGCGAAAGAATGGATAACTAAGTATGTTACTCAACTATACACAGATACTAGTCTTACAACTAAAGCTAGTTTTGTAATGCCTTCAGGTGAGAGTAATAAATTAATTAGATTTAAAAGAAATGGTCAAAATCAAGAAGGAACACTCGAGGGTACTTATCTTGGTTACTTTACAAGTGATGGCTTAAGAAAGAAGACTGGTAATGTAGTGAATACAGTTTTCTCATGTGTTTCTACTGCGTAGTAATTAATATAATAATTAAGTAATAATAAAAGCATGGGAGCAATAGTAGAAGTAAGTTATTTTAACGCTTTTCTTTTAAAAAAGACAGTAGACACCAATTTGAATCCAGATAAAGCTGTTTGGAACGGATCTTTCGGTATACCTACCGGTGTAGCTGGTGCTACTCCTGTAACTAATGTTACTCCTTCCGAAGATGGAACTAGCTGGGTTGTAGAAGAATCTAGAATAAGAGGTGGATACAATAATACTAATGTAGACTACGGGGTTAAAGCGTATTTAGTTGAAGATAATCCAAACGCTTCTTTTAGAATAAACGCAATGATATACTCTGGTATATATAATTCTAGAACAGGTATAAATAATACAAACGTTTTTTCAGTAGGTGAAGACATTACTAAAGCTGTTGATCCAGCCAATGGATCTATTCAAAAGCTTTATGCAGAAGATACTAATTTAATAGTATTTCAAGAATCTAAAGTTAGTAGAGCTTTAATAGATAAAGACGCTATATATTCTGCCGAAGGTGGCGGTAGTATAACTAATTCTAATTTAGTTATTGGTACAATACAACCATATGCTGGTGAATTTGGTATTAGTACTAACCCAGAAAGCTTTGCTTCTTATGGTTATCAAAAATACTTTACAGATAAAAATAGAAACTCAGTGTTAAGGTTATCAATGGATGGTATAACAGAAATATCCAATAATGGTATGACTGATTTCTTTAGAGATGAGTTTGGAATATTAGACACTGTCTATGGTAATGGTAAGGCTGTTGGAGGTTATGACATATACACTAAACAATACGTTTTATCTTTGCAGCAAAGTGAACAAAGCATTGCTACTCCTCCTGTTTCTAATCCAACCCCATTATCTTTTACCACTTCTTTTGATGAAAGAGTTTTAGGTTTTCCTAGTTTCTTTTCATACATACCCGATCAAATACTTAGTATTCAAAGTAATTATTATACTTTTAAAGGAGGTAGTATTTTTCAACATTATGCTCCTTTTGAGGGTTATCCTAGAAATAACTTCTATGGAGTACAGCATGATTCTTCAATTACTTTTGTATTTAATCCTAAAGTTAGCATGTCTAAAGTGTTTAAGACAATTAATTATGAAGGTTCTAACGGATGGGAAGTACCTACTTTTAACGCAAATAGATCTTTTGAATTAAAAGACACTATATCACCTGTATTAAGTTATACAGATGGTGCTTATGTTGGTGATTTTGGTTATACGTATTATGCTGGTTTTGATAGAAAAGAAGGAAAGTATATGGCTAATTTAGTTAACGCTAGTCCAGCTACTCAAGGAGAAATTGTATTTGGTGATTCAATGACTGGTGTAAAAGGCTATATCGCTACTGTGACTATAAAGTCAGATACTACTAGCAGGACAGGAGCAATGGAATTGTTTGCTGTATCTTCTCAATACGTAGAGTCAGCATATTAAATATAATAAATGGAATTAAATAAAAGAAGATTACAACATGATGATTATGACACTATAGTAGAATGGTGGAAATCATGGCCAGATTGGCAACCTTTAGCTAGAAATTTGCTGCCAGAAAATGGCACAGGTGGTATTATGATAGAAAGAGATGGTATACCTATTGTAGCTGGTTTTCTTTATGGTACAAATTCAAAGATAGCATGGATGGAGTGGATTGTAGGAAATCCAAATGAAAGAAATAAATCAGAAGCTATAGAATTATTAATATCTTCATTGGAAGATTGGGGTAAAGAAGGTGGTTTTGAAGTAATTTTAAGTATAGGTAGAAGTAAAAGTCTTATAGATAAACATAAAAAGCTAGGATATACGGTGGATGATAGTCCATCTTACGAGATAATTAAAAAAATACAATAATGGGAGTAGTAAGTTCAATAGTAGGAGCCGCTGTATCAATAGGTGGTGGCTTAATAGCAGCTGGTAAAGCCAAGAAACAATCTAGAAATGCTGCTACTGCTAAAAGAAAAGCGGAAGCAGAGCTTCAATCAGTAAAAAATTCTAGGCAAGATATAATAAATCCTTACGCAGGAGTTACTGATCTATCTAGTATGGCTACTGATTTAAGTGGTAATTTAAACAATCCTTTTGCTCAGTTAGGCGTTGCTACTCAAGCGGCTGAGATTCAAATGGAACAAAGCGATATTGCTTTAGCAAATACTCTAGACACGCTTAGAGCTACAGGAGCAAGTGCAGGTGGTGCAACTGCTTTAGCGCAAGCTGCTTTACAGAGTAAAAAAGGTATTGCTGCGTCTATAGAAAGTCAAGAAGCTCAAAACGAAAAAGCAAAAGCTCAAGGAGAAGCTAACTTGAATCAACAGAAAATGTCAGAAGCTCAAAGACTACAAGGTATAGCTATATCTGAAGGTCAAAGAGTACAGTCTGCTGATGCAGCTGGAGCACAGTTTGAATTTCAAGTCGAAGAAAATAGAACTAATGCAGATTTAGATGCCGCAGCAGGACAAATAGCTCAGTCAGCTCAAGCACAAGCTTCCGCAAATCAAGCACAGGCTTCAGCTTACGGAGGTATGGTTAGCGCAGTAGGTGGTATAACTTCATCTCTTATAGGAGCGGGCGTGGGAAAGTAGCGGCGGTTACACCGCCACCATCAATGGGGAACGTTACGCAAGGGCATTTAGATCTCATCTCTGGTATGAGATTAAATTAGAGGAAATTAAAAAAATAAATAATGAGTTATAGGAATCCACAAATAGTAATTGACAATTCAGGATCTGAGTACGGAAAAATGATAGCAAACTTTGGAGCTAACGTTGCCAAAGGTATAGATTCTTTTTCAGAACAAAGAAAAAAAGCTAGAGAAGTTGCTAGAAAACGAGAGGAATCAAATCAATTAGCTTTAAATCAAAGTGAGCTTAGAGAAAATCAAAGAATAAATAAATTTCTTAAAACGGTACCTGATAAAAGCATGAACGATGCTGTTAAGGATCAAATAAGATCTATGGCTACAACTGGTGAAGGTAACACTGTTAACGTTAATGGTAAAGATTATACTATAGGATCTGTCAAAGCTCAAGCTCTTTTGAATAGTGATCCAAACTTAGATAAAGATACTAGAGAGGCTTATCTTCAGGTGGTGAATAAGTATAATGGATACATGGACGATATGGGATCTGTGGCTGCTAGTGTAACTATTAACAACGAGCAAATAGGTCTTGATAAAGAAGGGTTTATTAGTAAAGACTACGATATTCTAGGTGAAGGTGGTAAAGGAACATCTAATTTAATAGCTTCAATGGCTATTAATAACAACTTAATAGAAGGTGTTGAAAGTAAGAAAGAATATAATAGATCATATAATAGTGCTACTAAAGAATACGATAACATTTTAACTATAAAAAGTAGAATAAAAAAAGATAGTACTATAGGTAAGTCTTGGGCTAATAATGATTTATATGAAAATAAAGACGGCTCAGTGTCTTTTGAAGAAGAGCTAAATGAAAAAGGTGAGCCAACAGGTTATTTAACAACTACATTTGAAAGAAATATAAACGAAGTAGGAGAAAACGGACTTGGATTGATTGTTAAAATTCAACCACAAGGAGTTGAAGATACTTTGTCTAATGCTGGTTTTACAGATCCTAAAACAGCAGATGCTACTGGAGAAGGATTTGTAAGCTCTAAAATAAATGGCTCTAGAACTTTAGAAAATGGTATTAGGGTTACAACTTCTGAAACTCATTTTAATCAAAAAGCTTTATTTGATAATAGAACATATATAGCTGATAATAAAAAAATAGCTGCTGGTATATTAGCTTTGCCTTTAGACCAACAAGTAAAATACATGGCAAACAATTTAGGTTGGGGTGATCTCGAAGGAAGATCTTGGGCGGATATGGATACTGACTTGAGAACTACAATGATTACAAATTCATTAAAGGAAGATGACTTAAACAAGATGTTAAGTATTGATCCTGAAAAAAACCCTCTTCAGTCAAGAAAAGCTACTGCGAGCGACGTAGCTTCTTACGCTGCCAGTAAACAGGTTATCAAAGAAGGTGATCCAATTTATTTTACAGAAAAACTAAGTAGAGCATCCGCGGATAAAGATAAGCTAGGTAAAAATGAAGTAAGTGCAAAAGAGTACTTTAAAATATTACAAGATCCAGAAGAGGCTTTACAATTATTAGGCAATCCAGGAGAAAGTTCTTTTAATAGTAAAACCAATGTAATTAGTTTAAAACAGGAAACAGGTCAAACCAAAACAACTACAGAGGGCGACATAGAAACTAAAGAACCAATATACGAAGACATTACTTATGATCTTAATACTAAAAAAGGTGGTCAAGATTACGTAAACGCAATGGTCGGTAAACTCGAAGGTCTTCAAGGTAGTGCTAATCAAGATAAAGTTTTAGCTATAAAAAGAATGGTTGGAGAGTTTTTTGATAAAACTCAGAGTAAAGAAGCTCGAGAGTATAATAAAAAGAAAAAACCAGGAATTCTCGATAATATAAATATAAAAAAGGAAGAGTAGCATGAAAGAATTATATAACGCTTTATTTGAAAAAGGTGATTACACTGGTACTTTTGAAGAATTTAAAGATCAATTCGGTGACACTGATAAATCAAAAGGTCTATACGAGGCTTTAAATGCCGCTGGAGATTATACTGGTACTGTCGATGAGTTTAATTCTCAATTCGAGTTTGAAGCAAAGACAGAAGCTGTTGCGGAGGAAACTGCGGATGTAACAGCGGTAGAAGAAGCAGTAGATACGGATTTAGAATTGGAGGATGGTTCTTTGGAATCACAAGAAACATTACCACCGTTTGTAGTAAACGGTGAAGTAGCTACTGAAGAAGAATTTAATAACTTTGAGAGTTCACCAACTAATCTTACTTTACAAGAAAAGAAAAAACTTCCTTATGCTATAAGTCAGCAATTAAGTAGAGAAAATAACTTTACAAGAAAACGATTAGCTGAATTAACAAAAAAAACATCTTTAGATGTAGTTATTGATGAAATAGCTAGTCCAGAAGAGCCAACTGAATTTTATAAAGAAAAATCTGCAGAGCTAAATGCGAATATTTCTGAAATGGAAAAACAGCTAAGTTCTTACGAGGAAAAAGGAGGTACTATAGACTCTAGAGATGCTAAAATTTTACAATCCTACAAAGATGAATTAGCTGGATTAGATACTGGTAAAATTGGTATCAAGCAAAGACTAGCTAACGCCGCTAGCAATATCAAGCCGCAGCTAGAGTCTGCTTGGGAAGGTACTAAAGCTGGAGCTGTTGATTGGATATCTACAGTTGCAGGTGAAGATGCTGCTGATTTTTTAGTCGATCTAACTGGTGATGAACCAATGGACCTTGGTCCTATTGTTTTTATAGACCCTGAAACTAATGAAGAAGTTTCTTTTAAAAATGATCCAGATAAGTTTAAGAAATTAAATAGTGCTCAAGCTGCAGGTGAGTCTGTAAAAACTATATATCAAAACACTAAAAAAGAAGTAGGAGAGACTGCTGATGAATATATAATAGAAAAATTTAAAGAAGTAATATCTTTAAATTCTTCGATGAAAGATGTAGGTAGTATAACTAAAGGTATTAATACTGGAGACAAAGAAGAGTTTATCGGAGGTATGGTAAATGCTGTTAGTAGCTTACTAACTACCGCTATTCCCGCTGCCTTAACTAGAGGAGCATCATTATTTCCTCAGATAGTAGCGCCAATGTACACTGATTTTAACGAAGAAAAAGCTAAAGCAAAATACCCTGACTCTTCAGATCCTTTAAGAGAGTTAGTAACAAACGATGAAACAGAAGTAGCTATACCTATAGTTTTAGGAGGTATATCGATGGCCTTAGAATCTGTTGGGCTTAAAGGTATATCAAGGTCAATATCAAAACAAACAGGTAAATTAGCTCCTTTTGCTAGGTTACTGCTTACTAATAACAAAGAAGGTCTAACAGAAGTTGCGCAACTTGGAGTAGAAAATGTAAATAAAAGCTTAGCAAAAGGCAAGAGTTTGCCAGAGGCCACTTTAGATGGTTTAAAATCTATGGCAACTATGGATGCTTTAGAGAATTACGCGCAAGGATTTGTTGGTTCTGGAATTATTACTGCTCCATCTTCAATTACAAGGGCTTTGAATGGTCAACCTAGTTCTATAGCTTTTATTAATAAAAACATAAATGAACTTGGAGCGTTGCAGCAAGCTAGAACTAAAAATAAAAACAAAGCTTTTAGAGAAGCTGTAGACTTAGAAATAGCAGACAAAGAAGCTAAACTTAAAGATCATTTTACTGATAACTACTACGTTTCTAAATCTTTTAGTCAAGATCAACAAAACGAAATAACATCAATTATAGATAAAAAAGAAAATAATCAAATACTAATAAGAGATCTTAAAAATTCTTTCGATGCCGGTGAAATGTCTATTCAGCAGTATGGAGGAGCTAAGTCTGCTTTAGTTAAAAACAATAAAAAATTATCATCTGAAATAGGTAGAATTAGAGATGATGTTAGTCAAGAGTTATTACAAACAAATATAAAAGCAGCTGAAGATCTTTCTTCTGAGCTAGGTTTTAAAGAAAAACCTCAAGTGTTTGAAACTACTGCTGATTATTTAGCTGCTATAAAAAAAGCTGGATTCGACGAATCACAAGCTGTTGGCTCTGAAGGTACTTTCATAGGTAAAGGAAGAATATTTATTGACAAGCAAAGAGCTGTAGAGGTGCAAGCTGTATCTGTTGCAACGCATGAAATACTTCACCCAATATTAAATGCTTTAATTGGAGATGATAAAGCTCAAGGATCTTTGATAGATGAATTTAAAAAATCAATGAGTAGTTCTCAACTTGATTACGTTCAAAAGCAACTAAATAAAAATGTAAAAAAAGAAAATCATAATACAGAATTTTTAAATTACTTTTCAGATGGAATCGTAAAAGGTAATATAAAATATGATGAAAATGTATTTCAAAAAATAAAAAACGTTTTAAAAAAAGTATTTAAAAGTCAAGGTTTTAAAAATATAGATTTTAGCAAAGGTGAAGATGTTTATGATTTCTTGAAAGCATATAACAAAGGTGCTTTAAAGGGTAAGATTGATAAAGATGTTGTTGGGGCTATAAAAAAAGGAGAAAACCAATTAGGCGTTAAAGTAAGTGAAGCTGACTTAATTAGTGACGCTCAACAGTCAAGATCTGTGATTGATCTTAATAACGATCTAGAGTCTTTAAATGAAAGAGAAAGTGAATTTATAGAACAAGCTGATTTTGAAGCTCAGAAATCTAATTTAGAGTTTAAAATAAAACAAGCTGAAAAGAAAGAGGCTACAGGTAAAAGTACTTCGCTTAAAAAGACTGTAACAGCTAAACAAACTGCTTCATCTGAAAAAGTTCAAAAGCTTTACGAGGATAAGAACGAGGGTTATGAAGCTGAAATAATAAAAGAGTTTGAACCTATTATAAGTAATATAGCTGGAAATCCTAAATTACAAAAAGTACCTGGATACGACAAAAACGCCTTAATGGACGCTTTGACAATGGATCCGCAAGGTTTAATAGACATGATTGGTAAGTACGAAACAGATGTTAATGCTGAAAAACGTGCGGGAGAAGGTAAGAAAGTTCCTTTAGCTGGTTTTGTAAACAAATATCTTAGAACAAGATCTATAGCTATATTTGATAAAACTTTAAATAAAACTTTCACTGAAGGATTAGACAAAGCTGCTAACGTAGCTGCTGAAGATATTTCGTCAGCACCTGTAAAAGACGTAAAGCTTATAAAAGCTACAAAAATACTAAATACAGAGCAGTTAGATAGAGCTAAGAAAATA
>ENA-OSJC01002780-OSJC01002780.1-marine-metagenome-genome-assembly--contig:-NODE-2780-length-12932-cov-2.737301_pt1 | contig 12932 bp, 11 predicted proteins | sample MGYA00237885_ERZ534234 | MGnify/ENA primary metagenome ERZ534234 (study PRJEB26413, sample SAMN06343907) | marine metagenome | isolation source: coastal waters | place: Atlantic Ocean: West Antarctic... | reverse complement strand
AAATAAAATCAATTAATAATTCTTTAAAGTTACTTTCAATTGAATTAATTTTATTTGGAATATAATTATGTCTAAACCAAGTTAACTGTCTTTTTACATAGTGCCTTGTGTCTCTCATGCTTAATCTTATTGCTTCATCAAATGATATTTGACTATCTAAATAATTGAGCAACCACTTAACTCCTAAAGATTTCATAATAGGTAAAGACCTATCAATATTTTTGTTATGTAATTTTATGACTTCTTGAAGTCCACCAGCGCTTAACATTTGATTAAATCTAATATCGCAATTTTTGTATAAAACTTTTCTTTCTGAAGAAATCAAAAAAGAATAGATTTGTTTAGATACCTTTCCTTCTCTTGGCTGATCATGCCAAAATGAAAGAGGCTTACTGGTTTGAAGATAAACGCTATGAGCTCGAAGTAATCTATGCTTATCGTTATTTTTTTGTAAAAAAACTGGGTCAATATCAAAAAGCATTTCCCTAAATTTATCTAAACCAATACGACCTAATTTTGATAAACTTTCTTGTTTAATATTTTCAGATATAGCAGGAATTGGGACCAAACCATTAATAGCAGCGTTTATATATAATCCTGAACCTCCAACTAATATAGGTACTTTTTTATTTTTTTTAATCTCGACTAATTTTTCTTTTAAATCAAATAACCAATTAGAGACTGAGAAAGTGTTTGAAGAATTAACATATCCATATAGATAGTGTGGAACACAATCCATATTTTTAGAATTTGGTCGAGCAGATAAAACATTAAGGTCTTTATAAACTTGAACAGAGTCAGCGTTAATAATTACACCTTTTATTTCATTTGCTAATTGAACAGCAATATTTGACTTTCCAACTGCCGTAGCGCCAGCAATAATAATTAAATCATGGTCCCAAGAAAAGTTGTATTTAGATAAGTCAAACATGTTTTCTAAATTTGTAACGCTAGACATAATACCTACAATAATATAATCAACAATTTATGGATTATTACATACTTATATCAAGCACAAAAGAAGATAAAATAAATTCGAATGTAATTAATTTTATTTCTAAAGCAATTGAAAATATTATAGACAAAAAAATAATTCCAAAACAATTAAGCCCTCAAAGAGCTTTTGAATGGAAAATTGTCACTCCTGAAATCAACAAAAATCTAGTTAGTTTAATTAAAGATTTTCTTATTAACAAAAATATAGATTTTAATTTGATAAAAACAGTTAAGGAGAGAAAGAAAAAACTTCTTTTAGCAGATATGGACAGCACAATCATTAAAGAAGAAAGCTTAGATGAACTTGCTAAATTAATAGGTTTAGAAAAAGAAGTTTCTATAATAACAGAAAAAGCTATGAATGGTGAAATTGATTTTCAAGAAGCATTAATTAAGAGAGTAAGTATGCTAAAAAATCAACCAACAGAAATTTTAAACAATTTAAAAAACAATATTAATATAAATATTGGAGCTAAAGAGTTAATTAAAACGATGAACTCTAATGGTGCTCAAACTGTTCTAGTTTCAGGTGGTTTCACTTTTTTAACAGAATATTTAAAGAGTATTTTGGATTTTAGTTTTTCTCATGCTAACACTCTACAAATAACTAAGACAAGCAATGGCTTAGAAGTACTTACAGGAAAAGTAGAACTACCAATATTAGATAAAAAAGCAAAACTTCAAATCTTAAAACAATATGCTGAGAAGCTTAATCTTAATTTAGAAGAAACTATCTGCGTAGGTGACGGAGCTAACGATATTGAAATGGTACAAAACGCAGGTTTAGGAGTATCATATAATGGAAAGGATATTTTAGATAACTCCGCTGATTTGATATTCAAACATACAGACTTAAAAGGTTTGTTATATGCGCAAGGCTATACTGATAAAGAAATAGTTTCATAACTTTAAAAGTTTATAATCTATTTTATTTCCAAAGCTACAAATCTGGTTCCTTTTTCAATCTTAACAAGCAGTAAAATTGCTTTTCTACTTTGTTTGACAGCATTTTTAATTGCATCATCTATAACTTTTAATGATTTCACTTCAATTTGACCGACTCTAACAATAACCATTCCAGCAATAAGACCAGCTTTTTCTGCAGAACTCTCTGGCTTAACTGATGTAATAACAATTCCAGATTTAATATCATTAAGTTTATACTTATTTATATTTGTATCGCTTAACTCTTCTCCTACAAAACCAAGTTTATCAAATGTTTTTGATTTCCCAGTAACTTTATTATTGTTTAATCCAATTAAATTATCTTTTTCCGCTAATTCAAGCTCTCCTAAGACAACATTTAAAGTTATTTTTTTTCCAGCTCTCCAGATAACTAAAGGTACTGATTTCCCTACAGGCGTTCCAGCAACAACCTTAGGTAACTTTTTCATATCAGAGATGTCTATATTATTAAATTTTAGTATGACATCCCCAGATTTTACTCCAGCTTTAAAAGCTGGCCCATCTTCTGTCGCTGAAGATACCAAGGCTCCTTTTGGGGATTCCATGCCTAGGCTTTCTGCTATTTCTTTTGAAATTTGCTGTATTAAGACACCTAACCATCCACGTTTTGTTCGTCCATAAGTTTTTAATTGATCGGTAACTTGTTTAGCTAAATTGGACGAGACAGCAAAACCTATTCCAACAGATCCACCTGACTGAGAAAAAATTGCAGTATTAATTCCAACAACTTTCCCATCCATATCAAACAATGGGCCACCAGAATTACCTTTATTGATTGAGGCATCAGTTTGAATATAATCATCATAAGGGCCAGAAAGACCTCTTCCTCTGGCAGACACTATTCCTGCGGTTACTGTGCCTCCAAAACCAAACGGATTACCTATAGCCATTACCCAATCACCTACTCTAAGCTTGTCAGAATTTCCAAAACTAACTTCAGTTAAAATTACTTTTTTTGGAATAATTTTTAGAAGTGCAAGATCTGTTTTAGGGTCTTTACCAACAACAGTAGCCTCAAATGACGTGTCATCATATAAAGTTACCATAATTTTTTCAGCATTATCAATAACATGATTGTTGGTTATAACATAACCAGCTTTATCAATTATAAAGCCTGAACCTAAAGCTTGAGCTTTTCTTTTTTTGTTTTGACCAGGTTTTTCAAACTGCTTAAAAAAATCTTCAAATGGTGAACCTGGAGGGAAAGAAGGCATTTCTTTTGAGCGTTGTTCTATTATTGTAGTAGTAGAAATATTAACTACTGAAGGACTTAGTTTTTCAGCAAGATCTGCAAAACTATTTGGTGCTGTTTTTGCTGATGCAACTGCTATTAAAGAAAAGGAAATAAAACAAGATATAATTAAACGTGAAATATTAAAAAATAAACATTTATTTAACTTAATGCAATTATCAATCATTTTAAAACCTTATTTGTTTATTATAATAAGACAAATACAAACCAATAAAGGCTTGTTTGTGTCTTATTATAGTTTTTATAATGGTAGTAAGAAAATAAATTTATTATTTACCTTGTTGTGAACCAAAGTAGCTAAAAAAATCACTTTCAGGACTAAGTATCATCGTAGTATCTTTATCAGTAAATGTTTTTTCATAAGCTAACATTGAACGATAAAATTTAAAGAATTTTTTATCTTGTCCAAAAGAATCTGAATAAATTTTAATAGCTAATGCATCACCATCACCTCTTAAGCCTTCTGCTTTTCTTTTGCTTTCAGCCACTAGAACTACTTTTTGTTTATCAGCGTCTGCTCTTATTTTTTGAGCTTCTTCTGCTCCTTCGGCTCTGAACTCTTTAGCCTCTTGTTCTCTTTCAGATTTCATTCTATTAAAGATATTTTGACTAGTGGCTTCTGGATAATCCGCTCTACGAATTCTTACGTCAACCATTTCCATTCCAAGCTTTTTTATGGATACACTTACTTCACCGCTAATATCTTCAACTATTTTATCTCGTGCATCTGACAAAATTGAAGTAAGTTCATATTTTCCAAAAACTCGTCGAACCGAAGAATCTACAATTGATTCTAATCTCTGCCTAGCTCCAAACTCACTTCTTACTGTTTGATAAAATAATAATGGATCAGTTATTTTAAAACGTGAGTATGTATCAACTTCTAATCTTTTTTGATCAGCTAATATAACTTCCTCAGAATCTTTAGAAACTAAAGATAGAACTCTTTTATCGAAGAAAGTAACTTCTTGGACAAAAGGTATCTTAAAGTTAAGTCCAGGTTTATTAATAAGCCTTTTAGGCTCTCCAAATTGAAGAACGAGGGCTTGTTGAGTTTGATCAACAGTAAAGAAAGAGCTTAATAAGCCAAAAAACACTGCTGCAAAACCTATAATAGAAAAAATTTTAAACGAGGACATTATTTATCACCTTTTTTGTTTAGTTGATCTAACGGTAAATAAGGGACTACTCCTGAACCACTTGCAGATTTATCCATAATTATTTTTTTAACGTTTGAAAAAACTTTTTCCATAGTTTCCAGATAAATTCTTGCTTCAGTAACTTCAGGGTTTAATTTATAGCTCTTATATATAGACAGAAATCTATCTGCATCACCTTTAGCTCTATTAACGACTTCACTTTCATAAGCTTCTGCTTCAGATATTAATTGTGCAGCCTCACCTCTAGCCCTTGGAACAATATCATTACGAAAGGCTTCTGCTTCGTTAATTAAGGTATCTCTATCCTGCCTAGCTCTTTGAACATCATTAAATGAATCAATAACTTCAGCTGGCGGATCTACTGACAGTAACTGAATATCTCTGATTTCAACACCAGCTTGATATTCATTAAGTAGCTCTTGCAACATATTTTTTGCTTTTAATTGTATTTCTTCTCTACCACCGGTTAGTGCTGTTTGTATTTTTGTTTGGCCAATAATATCTCTCATTACAGATTGAGCAGCAACTTTTACTGTTTCAGGAGGATCTTGAATATTAAACAAATAAGCACCAGCATCAGCAATTTTCCAAAAGACGATAAAATCTATATCAATATTATTTTCGTCACCTGTGATCATTTTAGATTCATCAGGAACATCCCTTCTACTTGTAGCAGCACCTCCAAAAGACCTGTACCCTATTTCTATTCTATTGTCACGTGTCACATCTGGAGTTAAAACTTTTTCTATAGGGCTTGGTAAATGATAGTGCAGGCCTGGAGGCGTAGTTCTTACAAATTCTCCAAATCTCATAACAATACCTTGTTCCTGTGGATTAACTCTATAAATACCTGTCATCAACCAGAAACCGACAATAACAAGTAATAACAAAGATATACCTTTGGCACCACCAAATCCACCTGGCATCATTTTTTTAAGCTTATCTTTACTTTGCCTAAGCAATTCATCTACATCTGGAGGTGTTCCATTAGAATTAGGACGCTTTCCCCATGGATTTTGGTCACCACCACTACCCCATGGGCCCGACCCGTTATCATTACTTTTATTTATAATCATTAAAACTGCTCCAAATACATTATAGAAACTTTAAATCAATATTTTAAATATATTATATGTATTAAAATATAAATACATTTATTATATTTGTATAGTATAATGAAATTACAACCTGTAATAAAAATATTTCTGGATGAAATCATGGAAGAAAAAAAATTAAAAGAAATTCAATCTTTATTGAAGACTATTATTTTAAAAAACCAAACATCAAATGTTTTAGATAATAAATTAGTGATTGGTTTGAAATTAGAAAATAATACAGTTCACTTTACCCTTGAACTTTTGCCAGAACAATTAAAAGAATCACAAGAAATTAAGAAAATTATTGAAGAAAAACTTCTATTAGTTAGTTGGGTCAAAGACGTTAAGATAATACTAACAGCTCATAATATTAAAAAAAAAGAAACTGTTAATACAAGCAGTGCTCCGTTAAAACCTGCTAAACATATTATAGCTGTTGCAAGTGGAAAAGGTGGCGTTGGAAAATCTACAACAGCTATAAATCTAGCTCTAGCTCTACTTAAGTCAGAATTTAAGGTAGGAATTTTAGATGCAGATATATATGGACCAAGCTTACCTAAATTAACTGGAATTAATAATAAGCCTAAAAGTAGCGGTAACAAAATTATTCCCCATAATGCCTTTGGCTTGCAAGCTATGTCTATTGGTTATTTGGTGCCTGAAGATGCAGCTACAATTTGGCGAGGCCCTATGGTTATGAGCGCCATTGAACAATTACTCAGAGATGTAGATTGGCAAGAATTAGATATTTTAATAATTGATATGCCTCCTGGGACTGGTGATGCTCAACTTACTCTTTCTCAAAGAGTTCAATTAGCTGGAGCTATTATAGTTTCGACACCTCAAGATTTGTCTTTGATAGATGCCCGAAAAGGCCTGAATATGTTTAAAAAAGTTAATGTTCCGATTTTAGGCATAATTGAGAATATGAGTTATTTTTTATGTACCACATGTGATACTAAGCACCCAATTTTTGGAAATGGTGGAGCTAAGATAGAGGCTGAAAAACTAGGAGTTCCATTTTTAGGTGAAGTCCCTCTTGATCCAACTTTAAGAATAACCTCTGATGAAGGAAATCCTATAATTATAAAAGAACCAGAACATATTATTTCTAAAGTTTATATGGAAATAGCTTCAAAAATAATTACTTCCATAAAAGCTGACACAAGAAAGTCGCCATTAATAATTCAATAATTAAAAAATTATTTAATTCTACTATAACGCCAATAACTATATTCTGGGGATTGAGAAGTTTTATTAATTTGCTCTAGTTTTTTTTTATTCCAATCTATATCATTCAAGAAAGGAAACTGAGGACCTTGTTCAACATCATATAAAACTTTTGTTACTTCAATTGTATCGCAATATTCAATTCCTAAGTTATATATTTGAGCTCCCCCAAATAAAAAAATTTTTTTCTTAATTTTAATTACGCTTGAGTTTTCATTTTCTAACAACCATTGATTAGATTTAACTATTGCATCATTGAATGATGAAGCTTTAATAGCCCCTTTAGCTTCCCAATTTTTTGAATTAGTCAGAACAATACTTCCCCTTCCAGGCAAAGGAAATCCGATAGAATCCCATGTCTTTCTTCCCATTATGAGAGGCGCTCCCATTGTCATAGTTTTTAATCTTTTTAAATCACCAGGTATATGCCAAAGCAGCTTTTTTCCGTCTCCTATAATTCTTTTTTCATTCATAGCAACTATACAAATTATAGGAGTCTTAATATTACTTTCATTATTCATATTAAACAGCTACCGGTGCAGATATACTAGGATGAGGACTATAGTCAACTATCTCAAAATCTTCGAATTGGAAGTCATTAATAGTCTCAAACTTTTTTCTAAAATTTAAATTAGGTAATTTCATAGTATTCCTTAATAATTGAGTTTGCACCTGATCTATATGGTTTTTATATATATGCGCATCTCCCAATGTATGAATAAAATCGCCAACAGATAATCCACATACATTAGCTATCATATGCGTTAAAATAGCATAAGAGGCTATGTTAAATGGCACACCTAAAAATATATCAGCACTTCTTTGATATAATTGACAAGATAACTTTTGATTCGATACATAAAATTGAAACAAACAATGACATGGAGGAAGAGCCATAGATCCAACATCAGATGGATTCCAAGCGGAAACAATCATTCTTCTTGAATTTGGATTAGTTTTAATTGATTTTATTACTTCATCCAGTTGGTCTAACTTTCGACCATCTGGTGTCTCCCAACGTCTCCATTGCTTACCGTAAACAGGACCAAGATCTCCATTTTCATCCGCCCACTCATTCCATATAGAGACGTTATTTTTTTTTAAATATGATATATTTGTATCACCATTTATAAACCATAAAAGTTCGTGAATAATGGACTTTAAATGAAGTTTTTTTGTTGTTAATAATGGCAAACCTTCTTGTAAGTTAAATTTCATTTGCCATCCAAAAATTGAATTTGTTCCTGTTCCTGTTCTATCTTCCTTTTTGTTACCATTTTTTAGAACATGCTCTAATAAATCTAAATATTGTTTCATAATAAACCTCAAAAAAAATTATAGAGTAAAAAATCATTATTATGAGCTCTTTAATAAAAAAAATAAATAATGTATACTAAAATTGTCATTTTTTATGACTATAGTGATAAACATTTTTTAGAATAAGCTTAGCGGACCCGGGGGCGGTACCCGGCGCCTCCACCATTTTTTATGGGGGCGAAATAGGATCGACGCGTGTAGTAAAAATTAAACTTTCACTCGGCATAGTACCACCGATATCGGACTATTTAAGTAGTTGCAAATGACAACTATGCTCCGGTAGCTGCAGCAGCGTAAGCAGCCAAAGCAACCGAAACTTAGTCCAATTCTTTAGCTAGAATTGGCGGGGTTTAAGTTAACCTGGCAACAGAAAAACTTGAATGGCGAGAAGTTTATCTTCTCGCCATTTTAAAACAAAGAAAATGTATATAATTTTCTTAAAGATAAGGCCGTAAAATCGATAAACTAGTAAAACTAGTTATTTTTGTGTTGGAGATATATTATGATTAATGATGGCAATGATAATGGATCTAATTCTCAAGCATTTAACTATGATGCTTTAGTCGAAGATGCTTTAAAAAATGTAGTAAAAAAAGTTTTAAAATTGACTTCGGAAGAGGGATTATTTGGTAACAGTCATTTTTTTATTTCATTTAATGGTAATTTTCCAGAAGTTACAGTTCCTTCTGAATTAAAAAGTGACGATAATTCTGAAATAAAAATTATAATTCAACATCAGTTTTGGGATTTAATAACTACCGAAAATCATTTTGAAGTAACTTTATCCTTTAATGGTAAAAAGAAGAAAATATCTATTCCATATGATGCTATTACATCATTTACAGATCCATCTGTTGGTTTTGGGCTTCAATTTAAGACTCAAATTTCTGAAAGTACTTTGAATATAGAAAATAAAGAGCAAGTAATTGAAGTTTCTAAAAAAGATAATATATCTAAAAATGATACAAACACTCCATCTGGCGAAATAGTTTCTTTAGATGCATTTAGAGATAAAAAATAAGTTTTTAACTTCTAAACTAATAAAAGAATGTGATTAAAATGAAAAAAAATGTGACTAGAATTGAAACTGATAGTTTTGGAGAAATTGAAGTAATCAACGAAAAATATTGGGGTGCACAAACACAGAGATCTATTCTTAATTTTCCTATTGGATGGGAAAAACAGCCGATATCAATTGTTAGAGCTCTTGGTATTATAAAAAAAGCTTGCGCTGAAGTTAACAGAGACAATAAAAAAATTAATGACAAAAAGGCTGCTGCAATTATTCAAGCTGCTTCTGAAGTGATAGAAGGAAAATTTGATAATCATTTTCCACTTGTTGTCTGGCAAACAGGTTCAGGAACACAGTCAAACATGAACGCCAATGAGGTAATATCTAATAGAGCAATAGAAATACTTGGGGGTAAAATTGGTTCAAAAATACCAGTTCATCCCAACGATGACTGTAATATGGGACAATCATCTAATGATACATTTCCTACTGCAATGCATATTGCAACGGCTATGATGACACATTCTATCTTGCTTCCAGGGTTAAAAAAACTTCATACTGCTCTTGAAAAAAAATCTGATGAATTTAAAAAAATAATTAAAATTGGTCGTACTCACACAATGGATGCGACCCCTTTAACATTAGGTCAAGAGTTTTCTGGGTATTCTCATCAACTGTTAATGTCAATTAAGAGAGTTAATAAATCACTTTCCGATATCTATGAATTGGCACAAGGTGGAACAGCTGTAGGGACAGGACTAAGTACTGAAATTGGGTGGGATATAAAAGTTGCAGAAAATATTAAAAATATAACTAAACTTCCTTTTAAAACAGCACCTAATAAATTTGAAGCACTTGCTGCTCATGATGCAATGGTTGAATTTTCAGGTACATTAAAAACTGTTGCTGTATCTCTATTTAAAATTGGAAATGACATTCGTTTACTGGGATCAGGACCAAGATCTGGATTAGGAGAATTATCATTGCCTGAAAATGAACCAGGAAGTTCAATAATGCCTGGAAAAGTTAATCCAACTCAAGTAGAAGCTTTGACACAAGTTTGTGCTCACGTTTTTGGAAACGACGCAGCAGTAGGGTTTGCTGGATCTCAAGGACATTTTGAATTAAACGTCTATAAACCTATGATTGCTTACAACGTTTTACAATCAATTCAATTACTTGGTGATTGTTGTTTAACTTTCACAGATAACTGTGTTTCAGGTATTAAGGCAAATGTTTCTAATATTGATAAACTTATGCGAGAAAGCTTGATGCTTGTGACAGCATTAGCTCCTCATATAGGTTACGATAAAGCTACTATTGTTGCAAAAACAGCTCATAAAAATGGGACAACATTAAAGCAAGAGGCTGCTAATCTTGGATTTGTAAAAGAAAATCACTTTGATAAATTTGTTAAACCTGAAGAAATGATTGGGCCAAAATAAAGTAATATAAAATAATGTTAATCAGTCATTTTCTTCATTACTGAAAATAGATCTGACTTTCCTTCAAAACCTATGCCGTTAAGTTCTGGAAGAGTAATAATACTGTTTTCAACTTTTACACCATCAGGGAAACCTCCAAATGGCTGAAAAAGGTCAGGATAAGACTCATTACCTCCTAAGCCTAATCCTGCAGCAATTGCTAGTGACATTTGATGCCCTCCATGAGGAATACATCGAGAAACATCCCATTCATGTTCTTTAAGCATATCAATTATCTTTAAATACTCAACTAAACCATAGCTTAAAGCACAATCAAATTGTAACCAATCAATATCCTTTCTCATTCCTGCATAACGAATAAGATTTCTCGCATCTTGAACTGAAAACAAGTTCTCACCTGTAGCCATAGGACCTTTATAATGATTTGCAAGCTCCTTTTGAAGCTCAAAGTCCAGAGGATCTCCTGGTTCTTCGTACCAAAACAAATTATATTGTGATAAAGCTTTTGCATACTTAATAGCAGTTTCTAAATCAAAGCGACCATTTGCATCAACTGCAAGTTGATCATTTGGGCCTAAAATTTTTAAAACAGATTCTATTCTTTTACAATCTTCTGAAAGAGAAGCTCCACCTATTTTTTTCTTAACAACAGAATAACCAAGATCTAAATATTTTTTAATTTCATCTGTAAGACCTGCAATACCTTGATCTGGCCAATAATAGCCACCTGCTGCATAGACAAAAACATTTCTGTTAGCATCCCCGTTGCCGTATTTTTCAGACAGCATTTGATATAGGGGCTTTTCTTCAATTTTGGATACTAGATCCCATATAGCCATATCTATCGTACCAACGGCAACAGATCGTTCACCATGGCCTCCAGGCTTTTCATTTGCCATCATAATATCCCACATTTTTATGGGATCAAAATTATTACCTTCTTCATTTAAAATTTTATTAGTTTCAGCTTCTAATATTCTAGGCCTAAACCTTTCTCTTATGAGATGTCCTTGGCCATATCTTCCATTAGAGTTAAAACCATACCCAATTACTGGTTTTCCATTCTTTATTACATCAGAACATACGGCAACTAAACTTAATGTCATTTTAGAAAAATCTATATAAGCGTTTTTTATATTAGAACTTATAGGTTTAGTTTCCTCTATAATGTTAGTGATTTTCATATTGAAGACCTCTTAAAATAAACATATGTTTATAACATATTTTCTTTAGAAAAAATATAACATAGGTGGTTACGAGAGAAGTATTTTATGATACTCATTTCGTGAAAATTAAATATAGAGAGGATATAAAATATTACTTTAAAATTATAATATTTTGTTTATTTAAATCAGCCCTGGCGAGCTTTAAATCTAGGATTTTTTTTGTTAATTACGTATATTCGACCTCTACGTTTAACTACCTGACAATTCCTGTCTCTAACCTTCAGTGTTTTTAAAGAACTTACAACTTTCATAATGGCCAACCAATAGTTATTAAAATAAAATATACTTATATTATAGCCTCATCTTGGTCAAGGTGTATTATAAAAGCAAATGAAGATTATTAGAATTTAACTCCACAACCCCCTAAACCACAATATCCGTTGGGATTTTTATATAGATATTGTTGATGATAACTCTCTGCACAATAATATGTGATTTTATTTTTAATTTCTGTGGTAATCTTACCTAATTGATTTTCATTAAGTCGATCTTGAAATATTCTCATCGTTTCCTTAACAACTTCAATATCTTTATTATCATTTGTAAAAATAGCTGACCTATACTGAGTTCCAAAATCATTACCTTGCCTCATACCTTGAGTAGGATTATGTCCTTCCCAAAAATAGATCATTATTTTTTTTAAACTAATTATTGTTGGGTCATATACAATATTAACAACCTCAGTATGCCCTGTTAACCCCCCACAAACTTCATCATATGTTGGATTAAGAGTATACCCTCCTGCATATCCAACTGAAGTTAAATATACACCTTCTAAAGCCCAAAATAATTTTTCAGCACCCCAAAAGCACCCCATACCTAGAATTATATTTTCATATCCCTCAGGTACATCATTCAGATTACATTCATTAATCTCATGAAATAAAATATCATTTATTGGTTGCTTTCTTCCAACTAAAGCATTTTTTTTTTCAACTAAGCTATTCTTGTTATTAGAAAAAAACATTTTTATCCTCGACCATTCTAAAAAAATAAATAATTGATTGTAATTATAACTATAAAATCCTATTTCACAACTTGACCATTTGTTTTTTGATAAATAATAAGATTAAAATAGTTTTCAGGAGTTCCAAAACAATGATTGATGAAGATATTTATGGAATAAAGAGATGGGGAGATGACATACTTCACGTTTTAGAAAATGGTAATATTGGATTAAAAAACCCTTTTTTTCCAGATAATCCTCCAGCTGATCTTATTGAAATAATTA
>ENA-OSJC01002779-OSJC01002779.1-marine-metagenome-genome-assembly--contig:-NODE-2779-length-12932-cov-3.494438_pt1 | contig 12932 bp, 14 predicted proteins | sample MGYA00237885_ERZ534234 | MGnify/ENA primary metagenome ERZ534234 (study PRJEB26413, sample SAMN06343907) | marine metagenome | isolation source: coastal waters | place: Atlantic Ocean: West Antarctic... | reverse complement strand
GCCTCTCTCGCTATTGGTGATGACATTGCTAAATGGATTAGTTAAACCCTAATTGTCGCCATACCTCGTATGTAATTACCGATACTGCATTGGCTAAGTTTAGACTTCTTCCCTCACTGCGCATTGGCATATAAATTGATTTATATTTTTCTCGAATATTTTTAGATAAGCCTCGACTTTCTGGCCCAAAAATAAATATGTCTCCTTTTTGATAATCTATATTTGAATAACAAGTTTTTCCTTTAGTAGTAACTGAATAAATAGATTCCCCTTTTATATTGCTTAAACATTCCTCTAGAGAATCCCAAACATTGAAGTGAGCTCTTTCCATGTAGTCCATACCAGCTCGCTTTAGACTTTTATCATCAACCGAAAACCCAAGCGGCTTTATTAGGTGAAGTTGAAAACCTACATTCACTGATAAGCGAATAATATTTCCCGTGTTTGGTGGAATCTCTGGCTCAAATAATATGATATTAAACATGATTTTTTCTAATAATTACAGTTAAAAACTTATGCCCTTTTATAGCTGTACTGTTATAAAATCATTCCAGCGTGTTGTATAACAAGGTGAAATATTTTTTTGGCGCATTTTCCATGGACGCAAAAAACCTTGAGTTGCAACTTTTACTGTATCTTGACCATTAAGATGATTCACCTCATCCATTGCTATCATAAGTGCCCTTTCTTTTTTATGATTTTGAACATCAAAAAGATTCGCTTGAATATTTTTATTTGAAACTATATCTTCTACGATAACTCCTACTTTTTGATAACTATAACCAGCCTTAAATATTGTTTTAAGGCCTAATAATGCAGCCTTTGCAATCTGCAATGTGCTATTGCTTGAAACCGGGAGTTTAATAAAACTTATATTTCTATATTGAGGTAATTGCTTACGAAAAGGATTTGTATGAAGGAATACCCTAATAACAGATGCGCACGAATTTTGCTGACGCAATTTTTCAGCGCACCGCGTAGCATACATCGACGTTGCTTGTTCTAACTTACTTAATTCTTTAACTAGATGTCCGAAAGAACGTGATGTGCAAATTTGTTTTTTATTTGCAGGATTAATTTGTAGCTGATAACAAACATTTCCTTTAAGCTCTGTTTGCAAACGCTCACCCACTACCGTCATATGTTTTCGAATCCATTCTTGTTTTTGTTCTCTTAGTTCCAAAGCATTATTTATGCCATGATTATTCAGTATTATCTCTAATCGTCTACCTACACCCCAGAGATCTCTTACTTTTAGCTTATTAAGAACACTATTAATATCTGATGGATCTGTTAATATTTTAATCCCACTTGATCGTTTAGCTTTGTAGTTAGCAACTTTTGATAATGTTTTTGTCCGTGCTGCACCAATAGAAACTGGAATACCCGTCCATCGTTCTACCACAATTTTTAATTGAATCAATTTTGGTAATAATTTTTCATATCTAATACCAGATAAGTCAATAAAAGCTTCATCAATAGAGTAAATCTCTAATGCGGGGCTATTCTGAGAAATAACTGACATTACTCGCTGGGACATGTCACCATATAGCGCAAAGTTCGAGGATAGAGTTGCTACGTTATATTTTTCATATAATTTCTTATTTTTAAATGCAGGTTCCCCCATTAAAATCCCAAGAGACTTTGATTCATTTGATCTTGCGATAACACAACCATCATTATTTGAGAGAACTACAACGGGCCGGTTGTTTAAGTGAGGATTAAATACTCGCTCACAGGATACATAAAAATTATTACAATCTACTAGAGCAAACATCATTAGAGAGCTCGGTGAATAATATAAGTAACCACTCCCCAAACTTTGAAGTCGCTTTCTACCTCAATTTTAATTGGCTTATAAGAAAGATTACTAGAAATAAGATATAGCGAGCCATTTTTCTTCATTAGTTTTTTAACCGTAAACTCACCATCAAGGACTGCTAAAACAATACTTGCTGTTACATAAGGTTCTGATCTATCCACAATCAAAAGGTCCCCTGGATGAATTCCAGCATCATCCATCGACTCACCTTGAACCCGCACATAAAAAGTGGCTGCAGGATGTTTTACTAAATATTCATTTAAATCAATCGGCAAATCAAGATGATCTTCAGCAGGAGAAGGAAATCCAGCTGCAACAGTAGAGCTCATTAAAGGAATTTCAAAAGATTTATATTTTGAAATGGGATGAAATTGAAGTTCTTTTTTATCCCGATATCTCATTCTAAATATTTTTAAATAAAAATGTGGAGTCTAATATTCTCGAAAAGAATATAAAAGAACGCCATTAATTTGAAATCGATCTTCAGACTTTACTTTAATAATTGGATAAGCTGGGTTCCGTGGATGAAGTTCAATATGACCATTAATCGGCTGATACCTCTTTAAAGTAGCTTCATCATTAATAAGAGCAACTACAATTTGACCGGGGCGAGCTTCCATCGCTTTTTTAACTATAATATAATCACCATCACCAATATTATCTCCTATCATAGAATCCCCTTTTACCTTCAAAACAAAATTATCAGGATGAAGGAATGGTGCCGGCACAGAAATAGATTGAGCATTCTCTAATGCCTCTATTGGCTCTCCTGCAGCAATAAAACCTAATAAAGGCAGCTGAGATCGTTTCTCCTCATACTGAGAAGAAACAGCTAAAGCTCGCTTGCCATTAGGTCCTTTAGATCTATTCAAATGGCCATTGTGAGTTAAGGCCTTAACATACCAATTAACCGTTCCTAAAGAGCCAAACCCCATTCCTCTCATAATTTCTTGATAAGATGGAGACTGACCGTATTTAATGGTATAATGTTGAATAAAATTCAAAAATTGTTGTTTCTTTAAAGATAAATTTGGTGTCATTGAATTCTAAGGTTACTCGTAAGTTACTCGTAAGTATTTTAAACTGTTTACCTAATACAATTCAAGTCTTTTCCATCCTTCTATCATCCTATCATATAATGGAACTAAAATAGTTTAAGATCGTATACACAACTAACTATAGACAGAACTCAAATAATCATAAGCCTCCACTTATTGATTGAGTAACTACTAAGCCTCGCTAATAGCGGGGCTTTTTTATTTCAATCCCCTATCTTTACATTATCTATCTGAGATAGATTAGGTCATTGCACAAAGATTAATCTTATGAAACTGCTTACCACCTTAACGCTCATTTTTTCGATTATTATGGCACAAGAGTATACTTGGCCAACTAATACGGGTAAACATTTGTCCTCTAACTTTGGTGAGTTTCGCACTACAGGATACCATCTTGGATTAGATATAAAAACAAATGGCACAATTGGACATCCTGTCTATGCTGTTTCTAGTGGGTATATTTCGCGAATTGTCAGTAACTATTCTGGCTTTGGTCGTGCGTTATATTTTACTCTAGATGACGGCCATACTGCCGTCTATGCTCATTTAAGCAAATTTGAGTCTAAAGTTGAAGAACGCTTAAAAGAGGAGCAGAATAAAAATCAATCATATCTAACTAATATTTTTTTATTATCTAAAGAATTTCGATTTGAAAAAGGCGATCTAATTGCCTATTCTGGGAATACAGGCTTTTCATTTGGACCACACCTTCATTTTGAAATTAGAAATAAAAATGGACAAACTTTAAATCCCCTTACTAGTGGCTTATCGCAAGCAGATCGATTAGCACCCATTGCAGAGCAAATTTCATTTATTCCTCTTAATTCCGAAAGCTGGATAAATGGTAATCAGTTATCTCAAAACTTTCCCTTATTTAGAGATAAAAAAGGTGAATACAACTTTCCTGATACCATTAATATTTCGGGAACACTTGGTATGTCAATTAAAACATTTGATAAAAGGCAAGGCGCTAATAATATTTATCAACCACATAAAATTGAAATTTATATTGATGATAATATTTATCATAAACTACAGTTTGATCGACTTGACTATAGTTGGCTAAATACAGCAAACTTTATAAAAGACTACAGGAATGCTCGTCTAAACTTAGGAAATTTTATAAAACTCTACCGTAACGAAACAGATCCAACCGTCCCAATTCATTCAGATTCAACTAATGGTATATTAAAACTCACCCCAGGATTCCATAATATAAAAATTCTCATAATGGATGCTCTAATGAACACCCGAATTGTTCACGGAACTGTTTTTAATATGCCTCCTTTTGATATCAAGTTAGAACCATTAGGAGAAACAGAAGACCTTATATCATTTTTAATTCAACCAAAAAGTATTTCAGTTCCCATTAAATCAATGGTAGCATATTCTTTTACTCAATATGGCTATGCAGATGAAAAGGTATCAATTCAATCTTCTGAGGCTATAAAAGCCGGCCGTATAATTACAATTCTAAAAAAACAAATTGATAGGAAAGCAGTTCAGTTTATTGCCAAAAATAGATTAGGGACCTGGTCTAAGCCTGCTCATTGGATAGATAATAAATATACCGCTGACCACTTAACAATAAATGTTGACCTTGATATTTCTCACACTGATGCAGGTGTATATATACAAATTCAACCTGAGAAAATTGTAAATGCCGATCTTTCCCTGAGGTTAAAAGGAGAATATAAATATGAAACAATTCCATTAAATCAAATCCAACCATCCGTTTATTTAACAAGCCCTCTCTCACCTCTTAAGTTTGAAGGGGTAGATCAAATTGAGGCTATGTTGAGTAGCTCAATTGAACGACAAGTTAGGTATGAGTTCCCTTATACAGTTTCTAAACCTGGTTCTTTAATTACTGTTATTTCTAAAGATGGTTTATTCTCTATTCGAACTAAAAAGAAATCAATGACAGCACCTACACTAGTATGGATCGAAGCTGTTCATAAGTTTGCTCCTGTAAAAAATGGTAATCATTTATCACGTGTTTATCAATTGCAACCTTTTGATCGACCACTATATGAAGCTATCAACATTGCGATTCGATACGCATCCAAATTAAAAGACAAAAATAAAATACATCTTTATCTTTATGACCAAAAAGAAGGATGGTCTTTTATTCCCACAATAAACAATAAAAAGCGACAAGTTCTAACTGCTGAAATAACTCAATTTGAAGCTATCACAATTATTGAAGATATTATCCCGCCAAAAATAAAATCTATTCACCCAGGGAATAATGGTACTTATCCTTCGCTTGAGCTTACTGAATTAAAAATTAAAATTGATGATTCCCTATCAGGTTTTGATGCTTCTGAAAATTCATTTGAATTAAAATTAGACAATAATCAATTAATTTACGCATACCAACCTAAGCTAAAGATTATTTCTTATAAAATTGATAAACCACTACTTATTGGAACACACACACTTGAATTCACAGCTAAAGATCGAGCTGAAAACAAAGTAAGTAAGAAAATTGAATTCAAGGTTTATTAATGATTTTTCCCTATAAAGATGATAATCCAAAAGTACTTGTACCTTATATAACCTATGGAATAATAACCCTTAATATATTAATATTTTTTTTTCAATTTAATACCAAGATAGCTGACCCAGAAGCTGAAGCTATTTTAATTTACACCTTTGGTCTTATTCCTGCACAATTTTCAATATTAACTCTATTTACCTCTATGTTTATGCATGGTGGGATAACTCACATTCTAGGTAATATGTGGTTTCTTTGGATCTTTGGCGACAATGTTGAAAGCACACTTGGGCATGCCCGCTATATTCTATTCTACATCCTTTGTGGATTATTCGCAGCCCTATGTCAAGTCCTTATCTATCCTAGCTCTGAAATCCCAATGATTGGAGCCTCCGGTGCTATTGCAGGCGTTTTAGGGTTATATATGATTCGTTTTCCTACCGCTCGGGTTCATGTCTTTATATTTATAATAATTTTTTTCACTACAATTCGTGTTCCAGCAATAATTGTTCTTGGTTTTTGGTTTTTTAACCAACTTACAAGTGGACTAGGATCTCTTGGATTAGATACAACTGGGGGCATAGCTTGGTTTGCTCATATCGGAGGTTTTATTGCTGGTATAATGCTACATCAGTTTTTTAAACTCATTAGAACAAATTAATCGGGGGAAAAATGAATTCTATATATAATAAGGTGTTTATTTTTATATCTATGATGATACTTGGATTATCATGCGAAGATAAAAATAATGGAGAAACTTGCGATCTCTATACAGGCAGGGGAAATTTAGTATCGTATAGTTTAATTACAGAGTTTTCAGAAGGAGCTATAAATATATTAATTAAAGATTATTATGGTTTTGACCCAAAGGATTTTGATGTTCAAAATACTATAAAAGTCTATAAAGTTATTTATGAGTCCTTGGGTACAGATGGTAAACCAACACAACTCTCTGGTGCAATATATGTACCTCAACTAACGGAACAGAAACCGCTTCCTATATTAAAAACAGCACATTACACTATCACCAAACGCGATGGGGTTGCATCGGTAAGTCCAAATGTTTCTCCACAAAGTATTTTAGGTTCTATGCAGGGATATTTTTCTATTTATGCCGATGGAATAGGATATGGGATATCAGAAACACAAGCTTCGTATGTAAATAAGCAAGCAAGCGCAATCGCAGGGATTGATTTATTAAGAGCAGCAAAAGAATTTGCATGTGAAAATAATATTGAACTTAATGACCAATTATTTACTACCGGATATTCCGCAGGTGGTTATGGCACAATGGCTTTTCATCAAATTATTGAAGAAGAATATTCAGATGAGTTTACTATTACTGCAAATGCTCCTTTAGCCGGACCTTATTCATTAAATCAAATGGCAAATAAAATTTTTACTAATAATATATATCCACAACCTTACTATTTAGGCTTTGCGCTTTGGGGTTACATTCTAGCAACAGGTGACTCTGAATCTTTAAATCGCTGGGTTAAACCTAAATATTTAGATGCAATCAAAAATATGTATAATGGAGAGTATACGGGAGATCAAATCAATTACGCTTTAAATGATACAATGTCCGCTCTTCTTAACCCTAAGTTTTTAGCTGATTTTTTAGGTGATGGAGAGCTTGAATTCAAACAATATTTAAAAGATAATAGTTTTATCTCTGGAAGTTGGAAACCTAAAGCTCCAATTCACTTTATGCATGGAGCTGATGATGTGACTGTATTTTATTTTTTAATGAATGTTGGAGCAGACGCACTAAAAGAAAATGGCGCAACAAATATTCAAACCACAACTTTCCCTGGTACACATGGTAGTGCGGCTGCAGCTTGTATGATAAGTTCAATTGAATGGTTTAATACAATGAAGCAATGATCTAGTATGGGTTTTTCTTCTATATTAATTGGAATTGCTGGAGGAACTGGCTCTGGAAAAACATCTATAGCTAATTATTTGCTAAATGAATATGGCAAAAATGAGATAATAGTAATCCAGCAAGATTCTTATTATCAAGATAATTCAAACCTATCAATCCAAGAGAGAAATCAACAGAACTATGACCACCCAGAGGCTTTTGACCTTGAACTATTTAATCAACAAATAATCTGCCTTTTAAAAGGCGAAGACATAGATATACCAGTTTATGATTTTTCAATTCATAATAGGAGTCTTAAAAAAAAGAAGATTAGCCCCTCTCCTATTATTATTATTGAAGGAATTTTAATTCTTTATTTTGAATCATTACGAAAATTAATGAATATAAAAGTATTTGTCGATACACCTGATGAAACACGATTTAATCGTCGGATCTCTAGAGATGTCAAAAAAAGAGGTCGAACTATAAAGTCTGTTACAGATCAATATATAAATACAGTTCGTCCAATGCATCAAAAATATGTTGAGCCATCTAAAAACTTTGCTGATATTATTATATCTAACGGTATTCAAAATAAAATAGCAATTGGGACTTTAATTAATAAAATAAATACATTATTATTACAGTATGACTCTCGCCCCTAAAGATTCAGGATGGATTGAAGTTATCTGTGGCAGTATGTTTAGCGGGAAGACAGAAGAACTCATCCGTCGCCTTCGCCGTGCGGAAATTGCAAAAATGAATACAATCATTTTTAAACCCAAAATTGACAATCGATATAGTTCAAACCATATCGTCTCTCATAATCAATCAAAATTAGAATCCATCTTGGTAAAAGATATAAATGAAATTATTGCTCATTCAAAAAAAGTTGATGTAATTGGAATAGATGAAGCCCAATTTTTTAATAATGATATAATTAATGTTTGTAAAAGACTCGCCAAGGAGAATAAGCGCGTTGTTGTTGCTGGATTAGATACAGATTTTCGAGGAGTTCCCTTTGGGCCAATGCCAGCACTTATGTGTGAAGCTGATTATCTTGATAAGCTACGTGCAATCTGCGTAATATGTTGCAACCCTGCTTCTTTTAGCCAGAGAATAATAAAGGACTCTGAGCAAGTAATAATCGGTGAAACAGATGTTTATGAAGCGCGTTGTAGAAATTGTTTTGATGTAATAAAAGATTAAGTCATGGGTATTTTAGGTATTATCGTTCTTTTGGGAATTGCTTTTGCAATGTCTAACAATCGTAGAAAAATTGACTATCGTATTGTTTTCTGGGGTTTGGGATTACAAATAACATTTGCATTATTTATTTTAAAAACCCCTATTGGAAAACCTATATTTAGCTTTTTAGATAAAGTAATTTCAAAATTAATAAGTTTTTCAGATGCTGGTGGCGATTTTCTTTTTAGTTCATTTATTTCTGATATTGGGTTTCATGTTGCATTAGTGAACTTTGCTTTTCGTGCTCTACCAACCATAATTTTTTTTTCAAGTCTGATGGCAGTACTTTACCATTTTGGTATTATTCAGGCCATTGTTAAATGGATTTCAAAAGCCATGCAAAAGACTATGGGCACTAGCGGTTCTGAAACCTTAAGTATCTCTGCTAATATTTTTGTTGGACAAACTGAAGCTCCACTTATGGTTCGACCTTATATTAATGGTATGACTAAATCTGAATTAATGGCTGTTATGGTTGGCGGCTTTGCAACTGTTGCAGGTGGTGTTTTAGCAATTTATGTTAAGTGGCTAACAGATATTCCAGGAATTGCTGGTCATCTTTTAGCTGCATCCGTAATGTCTGCACCTGCGGCTCTAGTTGTAGCAAAAATTATTTATCCCGAGACAGAGATTTCTGAAACGCAAGGAAATGTAAAAATTAATATAGAGAGAACCAGCTCAAATGCGATGGAAGCGCTTGGGAATGGTGCAACTGATGGTCTTAAATTAGCAGCCAATGTCGCTGCTATGTTGATTGCTTTTATTTCAATGATTGCAATGTTTAATTATTTGTTGAGTTTTGCAAATACATCTATAGATCAGATTTTAGGCTTAATATTTCAGCCATTAGCATGGACCATGGGTGTACCATGGGAAGAATCAGCAATGGTGGGAACGCTTATGGGTAAAAAAATTGCATTCACAGAATTAATTGCGTATAACCATCTTAAAGATATTATTGCATCTGGTCAAATTTCTGAAAGAACTTCACTTATTGCTAGCTATGCTCTATGTGGGTTTGCTAATTTTGGTTCAATAGGAATTCAATTAGGAGGTATTAGTATGATAGCCCCTGAGCGAAAAAAAGATCTAGCTAAATTAGTTACCAAAGCAATGATAGGTGGAGCTTTAGCTTCGTGGCTTACAGCAACAGTTGCCGGTTTAATAATTTGATAAACAAAAGAGACAAATAATGTACCTTATATTTTTAGGCCCTCCAGGCGTTGGTAAGGGGACCCAGGCTATAAAATTATGTAATTATTATAACATTATTCATTTATCCACAGGTGAAATGCTTAGGAAAGAAATAACTGCTAATTCTAAAGTTGGTAATGAAGCCAAATCTTATATTGATAATGGGAATCTTGTCCCAGATGAATTAATAATTAATATAATTACAAATCGTCTTAAAAAAGATGATGCACAAAAAGGCTATTTACTTGATGGTTTTCCACGAACAATAAATCAAGCAGAAGGTTTAGAGCTAATTAATATAAATTTAAATCATCAGTTAAGTGGAGTAATAAGCTTAACTGCTGATAAAAAAGAGCTTATTAAAAGGCTAGTTATCCGTGGAGAAAATTCAGGAAGAAGTGATGAGTCTCCTGATATTATTCGTCACCGACAAAAAGTATATTGGAAACAAACTGCACCTTTACTAAAATACTATAAAAAGAAAAATATAGTAAAGGAAGTTGATGGCCTTGGTAGTATTAATGAAATTACAGAACGGATTTTAGAAGTTTTAAAATAAAATGTTAAGAATTGGACTTACAGGCGGCATTGGAAGTGGCAAAAGTACTGCTAGTCAATATTTTAAATTATTTGGGACTTATGTTATCAATGCAGATGAAGAGGCTAAAAGCCTTCTATTAAGCAATGAAACAGTCCAGCACGAACTGATTACAGAATTTGGAACTGATATAATTGATGGGTCTGGAAAATTAAATAATACAAAACTTGCTAAAATAGCTTTCCAAGACGAAGACCATCAACAAAGACTGAATTCTGTTGTGCATCCATATATTTATGATTCAATTGATAAAGAATTTAATCGTGTACTTAAAGATGCTCAATTTGATATTTTTATTATCGATGGAGCTTTAATCTTTGAATCCGGTTATGATGCCCATATGGATTATATTATTGTTGTGACTGCTCAATTAAAAAATCGCATAGAAAGAGCGCTTGAAAGAAAAACTCTTTCACGTAAAGATATTTTAAAACGAATTGAATTACAATGGCCAGAAGAGGAAAAGGTTAATTTAGCTGATTTTGTTATACATAATGATGGTTCTGAAGAACAACTTAAAATAAATGTTAAAGCATTAATTGAAAAATTGATTTAAAATATATTTCTTCTTATTGCCCTTGGCTTATCTAAGATTTCTTTCATAATAATCCCTTGCTTTAAATCATCTATATTATTAAACAGTTTACTAAAAACAAGTTTCTTTTTTGATTTTTTAGTCAACACAAGAGATTCTTTAGGTGACACTAAATTATCAGGTTTTGAGAAGCTTTCTAAATTAGTAGAAGTCTCTTTTTCCGGAATAGAAATAAGCTCTTCATCTAGAATATTATTCTCTTCCTCTACAACTATTTTATCAAGGGATGAATCTTCAAATTGTTCGAGGATTGGATCTTCGGGTTCAACTCCAACTTCTTTTAAATCTTGAAACAGGTCTTCAAAAAATTTATTCTGAAAAACTTTAGATTTATTTTCTTTTGATGAGCTCCTTACCTGCTGTTGGCGTTTTTTCATAAACGCTGACAGCAGGTACATCGCTGCTAAAAAGATCCAATAACTGAGTCCTTCCATTTATTAGTTTTCCTTTGGCGGTGATGTTGTTCCAGGCTCAGAATCACTAGAAATAGATTCACGCATATCTGTATCAGCTTGAATATTTTTCATATTTACATAATCAAAAACTCCTAATTTTCCTTCTCGAAAAGCTTGAGCCATAGCCAAAGGTACCTGAGATTCAGACTCAACAACTTTAGCCTGCATTTCTTGTGTTTTAGCTTTCATTTCTTGCTCTACAGCAACTGCCATCGCACGACGTGTTTCTGCTCTTGCCTGAGAAACTTTTAAATCTGCTTCTGCCTGATCAGTTTGAAGTTGTGCACCCACGTTTTTGCCAACATCTAAATCAGCAATATCAATTGATAATATCTCAAATGCTGTTCCAGCATCTAAACCTTTTGCTAATACAGCTTTTGATATATTATCAGGGTTTTCAAGTACACCACCATAGCTTCCAGAAGAACCAATCGCACTTACAATGCCTTCCCCAACTCTTGCAATAATCGTATCATCAGTTGCGCCACCTACTAAACCAGGAATATTAGTTCGGACGGTCACACGCGCGCGCGCTTTTAATTCAATCCCATCCTTTGCAACCGCTGATAGATAACCATCTTTCGGTGCATCAATTACTTTAGGGTAGACACTAGTTTCAACGGCTGTTTTAATATCTCTCCCGGCTAGGTCAATAGCAGTAGCGATTTCAAAGGTCAGAGGGATTTTTGCTTTATCGGAGGCAATTAAGGCTAGAACCACATTTGGAACATTCCCTCCTGCAAGATAGTGTGTCTCTAACATGTCAGTTTTTATATTAGTTAATCCTGCTTTATGTGTATTTATTACAGAATCTACAATTAGCCGTGGAGATATTTTCCGCAATCTCATTCGGATAAGATCAATAATTGTTATTCTACCCACCCCAAGACTAACAACGCCTTGAATCCACATTCCAATAGGTACAAAATAAAATAATAGAAAAACAAAAGTTAGTATAAATCCTAACATAATAATTCCAGCAATATCCATAATTTACTCCTCTAAGTTAAGTTTTCGTACAACCACTCGATTGCCATCAACCGAATGAATTTTTACTCTACAATTTTTTTCAATGAAATGACCTTCCGTAACAACAAAAATCCGATGGTCTTTAGTTAATACCCACCCAGAAGGCCTAAGATCTGATTGAGCTTGACCTTCTGCTCCAATTAAGCGTTCCAAGCTAACAGAAGGATTAAACTCGTTTTCAGTTCTTTCTTGTCCAGGATTCGTTAATTTTCGCCAAAAAGCTGTTTTAATCATTAATTTAAATAGAAGAACTAAAGCGATTAAACTTCCAATAATTCCAATAATAAATCCCCACATAACCATAGATTCAACATCTGGACCTATTGGTATATCTGGTAATAATAATTCATATAAACCCCATAAAATTAGAGCAATACCGCCTATTCCGGCAAAACCAAACCCCGGAATTATAATTATTTCTAATATTAATAATGCTAGACCAGCTAAAATGATTAATAAATCTGACATGGTAGCTAATCGTGCTATAAATGAAGCACTAAGAGATAAAGCTAAGCAAATTAATCCAACGATGCCTGGGATCCCCCAACCTGGACTTTGTAGCTCAA
>ENA-OSJC01002778-OSJC01002778.1-marine-metagenome-genome-assembly--contig:-NODE-2778-length-12933-cov-7.162803_pt1 | contig 12933 bp, 12 predicted proteins | sample MGYA00237885_ERZ534234 | MGnify/ENA primary metagenome ERZ534234 (study PRJEB26413, sample SAMN06343907) | marine metagenome | isolation source: coastal waters | place: Atlantic Ocean: West Antarctic... | reverse complement strand
TTTTCTTTGTGAGTGACTGTCCACAAGAACGTGTAACGAAAGATTAAAAATTACTTTATCAATAATTTTATAAAATTTACGAGCTAAACCTTTTTTTGTAATCCAAATTTGTCCTGTAAACCAATGAATGCGACATGGTACTCTTGTGATAAAAGAAGATATAGCAGTTAAAAATCCTGCTTTTGGGCTTAGCGAAATAGTTAGAGATGGTTTATTTTTTATCATTAAATATGTCAAGATTAAAAAAGTTTTAAGATCAATTATCAAATTTGGTTTTCTATGAAAATTTAAATTAACCAATGAAACATTACTGGGAACTTTTTTTTTTAGTGATGTTGCATTGTTACAAAAAATTAAAAGATCATAATAACTGCTTAATTTTTTTATATGATTCAGCATAAATGCACCAATCGTAAAAGCTGTAGTTGAGACTAATACTATTGTTAGTTTTTGTTTCATATACAGCTTATATAATTTTATTTATTAAAGAATATTTAGTTTTAAAATTTAATTCTTTTTTTATTCTACTATTATCGTAATTTGTTTCGGATGAGATTGTAAAGAATAAATTAAGTATCTTTTTTGGTAAGAAAAAATATTTACTAATCAACATTAAAAATCTAAATGAAATTGGAATTATTAAAAGTTTAAGATTGTAACTTTTTGCATAAATCTTATGTAACTGAAATTGATTGTTATCATCAGCAACAATGTAAATTTTATTTCTTGATCTTCTAAGATTAAAAATGCAAAGCAAAACTGCTGAAGCAACATCTTTGGCGTGGATAAAATGATACCTTGTATTATATGAACATTTAAACCATATGCCTTTATTTAATAAAAAACTAATTAAATTAAACGCCCTAGAATTTTTCGAATAACTGAAAACATTTGCTATTCTTAATATGGTATAAGATATTTTATTATTCATTTTTTGAATAAAAATATCGGCCTCTAATTTACTTTTTGAATAAGAATCACTCGATTTAATTTTAGAATTTTCTTTGATATTTTTAATTCTACCTAATTTTTTTTTCTCGACGTTATATACGCTCACACTTCCTAAATGGATGAGACGAACTGATATTTTATTATTCCGCATATAGTCAACTAACTTTTGAATAAATATTACATTAGTTTCTCTAAGATTTTTTAAATTACTAGAATTTTTACCAACACAATTAATTAAAATATTTTTTTTTGAAAAAAAAAATATTTTTGACTTTGAGAAATTAAGAAAATTCCACTTTACATATCTTATTTTTTTATTTTTAAAAGGTTTGTTTTTAATGTTTCTACCAACACAAGTTATTTTAAAATTATGGATTTTTTTAAGATGTTGAACTAAATCTTTTAAAATATAATTGCCTATTAGACCGTTATAACCTAACAAAATAATATTCATGTATTTTCTATAATCTTATAATTAATTCTTTGAATAAACATTTAAATATTCATCTGCCATTTTTATAAAAGTGAACTTTTTAACTCGATCCTCAGAAATTTTTGCAATCTTGTTGCTACCCAATGTTTTGATATTAGCAATTGTCTTATAAATTCCTTTTTCCCATTCTTGAATTGATTTTATTCTATTTATTAGAGTTACTGAAGAGCTTGAATCACCTAAAACTTCTTTCAAGCCTGGAATATTAGACGCCACAATTGGTAATCCCGTTGACATTCCTTCAACTGCAACTAAACCAAAACCCTCATATAAAGAAGGTATAAGCTGAATATCAGCTGCACTGAGATATTTTTCTACATTATTTTTCCATCCTATTAATTTTACTTTATTTTCTAATTTCAAACTTTTTATTAATTTTTCAAGTTTTTTTCTCTCAATACCTTCACCAATAATTGTATAACATTCAATACGATCCTTTAGTTTTGAGATGGCATTTATTGTAATTGAAAAATTTTTTTTAGGAATTAAACGGCCAACAGAAATTAATCTTGGTAGGCGATTTTTTATCGTAGTTCTCTTAGCTATTGGATAAATTCTTGACCCATTATAAATTATTTTTAAACGTTCTTTAATTTTTGAGCCAACCCAACTCGATAATTTTTTATAAACCCCCCTGCTTATACAAATAATATTTAAATAATATGAATAAAATATTCGATCAATTAAATAAAAAAAAGGTATTTTTCTTCGTTTGTTAGTTGTGTCGTGTTCAGTAAAAAATAATTTATAATTTTTTAAACCTAATAATGCAAAGATAGTAAAAAAAAATGGCCAAGTTAGATGTGCATGTATCATCAAATCTTCATCTGTTGATACTATTAGTTTTTTTAAGATTTTACGTAGGTGGAATATACTTAATGGATTTCTGGGATTAAAATTCAAAAAGAAATGATTTTTTTTTACATGTTTTGGATTGCCAGTGAAATAAATAATATAAGAATTTAAATTTTTATTTGAGTAAATCTCATGTAATTCGTTAACGATAGTTTCTGCGCCACCTCCTTTGATTGAAGAAATTATATTAACAATTGATTTTTTATTGTTATTCTTATCTTTTATTTTATTAAATAAATTTTGATATTTTGAATTAAAAAGGGTTATCATTTTAATTTTTTTAAATCCAGAGATGTAAAGCAAAGATGAAACAAATAATGCTACTATAACCAAAGGAAAATATAAAAATGATTTTTGGTGATATATATGACTGATCCGAGACAAGAATAGCAGGTAAACTTGATTTAATTTGTAACTAATATCAATTTTATTAGGTATTCGATAAAAAACTAAATGCTCATTAAGAAGACTATATTGACTAGAAAGACGAGCCCTAAATAATAAATCTGAGTCTTCACTTTGATCCATTTTAAAGTCATACTTAAATTTTTTAAAAAAATCAGCTCGGGCCATCCAAGTTGGATGTGGCATTTCTGAAGCTCGTAAGTAAAAATTAAATATATTTAATTTGTGTAGTTCTAATTTAGAAATCCCTACAACTCTATTTCGATAAAAATAAATAACATTAGATGCTACTAAATCAATATTGAGATTTTTTTTTAGATAGTTCACTTGTACTTCTAATCTATTATGAGCTGAAATATCATCACCATCCATAATCGCGATAAATTCTCCTTTCGCTATCTTAATGCCTTTATTTCTAGATCGTGACCTACCTATATTTTTTTTATTTTCCACGTAAATTAATCGACTATCGTCAAAAGACTGAATCAATTCTTTTGTTTTATCAGTAGAACAATCATTAATAACGATCAGTTCAAAATTAAGATAGCTTTGATTGAGAATAGACTTAATGGCATGTGAAATAGTTTGCTCATCATTATAAGTTGAAAGAACTACAGAGATCATATCTTAATTATATATAGTTTTTATAAAAAAAAGTGAAGTTAAATAAAGTGTTAAAAAAAATAAACAGAATAGTTTTGCTGTTATTTTAGAGTGTTCAAATCTAATTCTTTTTTTTTAATACAACTGTATAATATTGAAAATTTTTAATAAAAAAATTCTTAAACTTATCTTCTAAATAAAAAAGTATCTTAAAAATTTTTTTTCCTAAAAAGTTATTTGGAATTAAAAATTTTTGATGTGTTGAGCTTAAAGATCTCCATGGATAAAATTCAACATTTGCATCATCTTTAAATTGTTCCCACCAAGATATTGGATGACAAAAAAAATAATAATCATTTTTTTTTAATTTTTTATAAAAAAATAATAATTTAATTTTATCAATAATAGTATTTGGATTGCTATAAACAATGATGATTGGTGTATTTTTCTTTGAGATAGATAAAAGTTTTTTAATTACTTTTTTTTGTTTTAATTTATGTATGTGATAGATTGTATGTAAACTCAAAATACAATCAAAGTAATTATTTTTGAATTTTATGTCTAAAAAATCTTGGCAATAAAATTTACCACTTTTTCTGAGTTTTAATTTTGCAAATTTTATTGCATCTTTTGAAAAATCGACACAGTGTCTGTAGTTATAATTTTTTGAGTATGATAGATATTCATTATATTGAATTGGTCCTGATGCAAAATCTAGCATATTTACACCTTTACGAGGAATGTATCTTAGAATTCTTTTTCTGCATTTTGATACATATTCACGTGAATAAAATCTTAAATCTTCACTAATTTTTGCATCTTTAAAATATTTATTATTTTTTTTCCAGCCTATTAAATTATAAAATTTGTGTACACTTTTCATAATAGTACTTTATAGTAATATTTTGATTTGTAATTGTTTTTATGAAATGGAAAGAGCTTTATATAACAATCTAGAAGTCGTAGTTCTAAATGAAACAACAAATACATTAGACATTCAAAATGAGCAAGTGTTCTCATGAATACTATTAATAATCTTGGTAAAAATATCCCTATTATCTTAATTTCATATCATCTTATAAAGGTACAAAATTGTGAAAAGGTTTTTTATTGGATGGAGGCTAATTAAAGGATTAAGGATACTTTTAAGATGTGAAAGAAGATAATAAAAATTTTGCCATTTCTTCAAAAAAAGATTAATAAAAGAATATGTTCAAAAATTTATCTATATTAGTTACTGGGGGTGCTGGATATGTCGGGTCTGGATTATTAAGAGAGTTATTAGCTCAGGGATATTCTGTAACTTGTGTTGATAATTTAATGTTTGGGGGAGAGAGTTTATTAGATATATGGCACAATAAAAATTTCACTTTTATTAATTGTGATATCAATAATTATGAGAAATTAGACGTCATATTTTCGAAGAATAATTTTGATGGTGTTATACATTTAGCAGCAATCGTAGGTGACCCGGCATGTAAACTTTATTCAGATCTTGCAATTAAAACTAACTGGGAATCTAGTAAATGGTTAATAGACAAATCTAAAAGCAAAGGAGTGTCTAAATTTGTATTTGCTTCAACATGTAGCAACTATGGAAAAATGGATGATCCAGAAGCTTATGTTGATGAAAATTCCAAGTTAGCTCCCGTATCTCTATACGCAGAATTAAAAGTAAAATTTGAAAAATATATGTTAAATGTTGTCGAGAAAGATACAAAATTTTCACCAACTGCTTTACGTTTTTCAACTGTATATGGTCTTTCTCCTAGGATGAGATTTGATTTAACTGTTAACGAGTTTACTAAAGATCTTGCACTCGGAAAAGAACTTGTCATATTTGGTGAACAATTTTGGAGACCTTATTGTCACGTAAAAGATTTTTCGAATGCATTTATCACTGTTTTAAAATCACCTAATGAAAAAGTTGCATATAATGTTTTTAATGTTGGTGATACAAAAGAAAATTATACAAAACAAATGTTGGTTAATGAAATTAAAAAAGTATTACCTAATTCAAAAATAAAATATGTTGAAAAAAATGATGATCCAAGAGATTATAGAGTTAATTGTGATAAAATTAAAAATGAGCTTGGTTTTAAAATAAGTATGACAGTTCCAGATGGAATTATGGAAATTAAACGTGTAATTCAAGAAAATTTAATCCAAGATCCTGAGGATCAAAAATACTATAATATTCCTCATGAACGAAAATAGTGTTAATCAAAATTTAGCTGTAATTAATTTTATAAAATCAATATATAATAAAAATAAATTTATACCTCTTCACGAACCAAGATTTTTAGGTAATGAAAAAAAGTACCTTAATGAATGTATTGACTCAACATTCGTATCGTCAGTTGGTAAGTTTGTTGATGAGTTTGAAAGTAGAATTGCCAACTATACAGGATCAAAATATGCAATCGCAACATGTAATGGAACCTCAGCTCTTCACACATCATTGTTATTAGCTAATGTAAATAAAAATGATGAGGTCATTACCCAGCCATTAACTTTTGTTGCTACTTGCAATGCTATTAGCTATTGTGGAGCAAAGGTTATATTTATAGATGTCGATAAAGACACTATGGGTCTATCACCAACTGCATTAAAAAAATTTCTTGAAAATAATACGAAAGTTAAAAATAATCAGTGCATAAATAATAAAACTGGTAAAGTGATAAAGGCATGTGTACCGATGCATTCTTATGGTCATCCTTGTAGAATTGATGAGATTAAAAAAATTTGTGATGATTATTATATATTTTTAATTGAAGACGCTGCCGAAAGTATTGGTAGCACATATAAAGGTAAGCATACTGGAACCTTTGGACAATTAGGAGCTATAAGTTTTAATGGAAATAAGATTATTACAGGAGGCGGCGGCGGATGCATTATCACTAATGACAAGGTGCTTGCAGAAAAAGCTAAATATTTAACTACAACTGCTAAAGTTCCCCATAAATGGGATTTTAATCATGATATGGTTGGTTACAATTATCGAATGCCAAATCTAAATGCTGCTTTATTAGTTGCACAATTGGAAAATTTAAACAATTTTATTAATAACAAGCGCGAGCTAGCTAATTACTATGAAACTTTTTTTAGTAGCACTGATTATTTTTTCTTTAAAGAACCCAGTAATAGCAAATCCAATTATTGGTTAAATGTAATTTTCCTAAAAAATAGAAAACAAAGAGATGAATTTTTAGATTTTACAAATAAAAATGGTGTAATGACAAGACCTACATGGAGGTTAATGAATGAGCTTGAAATGTTTAAAGACTGTGAAGGCGTAGATTTGAAAAATGCAAAGTATTTGGAAGAAAGAGTTGTAAATATTCCAAGTTCGGTGAGGTTATAAATGCTATTAAATATTGGTTATTTTGCTGATGGTCCATGGAGTCATAAAACATTTAATAAATTAATACATGACTCTGAAATAAAAATATCATTTATATGTGTGAGATTTGGAAGTAAAGACGAGACTTTAAAAAATTATGCAAAGCAGTATGGCATTGATTATTTAGAGCATGAAAACGTTAATTCAGATGAGTTCATCTTAAATTTAAAAAAATATGACTGTGATTTATTTGTCTCGATGTCATTTAACCAGATATTTAAAAACGATATAATTAATTTTACAAAATACAAAATTATAAACTGTCATGCAGGAAAATTACCATTTTATAGAGGAAGAAATGTTTTAAATTGGGTGTTAATTAATGATGAAAAGGAGTTTGGTATCACTGTTCATTATGTTGATGAAGGGATAGATAGTGGTGATATTATTTTGCAAAAAATGTATCAAATTTCGGATCAAGATAATTATAATACCCTGCTTGAAAGAGCTTATGTAGAATGTTCCAATATTCTTTATGATGTAATTTTAATGTTTAAAAAAAATGATTTAAAAGCTCAAAAACAAATAGAATTGCATCCCGAAGGTTTTTATTGCACTGAAAGAAAAATGGGTGATGAAAAATTAAATTGGAATCAAACAAGTAGAGAAGTGTTCAATTTTGTAAGGGCTATTTGTAGTCCAGGCCCAATTGCAAGAGCAAAATTAAACAATAAGGAAATGAAAATTAATAAAATTGAATTTTTAAAAGATGCACCAATTTACAAGTGCACTATTGGTGTAATACTTAATAAGAGTGTTGATAGTTTTTTAGTTAAAACTAAAGATAGCTATATAAGAGTCACGGAGTTTGAATTTAATGGAGTGATAAAAGTTGGAGACAGATTTGAGCTCTAACAAAGTATTTATAATCGCAGAAGCAGGTGTTAATCATAATGGTTCAATTGATTTAGCTAAGAAATTAATTGATGTGGCATCTGATTCTGGTGCTGATGCTGTTAAATTTCAAACATTTAAAGCAGAAAATTTAGCAACTAAAAATGCAAAAAAAGCAAATTATCAAATGGAAACTACAAATATTAAAGAGTCACAATTTGATATGCTAAAAAAATTTGAACTTGATGTTGAAACACACAAACAACTTATTTCTTATTGTAATAAGAAAAGTATAATGTTTTTATCATCTCCTTTTGATCAAGATAGTATTAAGCTTTTAAATAATTTAGGTTTAGAGACGTTTAAAATACCAAGTGGTGAAATTATAAATCTTCCATATTTAAGGCATATAGGAAAACTAAATAAAAAAATAATTCTTTCAACAGGAATGGCAAATATTAATGAAATTAAAGATGCTTTAGATATTTTAATCCAAGCAGGAACTAAAAAAAATAATATTACAGTTTTGCACGCCAACACAGAATATCCAACTCCCATGGAAGATGTAAATTTAAAAGCAATGATAACAATAGGAAATACGTTTAATGTAAGTTATGGATATAGTGATCATACTTTGGGCATAGAAGTAGATATTGCAGCGGTTGCAATTGGAGCAACTTGTATAGAAAAACATTTTACTTTAGATTGCAATATGGAAGGACCAGATCATAAAGCTAGTCTTGAGCCAAATGGGTTAAAAGCTATGGTTAAAGCTATAAGAAATATTGAGTTAGCTCTTGGTAGCAATATAAAAAAACCATCAAAGAGTGAAATACCAAATATGCAAATAGTTAGAAAATCAATAGTTGCTAAAACTTTAATAAAGAAGGGCGATATCTTAAGTGAAAATAACCTTGAAATAAAAAGGCCTGGTAGTGGTATTAATCCAATGAGGTGGGATGAAGTAGTTGGAACTAAAGCAACTAAAGATTATAGTGAAGATGACCTTATATGAGAAAAAGAAAAATATGTGTAGTTACTGGTACACGTGCTGAATATGGACTACTTTATTGGCTAATAAAAGAAATTGAAAATGACAATAAACTTGAGCTTCAAATAATTGCTACTGGTATGCACCTAAGTCCAGAATTTGGCCTAACCTATAAAGAAATAGAGAAAGATTTTAAAATTGATAAAAAAATAGAGATACTCTTGTCTTCTGATACCAGTATAGGATTATCAAAAACAATGGGTTTAGCTCAAATATCTTTTGCTGAAGCTTATGATGATTTAAAGCCAGATATTATTGTAGTTCTTGGTGATAGATATGAGATTTTTAGTGCAGCTAGTGCTGCTATGATAGCAAGAATTCCTATTGTACATCTTCATGGCGGTGAATCTACAGAAGGCATAATTGATGAAGCTATACGTCATAGTATCACAAAGATGAGCCATTTACATTTTACCGCTACAGAAGAGTACAAGAATAGAGTAGTTCAATTAGGTGAAGAACCAAATAGAGTTTTTAACGTTGGTGGCATAGGTATTGAAAATATCAAAAGATTAAAACTTTTGACAAAAGATGAGTTTGAAAAGTCTATAGATTTTAAACTAAATATTAAAAATATTTTAGTTACTTTTCACCCCGTAACTTTAGAAAACAAAACAACAAAAAAACAGTTTCAAGAATTACTAGATGCAATCGATGAATTAAAAGACACAAACATTATTTTTACTAAAGCAAACAGTGACACAGACGGAAGAGTCATAAATAGAATGATTGATCAATATATAGATAAAAATTCAGATAAATCTACAGGAGTCACCTCTTTGGGGCAACTAAAGTACTTAAGTGCTTTGCAATATGTAGATGCTGTAGTTGGTAATAGTTCAAGTGGACTATTAGAGGCTCCAAGTTTTAAGATAGCAACTATTAATATTGGTGATAGACAGAATGGAAGAATAAAAGCCAAAAGTGTCATTGACTGTTTACCAGAAAAAAAAATTTTAACGAGAATATTTGAAACCATTTACTCTAATAAATTTAAAAAAATTTTAAAAAATGTTAAAAATCCATATGATAATGGGCATGCAAGTCAAAAAATTGTCAAGATTTTAAAAACTGTAAAGCTAGAAAATATATTAAAAAAAAACTTTTTTAATATAAGGTTTTAACTGTGAAAATAGCATTTATAGGTACTGTAGAATTTTCAAAGAAAGCACTCAAAAAATTAATTGAACTTGATGCTCAAGTGGTAGGTGTATGTACCAAAGAAAAGTCAAAATTTAACAGTGATTTTGCAGACTTAACACCTTTGTGTGTGCAGAACAAAATACCCTTTAAATATATAGATGATATTAATTCAAAAGAAAATTTTGATTGGATTAAGTCATTAAGTCCTGATGTTATCTTTTGTTTTGGATGGTCAAGTCTGTTAAAAAATGATGTGTTAAGATTAGCACCTATGGGTGTGTTGGGTTATCATCCCTCAAAATTACCACAAAATAGAGGTCGTCATCCACTGATTTGGGCTATTTCATTAGGGTTGCAACAGAGTGCCTCAACATTTTTTTTTATCGATAAAGGAATTGATAGTGGTGAAATTTTATCTCAAAAATCTTTTGATATTTTAGATTCTGATGACGCACAAATTATATACGATAAATTTGTTGATAAAGCGTTAATGCAAATAGAGGAATTTATGCCAACACTTAAAGATAAAACTTACCAGACTATAAAACAAAATAACGATTTATCTAATACCTGGAGAAAACGAGAGAAGACTGACGGTCAAATAGATTTTCGTATGAGTAGTAGAGCTATTTATAATTTAGTGAGAGCTTTAACCAAACCCTATGTTGGAGCGCATATTCATTACAATGAAGAAGATATTAGTGTGTGGAAGGTAAAAATAGTTGAAAATAATCAAATCAATATCGAAAGTGGTAAAGTTTTAGATTCCAATGAGAAAGCAATTTTGGTAAAAACATATGATGGAGCTATAAAAATTTTACAACATGAATTTAAAGAACTTCCAAAAATTGGAGAATACTTATGAAAAAAAAAATACTAGTAGTTGCAGCCCATCCAGATGATGAAACATTAGGATGTGGAGGTTCTTTGCTTAAACATAAAGCAAATGGTGATGAGATAAATTGGCTTATTTGTACAACTATTGACAAGAATCAAAATTATTATCAAACTAGAGAAAAAGAAATAAATAAAGTTTCAAAACTTTATGCTTTTAATAGCGTACACAGTCTACGATTAAAAACAATGAAAATAGATGAGTATAGCATCAGTAAACTTATTGAAAAAATATCAAAAGTTATAAATAAAGTGAAACCTAATATAATTTATCTGCCATTTAAAGGAGATGTTCATAGTGACCATAGAAGGATATTTGAGGCAAGTTATAGTTGCACTAAATCCTTCAGATACCCATTCATTAAAAAAATATATATGATGGAAACTTTAAGTGAAACAGAATTTGCTCCAAGCACTAAAGAGGATAGTTTTATACCAAATACATTTGTTGATATAAGTAAACATATGGATAAAAAAATCCAATTAATGCAAATTTACAAAAATGAAATTGGCAAACATCCATTTCCAAGAAGTGAGAGAAATATTAGAGCATTAGGAACTCTACGAGGAGCGACATGTGGATATGAATATGCTGAGAGTTTTATGCTTTTGAAGCAAATACTATGAAAAAAGTAGATGATATTAAATTAACTATAAGCTCAACAATAAACGATGCTTTGAAAGCCATAGATAGTGGAAGAATGCAAATAGCACTTGTTATTGATGAAAAAGATAAGTTATTAGCAACTTTAACTGATGGAGATATTAGGAGGGGATTATTGAAAGGGCTTGATTTAAATAGCTCTATTGAAAATATAAATTTTAAAATTCCAACTATTGCAAAAATTAGTGATACAAAAAAAGATATATTAAAACTAGCACTTTCTAAAAATCTTCATCAAATTCCTATAGTTGACGAAAATGGTAAAGTTTTAGGAATGTATGAAATAGAAGAACTTATAAAACCAAAAAAAAAAATAAATAAAGTAGTATTAATGGTTGGTGGGACCGGAACACGTTTAAGACCACTTACGGAAAATACTCCAAAACCTATGTTGAAGGTTGGAAATAAACCTATCCTTCAGACCATAGTAGAAAAATTTGCAGGATGTGGATATGTAAATATAGTGATGTGTGTGAACTTTAAGTCAAAAGTGATACAAGACTATTTTGGTGACGGAAGCAAATTTGGAGTGAATATAGAGTATATTTTTGAAGAGCAAAAAATGGGAACAGCTGGAGCACTAAGCCTTTTAAAAGAGAAGTTAAACGAACCATTTTTTGTAATGAATGGAGATCTGCTCACTACCCTTGATTTTGAAAAAATGTTAGATTTCCATTTAGAGCATAACGCTAAAGCTACTATGTGCGTAAGGCAATATAAATTTGAAGTACCTTATGGTGTGGTGAACTTGGCTAATGAAAATATTATGTCTATTGAAGAGAAACCAATACATACTTTTTTTGTAAATGCAGGGATATATATATTAGATCCTGAGTGTATAGATTTAATTCCAAGTGAATTTTATGATATGCCAGCGTTATTTGAAAAGATGGTTTCCAAGAGAAAAAAAACAATTTCTTTCCCACTAAAAGAATACTGGATAGACATCGGTAGATTGGTTGATTATGATAAAGCTAATAGTGAATACTATTCTATTTTCAATGAGATTAAATAATATTTAAATTAAAGAGGAAAGATATGATAAAGCTAATAGCAGAGACAGCATGGCACCATGAAGGTGATTATTCTTTTATGAAAAATCTTGTGTCTGAAATTGCGACCAAAACAAATGCAGATATTGTAAAAATGCATATCACGTTAGATATGGAAGAATACATGCATCCAGATCATGATGCATACAATTTATTAAGCCCAATGCTGTTTAATAAAGATCAATGGCAAGAATTAATTAAAATTGTTCGAGACAATGATAAGGAAATCATGCTGTTAATGAATGACACCAAGGCCATCGAGTTTGGGCTATCTTTAAACCCAGAGTATGCTGAAATTCATTCAGTTTGTTTAAATGATGTATTTATGCTCAAAACATTAAAAAAAAACGTATCCAAAGAAACAAAGATTGTACTAGGTGTAGGTGGTACAAGCATTGATGAAGTGGAGCATGCAATTAATTTTTTAAAAAATCCAAATACAATTCTTATGTTTGGATTTCAAAACTATCCAACTGTATATGAAGATGTGAATCTCAACAAGGTAAGACGACTTATGAAATTATTTGATAATTTTGAATATGGTTATGCAGATCATACTTCATGGGATAGCGAACATAATGAATT
>ENA-OSJC01002777-OSJC01002777.1-marine-metagenome-genome-assembly--contig:-NODE-2777-length-12934-cov-5.042312_pt1 | contig 12934 bp, 12 predicted proteins | sample MGYA00237885_ERZ534234 | MGnify/ENA primary metagenome ERZ534234 (study PRJEB26413, sample SAMN06343907) | marine metagenome | isolation source: coastal waters | place: Atlantic Ocean: West Antarctic... | reverse complement strand
TATGTCACAGCAATGAATTAATCTCAAGGGATGAGGGTCTTCATACTGAATTTGCTGTATTAATGTATCAAAATCTGATTGATAAACCATCACCGGATATCATTAAAGAGATTATCATCAATGCTGTTACAATTGAAAAAGAATTTATTACTGAGTCACTTTCTTGCGAACTGATTGGTATGAATAAAGAATTAATGGGTCAGTATATTAACTATGTAGCAGATAGGTTACTACTCATGTTTGGCTTAGAAAAGGTATATCATTCAGAGAATCCGTTTGATTGGATGGAGATGATATCAGTTCAAGGAAAGACTAATTTCTTTGAAAAGAAAGTCGGTGAATATTCAAACAAAGCAAATCCGAATATTGACGCTGAGAAAAATGAAATTAACTTTGATGACGAAGATTTTTAAATTTATATATATAAATGAATGGTGAAATAGGATGGGTATTTATATATGTATTTGCTTTTGGAATTAGCGATTTTATAATCAAAAAATACATTAAAACCGATATTTCATATTTATTCTATTATTTATTGATAGGAACTATTGGATTTTATCTTCTAAAAAGAAATTAAATTATTTTTTGCCTTTGTTGTCTTTGTTGTCTTTGTTGGCTTTGGTGTCTTTGTTGGCTTTGGTGTCTTTGGTGTCTTTGGTGTCTTTATTTTCTTTGCTTCGTGAAAAATGCCGATCAATATTTGATTTAGATTTAGATGCTGGTTTCACTGTTTTCTTAGGTAAATTGAATGAATAATTTCGTTTTTCTTCATCATATTTTAAGTTTTTTATGGAGACTATCTCGTATATTTCGTCAGAATAGTCAACATCGCCTGCTTTATTTAGCGAACCATTCTCGCAAATGTGAAATAATAGTTTTTTCAGTTTTTTGGTTTCATCTTCATCTAATTCATTCTTCTCAGATTCTGAATTAATGAAGATAGATAACCGATTCAATTTAGATCCTTTATCAAGTTTGGTCCATGTCTTTTGAAATCTATCATTTTTTTCTTTCTCAATCGCGTCTAGAAGAGTTTCCATTTAGTATTAAATACGAATCCTTTCTTTAAATTAAAATATTATTATATAATATACATACATGGATTATGGCAAAGCTGGACTAAAGGAATACAAGAATTTAATGGGGATTAATTATGTAAGACCCCCTTTATTAAATTTTGATAAAGTAAAAGAAACAAAAGATTATACCGAGTATAAAGTAAAAACACATAAAGATGCTCTGTTAGAGGCCGAATCATCAGATGATGTTGATGGGGTATTCTCTAATGATATTGATTCATTGATTTATTGTAATGAAACTTTAAATCTAAAGGTTCCGAAACCGAGTTATATGAAAAAATCTGGCAAAGCTAAATTCGCATATGCTTTCGGTATGTTTCCGAATCCCAAGAATGGTAAAGCGGCATACCTCGATGGGTGTATCTTAGGAGCATTAGGTTTGAAAAGACAGAAAACTCATGCTGATGTGATTTGTTTTATCACACCAGATATTTCTGAAGCTGATAAAAGGAAGTTAGAAGTTGTCTTTGATAAAGTAATTTATGTTCCGTATATTTCACCTTATAAAATGGCTGGAACAGGTAATCTTAAGACTATTATGATGGATCCCGATATCTTCAAGAATTGTCCGAATTACACAAAAGAACATCCTTATGCTCATGTCTTCTTCAAACTTCATATCTTCAATCCGAAATTATTCCCTTATGAAAAAGTATGCTTCGTAGATTCTGATTTAGTTCCGATGAATTACTATGATTCATTATTCATGTTAGATACTCCTGCCGGATGGGTTGAATATCGTAAGAAATGGCCGTATCAGAGATCATTTCACTGGGACCGATGTGATTACTTAGAACATGGAAAACCAATACCTAAGATTTTCACTGAGACAGGTACAAAGGGAGCATCTGATGTAAATGCAGGTCTAATGATAATTTCACCGAATCAAAAAGAATATGATTCCATGATCAAACAATTACAGAGTCCTGCCAAAACGTGGCTCGGTCCGGGTAAAGAACATATCGGTTTCTGGGATATGGATTTAAATAAAGAAACATCTATTACTGGTCAAAAATTCGTTGATAGTAGTTACTGCTATCCCGAACAGAATTACTTAACAAAGAGATATTCAGGACAATGGACCTATGTTGAATATTCCTTTCAAAGTTGGTCATTAGATCCATGTAATTCATTCGGTATTCATATGGCTGCGTTCAATCCGAAGCCGTGGTTCAAACAACCCGCTAATTCAGAAATCAAGGTAAGAGAAGATTATCATCCATATTTTGATGAGGCGATGAAAGAAATATTTGTTTCAGAAATACCCAAAGCAGTTGTCCCCGAGGATGAAAGTCTTATCTTAGAGAATATCTCTATCTCATATGAATTATTTAATGATTTAATTATCTGGGGTCTAGTTGAATATCCGAAATTACACAAGTTTTTCATGCACGATACCAAGATTCATGGAACGAAATTATCTTTCGGTGAGGATAAATTTAAACCTCTATCAAAGAGAGATGAATTTAAACTTCTAAAAGATATTACTCAGTCAGATCCAGATTATAAAAAGTTAAGTATTTCACAGCAATATATTTCAAACTTGATGAATAATTATCAAGGTTTTGTCAAGAAAGTAAAGGATAAATATTTATCTGTCTGTAAAACGAAACTAAAGGATCGATATGGCGAATACACCTATGATTTCACTATCATTGATTATCCAGGTCATATTGATAAATCATTATCTGAGAAGAAACAACTCCTAAAACATGGCAAGATATCGTTCGGTAAATTCAGAGGGACATCTATCAATGATTTAACTGAAGAAGAAGCCATATTTTACGTTAAATCGCGAGAATTTGCTACCGATTCAGAACTAAGAGAAGCGTTCGCAAAATCAAAGTATCATCATCTCGTTAATCTTGCTAATCTAGCCAGTCTTAAGAAGAAAAAGAAAACACAGAAAAGAAGTAGAACCAGAAAAAATAAGCGGAAAACGACTAAAAAGAGGGTAAAAACTGAACTTCATTATTTCAGAATGGATGGATGTGGTTGGTGTGACGAATTTCAAGAAACCTTATGGCCTCAGGTAACTAATATACAGGGCTTGAAGACAAAGATCATTAATGGACCCGAAAATATAAATCTCGCTAAGAAATATAAGATCCAAACCTATCCGTCTTTAGTAAGAGTCACTAATGGTAGGCACAAACTTTTCAAGGGGAAAAGAACAATGAATAATATCTTGAAATTCTTGAAATAAATTTGATTTAGATTACCTATTCGTTGGTAATCAAACTAATATGTCTTCTACGATGATTGATCTCAGTGATAAAATCACTTATTTCAGTGATCAATCTGATATGATTTCTATGGTAATCATAATCATCGTCCTCCTTATCCCTATAACTTTTCATATCTATTTCAGGGAGAGGAATATCCTACTTCTTAATCCTCTATACAAGGATCTGTTGCGGAGAATCTCATTACTTTTCCTATCCTATATCGGTGCTATGCTATTCGGTTTACTTTATCGTCTATCACAAGAGGATGGAACGATATCTATCCGTGGTTCTCTATCCGATGCTAATTTCAATGCCGATTGTTCTGATGATAATAATTTCTCATGTTGTAGTTATTATGATAACTGCTATATTTCAGATATGGGACCTGAAGGTCCCATTGATCATGATACAATTATTATTCCGGTTAAGAAGGATTCAGAATGTCCTCATCTAAGTGAAATCCTTTATAGACGAGATGAATATCTAGATTATGATGCCGATTGTTCTGAAAGTGAATTTGGCTGTTGTATGATGCGATCTACATGTGATTCTTATGTAAGATTAAATTTCTCATATTCATTATATGAACATACTATTGAAAGGGGATTCCCAATCGGATATATAACATCAATGGAACCTAAGATTGATGAAATAGGTTCAAATTGTCCTGTTTCCGTCAGTGCTATTGTAGATGACTATGCGCATCTCCATGTAGCATCTCAAAGTCATCAATTCGCTTTCATTATCCTATCTTTTATTGGGATTATTGTCTTATGCTTGGGTGTCTGTATTAGAAATCATATCGTGGAGATGAATTATAATACCTTAACGGAAAACAAATTAGATGAATTAGAATCAGAAGAATCAGAAGGATCAGAAGGAGAATATCCTTAGTAGTCACGGATCAAACCAAAATTATCTCGTTCCCCTCTTGTCCCCCTAAACGCAAAATAAAAAATCCACTCGGGGTTTGCTGTGCGGGGTGCTGTCCCTGGATTTCGGCCCTGTATCACTTCTTGACCTACTGGAAACTTTGTTAATACATTGTCGTAATATTTTCTCCAATTAGACTCGCTTGCCCATGGTTTGCCGCCGGGCTGCGCCCATCCAGTCTCGGTAATCCATAGTTTTTTATTTGTAAGATAGCCCGAGGGGTCATTACTCATGGCATATTGTACTTGAGCGATTTGGTCATGCAGGAAACTTTTACCTGCCTCCACACTCAATAACTCTTCTTCTGTCGCGCCCCCGTCCGAAAAATATGGATAAAAGTTTACTGAAACCACATCAATGTGCGCTTTAATCTTCTCCAAATAATCGCCTACTTTAAATTCATCTATATTCCACTGGTCGGGTGGATTACTTGCTACATTTAGGGACGCCTTCAAAGTTGATGTAATAAGCGCGTTCGGAGGGAGTCTCCCTGCCTTCTTATGTTGCTGGAGTGTTTGGAGGTGAGATGCGATGTCGGCGGAGGGGTAGGAGGAAGGGTTACCTCCCCAGTTCACTTCATTTCCCATAGATATCCCCATTACATACTCATCCCATCCGTCGCCATTATTTTTATAATCATCCACGAGTTGATTGATCTGAGACTCAATGGACCCTTCGTCATAAGCCCAGATACCTATTAATACTTTAATCTTATTTTTAATTAAGAATTCTGTCCATGCCTTGCCTTCGTTCGGTCCGCTCCTGTAATCATATAGTCTGACCGCTTTGATACTATTATCATCGCCTTGCTCCTTTGGTATTTTACTATCTGGCCACACGCCGTCGTTTATCAGATTCATCGCAGGCCCACCCATACTCGTCGTCATGTTATCTAAATTCATTCCATAATTTATTGCGGCGGTCCCAGGTCCAGGAGGTGGGGCAGGTGGAGTAGGAGGTCCAGGAGGTGATACATTACAAACAACAGTTCCACCCTTTTCCATGTTAAATGTTGAGCAGCCTGCTGGTTCGCCTTGCTGACTCTCACCTAGCCAACATAAACGAGCGCGCCCATCCTCATCTATTTCATAATATCGCAGGCATTGCTTCTCATCCAACTCGCTGCACCAATCACCAACCTCATTCACATTATGTCTCCCCTCCATCATTAGGGAGCAGTCCGGGTCTTCTGAAGGCGACCCCCCACCATCCCCACACCAAATGCCATTTTTGCCAGGTGCCCCAGCAGATTCACATGTCCTTTGATCCTTAATAGCGGCGCACGCATCACCATCTTGCATATAACACGGTGCTCCTGCATTACACTTAGCACATTGGTCTCCATCTTCAGCCCCTTCCACTAAAAACAACTGATTATAAACACAATATAATAAGATACCTACTAATAAACCAGTTAATACTGTTTCAATCTTAAGTTTCATATATATATTATGAAATTATAAAAAATAAAGGAAATAATTTATGGGATAATGAATGATAACTATTTTTGTGTGTTCCACGGCGCATTTGGAAATGTTGGTCCGCCGTATGCGACGGTTGCCGCCTCCACTTCAAGGCAGGGCAAGGACCACATCGTCGGTTGATCCTCACAGCATAACTCCCCGCCGCTGGCCGCATTGCAGGCGAAGCCGCAATCGTGGCAATTATCAGGAGGAGCACCACCACCTCCGCCAGGTGTAGCACTACCACCACCGCCAGGTGTAGCACTAGTATCGGTACCGCTTGCCCCACAAGAACATGGCGAGAGAGATGTTTCATTAACCCATGCAAAATCTCCACCTCTCGCAGCTGGATCGCCAACCCTATTCAGACTAGTACAATTTTGTTCTGGGGTGCCGTCTCCGTCCAGAATCCATGCGTCCGGAAATTTCTCGTTGGTCTTGCCTGGCCCCAACGGACAATCTCCTCTTACGCTTGCCACTAATGTAGGATCATCGTCTTTACCATCCTTTAAAGTTTGAATACAAAAACCCGTATATGTGTTTCCTGTTTCGCTCGCCCAAAGTTGCCACGCACTCCTACATTCTTCTTTGCTCTTATGACAGGTAGCACCACCGGTGCGTCTATTCCAAAAAGCATCATCAAGCGGTGCTGAATTTTCCAGGGTCGGATGGGCATCATCACCATAATATCTGCATGTTGATGGTGGTGTCGGAGGTGCCGGAGGTGCCGGTGGTGTCGGAGGTGTCAGAGGTGTCGGATTCGGACAAGCGTCGATTCTTGAGACAAAAGGCTGGTCCGTGTTGTATTGGGCTCTTAGCTCAGACAATTTTAATAGACATTCTTGCTGCGTCTGATAACCTTTGTCGACACTGGAGTCATCATCAGGACACGATAAGACCTCGTCAAAAGCGGATATAAAGGGCCGATCGCGGTTGAACCCATCTTGGCGCTGCCATCCAGGGCACCTCCCAGCTTCATACTCATCCGTTGAGCAGGTGTTGACTCCTGTAGTGCACTGATATAATCCCTCAACACAATTAAAATTACCTAACATGACAGCAATACAATAACCAACGCCAACTAAAAGCACACACTTTAAAATGTCTTCGACCTTAAGTCCAAGAAATTTATTCGCTAAAATCTTATCCATTTATAATTAAGAATTATATTTTTTTTATTTGAAAATGATTCAATTTAATTACTGTATGCCAAACCTCCCATTCCACTCATTATTCTTAATACATTGTAATTTACAGCGTAAATATTAAAAGCAGATCCATTCGCAGTATTGAACATAAGTTGCGCGTTATCAATACGAGAAAAATTACACGTTCCACTTGGTTGATGTTCTTCAGGTTTGAGGGCAAACGAATAAACATTTATTTTCTTTGTTAAATTACTGACACTAGGTAAATCATTCACGTGACGAGAAACTATATATATGTATAATTCATCATCGTCTTGGTAGCCGGTTGGAAGAGAATCTGCTTTAATTGCTGGTGATACAGTGATTACCAGACCAGTTCTACCTGTTACTGTGTATGGATGATTCTGGGATTCGGCCGTAGTTGTGAGGCGCTTGTTTGTACTCGTTGAGACTGATAGACCATCCCCCACAATTGGTATCTCAGACGTGTCCGCATGAAATGTAATAGTTGTCCCTGCTGCGATAGTTGCCTTAGTAGCCGTAGGTGTATCGTGATTTGCCACAACACCCGTGTCCGTGAAGGTGCCGACGACATTTCCGTTTTCATGGTATGTAATATTATATCCAGGAATATTTGTATGATACTGATAAGGTTGTCTTAATTGGAAATATTCTTCTTCTTGTGGTTCAAATCTATCATGACCATTTAATACCAATTTCGCATTAACATATGCATTAGTGGCCGCTGAAGTCCATATTAATTCTTTTACTGGATGATTAAAATTTAGATCAAATGATTTATTGTCTGCAGCAAATGAATCTTTCTGTAATTGTTCAATTAAATATTCATGAGATACTTGAGCGAATCTACGTCTTTCATCAGTATCAAGATAGATATAATCTGCCCATACTTTGCAGGTCGCGGTAGTTCCAGCCTCAGTGCTTGTACCCCAAGTAAATTTAAGTTTGACTTCATGATACTGTAAAGCAATAAGGGGTAAAGCGAGACCCGGATTCCTACAAAACCAAAAATACAAAGGGATTTGAACCATACCGATTGAATTAGTCTGACCCGTTTGTGTGTGTCCATGAGTAAAACTATTTTGCATACATTTAAGCCCCGCTTGTTTAGCAGCGGGAGTAGTTAGCTCTTGCCACACCTGATTCCATTCTTTGAAATGTCTGTCAATTAATTGTCCACCGATTTCTAAATCTACACTTGCGATAAGACTTGAACCATCTGTAATACCCGCCTTTGCACTAGTAACATAAACACCACTCACTAAATCACCATTCCTTGAAATGGTAACATCTCCGCTAGTAGTCCCTGTACTTAATGTAGAAGTTCCGGCAACCGTCTGCTCAATACATTCCATGGAGAAATTAGTATGTCTGCGATAAACAACCTTAAAGAAAGTAATCTGAGGATTACCAGTCAAATAAATATCCTGAGCGCCATAAGCAACCAATTGCATTAATCCTCCACCCATTTTATATATATATAGTAGAAATATTTTATTTTCCTGGAACTAATAATTCTTAACTTAATGTTTTTCTTTGCTATTGTAAATATAAAATCCAGCAAGTATTGTGAAAACACCAAAAATTTTCTTTAACTCATTGATATCCATTTCAGTACTATACTTAGATGAGATTGTTGCGAAAATAGTAAACAAGAGACCCATATATAAAGCCGCCTTCACATCTACAAAACCTTTTTCATAATAACGTAGAGCAGCGAATAATCCTATAGGAGGTAACAACATGAATAGAGAGGTTCCAATTCTCGTCTTAAGATTGCCCACTATACTAAATAGAGTTAATAAGGGGACAATTAATATTTCTGCTCCTCCGCCTATAACTCCCGCAGCCAAACCACTAACTATACCTGTAATAGTCAATCCTATAATATAGACTGCATTCATCAATTATTATTATCTAATTTATATTAAATAAGAATGCCCAAATACAATATCTATATCATTTGTAAAACAGAAGAAGATTTCCTTGAAAAATCTAAGGTTATTTCAGATCAATATAAATCAAAAATATGTCATATTCAATGGATCCCTGCCGAATATCTTAAATTAACTCAATGTAACAAGAAATTATTAAAAGACTTAAATACTCGCTGGAATACTGAAAGCAAAAAAGTCTTAGCGAAGTTAGGAACTATCGCCGCACACCGCAAAGCCTTGCTAGCAATCTACATGAATAAGACTGATAATAATATCATTCTTGAATCTGATGCTACGTTTTCAGCGAAGCTCCCTGCTCCGCCACCAAACTCGTGCTATATGGGAGGATGGATTATCCCGCCTCAGATTACGAAAGCAGGTTTAGTTAAAATGAATGTTCATCCTAAGAAGGGTCTAAATTCAATTGAATATGGTACATTTAGTGTCTTAATGGCACACGCTTTATTCATTAAAACATTTGAAGAAGCAATGGAGTTGTTTCAAACAACCATCACTGATAAGATAAAAAACTATGATATTCACTTAATTGATATGGAATTTTTCAAACAATATTACTACCCACCTATCTTTGTTCAGGGAAAACATGTATCAGAAATTGATAAAGTTACAAATAAGAATGATTTAAGAACACATTTATACGGACTTAAGATGTAGAAAAATTTGATTTATTATACAATATTTATTTTATATTAGTATAGTATAAATGAGTTCCGCCACGCCCGCCGAAAAGAAGATCGCCAAGGAGTTGATGAAGCTCCTTGATGCCCCCAAGAAATCTACACCTAAGAAGAGAGGCAGACCTAAGAAATCCGTTACTAAATCATCGCCTAAGACAAAAGAATGTCCGCCAGGAAAAGTATTAAATCCTAAAACTAATCGTTGTAATAAGGTCAAGACCCCGAAAAAAACTAAAAAACCAGCACATAAGAAATCTGTTAAGAAATGTCCACCTGGAAAAGTATTAAACCCTAAAACTAATCGTTGCAATAAGGTAAAAGTGCCAAAAAAAAAAGAATTCTTGTTGAATTGGGCTGAACTAGATGGACCTCCACTCGCTGATAATAGAGTTATCAAGAACTCCAGTGGGAGCACCGGTTCCAGTTCTTTTGGATCCCATGCATCTAATCTAACGCCGCCGACGTCACCCAAATCACCCAAGACACCCAAGACACTCAAATCACCCAAGACACCCAAGACACCCAAGACACCCAAGACACTCAAATCACCCAAGACACCATCACCATCACTGAAACAATATGCTAAATTCTATAATATTATTGATAAAATAGATCCAGATAATGATGGTTATTATATTGATGATAAATATGATAATGATAAACATTTTATAAATGTTATAAATGGATTAAAAAAAACAATGTTAAAAGATTTAAAATTAGGTGATATATTATTTGTTGGTAATAGTGGAGAAGGAGAAGGAGGTTTTATAATGTATTTAGAGAATGATATATATTATGATGAAAACGGATATAGTGGACCAATTAGATATGTTCAAAACTGCGGATGGAAAAAAGGCAAAGAGAAAGAATGTGAAAAAATGAAAACTATTAGATATAGTAAATTAGTAATGGATTTACAAGATAATAATCAAGAAATGTATGGACTTTTCGGTGGTGATTGGTTGGGTTTGGATGATATTAAAGAAGAATATGAAGCATTGGGTATATGGTAGATAAATTAACAATCTTGAAATATAGCATTCATTTATATGGACTCAAGATGTAATTTGATTAGTCTTATTCTTATTCTTTTTCTTCTGTTCCTTTTGAAGTCCATCAATGAAATCCTTAATCCTCTTCAGTTGTAGCTGTCTCACTACTTCCTCATCAATCATATGCGTTTGGATATTCTTGATTACCTTCTTCCTAAAGATACGTGTTTCACGAGTATTTGGAATGATATGATCATCAATATTAAGAGGAGTTTCTCCGTTCCTGAAGTAATCCATCCAATCATCATCCGTCATCGTCTTCTCCTTGGTCTGCCTTACTGAAATCTCATTCTTCTTTTTTTGATCGTAAGCGATATCTTTCTCCAAGAGTGAACTCTCCTTTTCCAGTTCACTGATCTTTTCCATGTTCCAAGATTCCTTGGACTTGAGATGCCTGATCTTCTTATTCGTCTTCCTGAGATCTCTTTCCTTCACGGTGAGATTTGTGTTCATCTTGTTATATATATTTGCTGTGATGATATTCATCCTGGATAACAAATCAAATTTTAGAAAAATGTATTGATAAATCCACCACCATTTTGTTCTTCTTCATCGGCTCTATCTTCTCCGTCGGCTTTATCGGCTTTATCGGCTCTATCCATCTCAATTTTTAAGTGATGCATTTCCTCATCTTCCTCATCTTCCTCATCTTCCTCATCTTCCTCATCTTCCTCATTCTTTGCTCCTTTATCGTCAAATGATTTTTTAACTAATGCATCAATGACTCCTTTGATTTGGTCTTCAGCGGGATCTTCTTCGTCATCACTGGGTAAATCTCCATTTGGTTCTTCCAAATATGTTGTCAAACCGGCTAATAAATTCCTAATTTTATCTGAAAATGGTTCACTAGGACCGATGCGTTCCATAACATCATCTAAATTTTTATGTTTATCCCCTAATGATTTTTTTAAACCCATACACTTTGAACGATGATTTTCCATTCTTTTCGCCATTAAAATCGGTATCAGTGATGAATTTAGAAAGATCATATGTATATTTTCGGGTATCCCTCTATCGATACGTCTATTTACACCCATTTTCATTTTATCATTTCCCTTGTCATCTAATAATCGATCTAAATAAAATGATTTAGGTTTTGTACTTAGATCACATAAAATATCACGATAATCTGGATTAGGATTATATTCATTTCTTCTTTCGCCTATTTCGACCAATTCACGCTGGACATCTTCATCATAATTATGATATTTTTCTCTCATTCCCTCCATCATTTCGTATAAACCAGAATCTGTATCTGTATCAGTTAAATCATCATTCAGTTTGGAATAATCATCATCATTCAGTTTTATCTCTTTTATAATCCGACCAATCTTCGTAGAATCATAACAATCATTTGGACAACGAAATAAATCAAGTGGTTCACCCTCTACACCCCATTCCCCCATAAGAGATTGTAATTTACCATTAAATACAGGAGATCTATTTAATCTTACAATCATGTCACCATTCATTTTTTGCTGAATCACACTCAATAATTTTAAATCATCTATATTATGTTGTTTACATAAGTGATTGCATTGTTTAAAAAAATTATCACCCTGAACATTACACCACCCACCAGCAACGGCATTAATAAAATCATTTAAATTATGATAATCCATTTATATGTATTAATTAATATAATATTTTTCTTTTAACTTAATACTATAGATGTTTGAATGTATATTAGTTGCAGATACCGGTTCCGGCAACGATGAACAATACTTAGTTTCAGAATCTATGTCCAAATTAATAAAAAAGAATCCTGGTATCAAATCTGTTATGATAGTCGGTGATAATATTTATCCAGATGGTTGTCAGACCGTTGAAGACGTACAATTCGTTACAAAATTTCAAGATCCATACAAAAATATTAAGTTACCCTTCTATCTCTGTCTAGGAAATCATGATTATCACATCAAAGCACAACCACAAATAGATTATACATTTAGTAAACATAATACAGATCATAAATGGAACATGCCTAAGAAATGGTATTCACAAGAATTCCCCCATTGTGATTTTTTCTTCATCGATACAAACTTCAAACATTTAAATCATCTTACTATCAATAAACAACTCCGAGATACAATCTTATCTATACAAAAATCTAAAAAGAAATGGAAGATCCTATGTGGTCATCATACCTGGAGGTCTGTAGGTGGTCACGGTAACGCCGAAACCAAACACGAGAAATTTATGAATGATCTACTCAAAAAAGTAACCTTTGATCTCTATGTTTGTGGTCACGATCACTGTAAAAGCTTGATTGAAGTCGGTAAACATAAGATACCAACCTTAGTAATAGGTACAGGTGGTAAATCATATGATGAAAATCTATTTTATCCTGAGAAAATGAATGATGACAATTC
>ENA-OSJC01002769-OSJC01002769.1-marine-metagenome-genome-assembly--contig:-NODE-2769-length-12947-cov-6.833100_pt1 | contig 12947 bp, 14 predicted proteins | sample MGYA00237885_ERZ534234 | MGnify/ENA primary metagenome ERZ534234 (study PRJEB26413, sample SAMN06343907) | marine metagenome | isolation source: coastal waters | place: Atlantic Ocean: West Antarctic... | reverse complement strand
AGTTTGATGCACTAAAGAATTGACATACAGACCTAAAATAGACTAAAATTCGCATCTTAATTTTTTTAATGCAAAATTGGTAATTAATAATAAAATGAAAACATTTTCAGCTAAATCACATGAAGTCAAAAGAGACTGGCTATTAGTAGATGCAACAGACGCTACTCTTGGCAGACTAGCAAGTGCAATTGCACATAGGTTAAGAGGAAAGCATAAAGCTATTTATACTCCGCACGTTGATACCGGAGATTATATTGTCGTAATTAATGCAGAGAAATTAAAAGTTACTGGTAACAAGGCAGATGGTAAAATTTACCATAGGCATTCTGGTTTTCCTGGTGGCCTTTATTCAACGAATTTTAAAAAGATGCAAGAAAAATTTCCAGGAAGAGCATTAGAAAAAGCAGTCAAAGGCATGCTACCTAAAGGGCCTTTGGGATATGCTATGGTAAAAAAAATGAAGGTTTTTGCTGGAAGTAATCATAATCATTCGGCACAACAGCCACTACCAATAACTTTATAATTTCAGGATATTTCAATGATAGGTAAATATTATTACGGTACAGGAAGAAGAAAAAGTTCTATAGCGAGGGTATTCATTCAGCCTGGTAAAGGAAATATTGTCATTAACAATAAGCCTATGGCGGAATATTTTTCAAGGTTCACTTCGCAAATGATCATGAAGCAACCATTAGAATTGACTAACAATACTTCAACATTTGATATTAAAGTTAATGTTATTGGTGGTGGCGAGTCTGGTCAAGCCGGTGCTGTTAGACATGGGATAACAAGAGCTTTGATGGATTATGATATTGAACTAAAGCCCGAGTTATCTAAAGCAGGTTATGTAACCCGCGATGCCCGTGAAGTAGAACGTAAAAAAGTTGGATTACGAAAAGCTAGGCGTGCTAAACAATTCTCAAAACGATAAACGTTTTTTTTAAAAAAGCCGCTTATAGCGGCTTTTTTTTTAAACAAGATTAATTATTAACACTGTAGAATAAGCAATTATATGACTAAAAAAATAAAAGTAAGTATTGTTGGCGGATCGGGTTATACCGGCATCGAATTATTAAGGTTATTATGCCTACATCCTAATGTAGATATACACTATATTACCTCAAGAAATGATGCGGGTAGATTTGTGTGTGACATTTATCCGTCATTGAGAGGGACATTAAGCCATAAATTTGTACATCCTGATGAGGTTAATTTAGCAGAATCTAATATAGTATTTTTTGCAACACCTAATGGTATTGCAATGAAATATACTAAGGAATTACTGGATAAGGGGGTGAAAGTTATTGATTTATCTGCAGACTTTAGGATTAAAGATATAAATGAATGGGAGAAATGGTATGAGATGCCACACGAATGCCCTGATATCCTTGAAAAATCTGTTTACGGTCTTCCGGAAGCCCATAGAGATCAAATTAAAAATGCTGAGCTTGTAGCTAATCCAGGATGTTATCCTACAGCAATTCAATTGGCCCTTATGCCATTATTAAAAGAAGGATTGATAGACCCTTTATCCATAATAGCAGATGCAAAATCAGGAATTACAGGAGCAGGGAAAAAAAATAGAGTCGATCTTTTGATGTCAGAGGCAAGTGAAAATTTTAAAGCATATTCTCTGACAGGCCATAGGCATCAACCTGAAATTGAAGAGAATTTAAGCAAAAATTCATTATTAGGAAAAATAAAACTTTTATTTGTGCCACATCTTTTGCCAATAGCAAGAGGAATTCACGCTACCATATATGTTAATTGCATTAAAGATTTTGACGCGTCAGCTATTTTTAATAAGTATTATCAAAAAGAGCAATTTGTTGATGTTATGGAAGTAAACTCATGCCCTGAAATTAAATCTGTAAGATCTTCTAATATGTGCAGAATATCATTTTATAAAGTACCTGATACTCAACAATTAGTAATTTTGTCTGTTATAGATAATCTGGTAAAAGGAGCAGCAGGTCAGGCAGTGCAGAATATGAATATTATGATGGATTGGGAAGAGGCTCTAGGATTAAAACTAATTCCTTTAGTGCCTTAAATTAAAATGAAAAATATATCAAAAAAAAGAAATTACAAACTAACTGGAAATACAGCTAGAATCAACACCGGCAGTGTTTGGCCTAGTTTTTTGTTGGTAGCTATGGTTTTTGTTTTGATTGGGTTTAGTATTACATATTATTATTTTGATGGCGGGAAAGCCATTAGTTTTTTACTTAGAGTAGACCAATTGGAACAATATAATGTCAAGCAAGAAAAAGAATTGCTTGAATTAAAGCTGGAATTGCAAATGTCTCAGATATCATATGAAAAAATTGCTAAAAGTGTAAAGGAAACAAAAGAAGAGAATACGAAATTAAAAGAAAGTATTCTATTTTATGAAAAAATTGTAGGGAAAAGAAAATAATTTATGATTTTTAAAAAGAAGAAAAAATTGGGAGCTATAGACACTTTGATAGACAAAGATATTGTTATCAGAGGGAATACTTCATATTCAGGTGGTTTAAGGCTGGATGGAAAAATTTATGGCGACCTTACAGTCGTCGAAGAATCAGGAGGCACACTGATTATGGGTGAAAAGAGCCGAATAAAAGGAAGCGTTATGGTTGAAACAGCTATTATTGCTGGGGAAATCGTAGGCGATGTCACTTGCTATGATTACCTTGAATTACAACCAGGCTCTATTATTAAAGGTAATATTGAGTATAATTCATTAGAGATACATGCAGGAGCGATAGTTAATGGCCTGTTAAAACAAATAACTAAAGCACAAATGAAAAAAGAACAAAAAAAGGTACCATTAAAAAAAAATAAAGTAATGGGAGAAAAAAATGACATCTGAAATTAAAATGCCAACACCAGTTAATTTTACAGACAATGCAGTAAACAAAGTTAAAGAATTAATTGCTGAGGAAGGAGCGCCTGATCTTAAATTAAGAGTTTTTGTAAGCGGTGGCGGATGTTCTGGTTTTCAGTATGGGTTTACTTTTGAGGAAGAGACTAATGAAGATGACACCCAAGTTACAAAGGACTCAGTCACTTTATTAATAGACCCAATGAGTTTGCAGTATTTAAATGGAGCTGAAATTGACTATCAAGACAATGTTCAAGGATCACAGTTTGTAATTAAGAATCCTAATGCGACAACCACTTGTGGTTGCGGATCTTCTTTTTCTGCTTAAGGATTAGGAACGTCCCTCCTAAGTTTTCCTGTATAAATTTGTCTTGGCCTCCCTATCTTAGAATTTTCATTGAGTATCATTTCATTCCAATGAGCAACCCAACCCGCTGTCCTTGCTAATGCAAATACTGCAGTGAACATAGAATTTGGAATTCCTAATGCTTTCATCACAATGCCAGAGTAGAAATCAACGTTTGGATATAATTTTTTCTTAACAAAATATTCATCCTCAAGAGCAATTTTTTCTAATTTAAGTGCTAATTTAAATATAGGGTCATTTCTAAGACCTAGCTCATCTAATACTTCATGGCATGTGGCTTTCATTATAATGGCTCGCGGGTCTTTATTTTTATAAATACGATGGCCAAAACCCATTAGGCGAAATGAATCTGTTTTATCTTTAGCCCTTTTAATATACTCATTAATCCGTCCTTCATTCCTTATTTCACTAAGCATTTTTAGAGTTGCTTCATTTGCCCCTCCATGCGCTGGACCCCACAATGAAGCAATTCCAGCTGCAATACAGGCAAAAGGGTTCGCTCCTGATGAACCAACAAGTCGGACAGTAGAAGTTGATGCATTTTGCTCGTGATCAGCGTGCAAAATAAGAATTTTTTCAAATGCTTTCGAGATAACTGGATTTTGTACATATTTAGAATTAGGAGTAGAGAACATCATGTTAAGAAAATTTTCCGAATAACTAAGTTCATTTTTAGGGTATACAAAAGGACGCCCCTGACTATAAGCATAACTCCATGCGGCAATCGTTGGAACTTTGGCAATTAATCTTTGAGCAGACAGCCTTCTATGATTTTGATTAGCAACTTTCATAGTCTCATCAAAATAGAATGCAGACATTGAGCCAACTACTCCGACCATAACTGCCATAGGGTGAGCATCTCGTCTAAAACCTCGAAATATATTATTTAATTGATCGTGAGGTAAGCTATGTTCTTTAATTGAATTAACGAAACCTACTTTTTCTCGAGAATTTGGTAATTCGCCGTTAAAAAGTAAAAAAGCGATGTCTAAATATTCACATTTTTCAGCTAACTGCTCGATCGGGTGGCCCCTGTGAAGCAATTCGCCTTTCCCTCCATCAACAAAGGTTATCGCTGATGAGCATTCTGATGTAGATGAAAATCCAGGGTCAAATGTTTTAACTTCATTTGAATGTAATGAGCTAATATCAATTGCAGGATAACCCATTGAGCCCTCTACAATTGGAAGCTCAATTTCTTTGTCATGAATTATTAATTTTGCTTTTAATTTAGCCATGCATTTTTTATATTTAAGTAAAGTGTTAATTAAGTTTGCGTATTATACCTAACCTAAAGGTTTTTTAGGAATAATGGATTGCACCAAGAATTCTAGGGCCGGAAGAGCCAGTAATAGTTGGTGAATTATTAAACTGTTTTCGGATACATTTTTTTGCAAGCCAAGCAAATGCAATCGCTTCTACTTGTTGTGAAGGCATGTTGAGTTTGTCTGTAGTATCAATATTTAACCCGGTAATTTTTTTAAGTCTTTCAATTAGAAATTTATTTTTACTGCCACCACCACAAATATATATTTCATCTACACTAGGGCAAAACCTCTTAATAGAATCATTAATTGTTACAACAGTTAGTTCCAAGAGAGTTCTTTGAATATCTTCAGTAGGGTAATTTTTAACATCAAATTTATTAAGCCAATTTATATTAAAAAGCTCTCTCCCGGTACTTTTTGGCGGGCTTTTTTTAAAGAATAAATCTTTTTGAAAATTAAGTAGTAAATCTTCAATTAACTCCCCTGATTTTGCCCATCGGCCTAGGTTATCATAATTTTTATTATGTTGAATTCTAATCCAATGATCTAATAAAATATTACCAGGACCGCAATCAAAACCAATTATATTTTTATTAGTTGGTAGGTAAGTGATATTACTTATTCCTCCAATATTTATAATTATTCTATTTTTGTTATTTTTAAAAAAGAATTCATTATGAAAAGCTGGAACAAGTGGAGCTCCTTGTCCGCCAGCAACAATATCCCTATTTCTAAAGTCAGAAACAACCGAAATATTGGTTAATTCAGCTAAAAGATTTGCACTGCCTAGCTGGATAGTGTAATTACGTTTAGGATGGTGTCGAATTGTTTGTCCATGATAGCCAATACACTCGATGTCTTCAGCCATTAGGTTATGTTTTTTAAGAATTTTATTAATACCTTTTGCGGTAATTTTTGCATGATAGAGGGACATCTGAATAGAGCGTTCAAGATCAGAATTTTGGTCTGAATGAAGCTCAAGAAATTTTTTTTGTGTGTTTGAATTATATGGTGTGTGAATAAATTCAATTATTTTTATACTTTTATTGTTTTGATTAATTAAAACAATATCAATTCCATCTAAACTTGTTCCGGACATTACCCCAAATAATAGTGTTGAGTTATTCATATTTTTAATTGTGAACTTTTTATTTTTTTATTCAAGGTATTTGAAATAATAAAAGTCAAATTTTTTTAAGCCTATAATTAAGATAGAATTAAATTAATTATAATGTTGAGATAAGAATAGTGAACATAAAAGAACAGGCTGCAATTATTAAGAGAGGTTCTGATGAGATTTTAATAGAATCAGAATTGCTAGAAAAACTAAAAAAAGGGGTGCCCCTTAAAATTAAAGCAGGATTTGATCCAACTGCACCAGATCTTCATTTAGGCCATGCTGTCTTACTTAACAAATTAAGGCAATTCCAGGATTTAGGACACGAAGTTTATTTTTTGATTGGTGATTTTACTGGGATGATTGGTGACCCAACCGGTAAAAATATAACAAGACCACCATTATCCGAACAAGATGTTAAAGAAAATGCGAAAACTTATTCAGAACAAGTTTTTAAAATATTAGATAAATCTAAGACAAAAATTGTTTTTAATTCAAAATGGCTTAATGATTTAGGAGCTTCAGGTATCGTTAAACTTGCTTCAACTCATACTGTTGCAAGAATGCTAGAAAGAGATGATTTTGCAAAAAGGTATAAAGCTAATCAACCAATATCGATTCATGAGTTTTTATATCCATTGCTTCAGGGCTACGATTCTGTTGCATTAAAATCTGATATTGAGATTGGTGGTACTGACCAAAAGTTTAATCTACTAATGGGAAGAGAGTTACAAAAGCATTTTGGCCAAAACCCTCAATGTATAATAACTATGCCACTTCTAGAGGGTTTAGACGGGGTTCAAAAGATGTCCAAATCTTCAAAAAATTATATTGGTATCAATGAGCCACCTAAAACACTATTTGCAAAACTTTTATCTTTATCTGATGACTTAATGTGGCGATATATCGACTTATTATCTTTAAGTTCAATAGACCAAATAAAATCTTGGAAAAAGAGAGTGGATGATGGAGAAAATCCAAAAAATATTAAGGTAGAATTTGCAAAAGAAATTGTAAGTCGTCTTTATGATGAAGATTCTTCAAATGAAGCTGAAAAAAACTTTAATATAAGGGCAAAAGGTCATGTCCCTGATGATATTGAAGAGCATTCATTATCAATTATTGAGCCTGATGGCGTAAATATACCGCAGTTACTTAAAAAAATAGGTTTGGTTGCAAGTACCTCAGAAGCCATGAGACTAATTAAGGGCGGAGGCATTAAAATTAATGGAGAAAAAGTAGTAGTGACAAAATTTATTACTGTTAAAGGAAAAAGTTTTACAATTCAGGTTGGCAAAAGAAAGTTTGCAAAAATTAACACTTAGAGAAGGCCACTTTATCCTTTCAATTTATTGAATTTATTGATATAATTCGCAACAGTTAATGGGCCTATGGCCCTTTTTTGTTTTTGGGACCTTTATTTTAAATAAGGAATTAGAAATTGGCTATTGATCTTGAAGCGTTAATTGAAAAAAATGTTTCTAAGTTGGGTTATGAATTAGTTGATCTTGAGATAATTAATAGAGGCGAATTATTGAGATTATTCATAGATAAACCGAGCTCAATAACGATTGATGATTGTGTTGGTGTAACCAATCAACTTAAGCATATTTTAACAGTAGAAGAAGATATAAGTTTTGATCGATTGGAAGTCTCATCGCCGGGGACAGATAGAGTGGTTAAAAAGCTCAAAGATTTTGAAAGGTTTAAAGGTGAAAAAATTAAGATAAAAACACGCACACCTATTGAAGAAAGAAGAAATTTTAAGGGGATTTTGCAGGGAGTGGAGAAAGATTTAATATTGATAGAATTCAACAATGCTTTAGTGCAGATTGAATTAGATAATATCGAAAAAGCCCGATTAGACCCAGATTTTTAGTTAAACGTATGTCCGGAGAATGTTAAATGAGTCGTGAAATATTGTTATTAGTAGATGCTCTTGCGCATGAAAAAAATGTAGCTAGAGAAATTATTTTTATAGCATTAGAATTAGCTTTGGCATCTGCAACGAAGAAGAAACATGATGCTGGTGTGGATATTCGCGTAGAGATTGATCAAGAAACTGGCGAATACCAGACTTTTAGATGTTGGACAATTTTACCTGAAGAAGAGATCGAAAACCCAGAGGCTGAACTTTCTATTGAGGATGAAAAATCTAAAGGAAAGGCTGATAATGATGTTATCAAAGAGTTAATTCCTTCTGAAGCATTTGGGAGAATCGGAGCTCAAGCGGCAAAACAAGTTATCTTGCAAAAAGTTAGGGAAGCTGAGCGCGAACAAATCCTTAAAGATTTTTTAGCGCAAGACGAAAAGTTAATATCTGGTCAGATTAGAAGAATGGAAAGAGGGAATGGAGTAATTGAAATCGGTAGGCTTGATGCTATTTTGCCGCGCGACCAAATGATACCAAAAGAAAATTTAAGAATAAATGATCGGGTAAGAGCAATTTTAATGAAAATTGATGAAACTGCTAGAGGTCCCCAGTTAATTTTATCAAGAATTACCCCAGAATTTTTAATTCGATTATTTGAGTTAGAAGTTCCAGAAATAGAGGAAGGCCTACTCGAAATAATGGCGGCATCTAGGGATCCAGGGCTAAGATCAAAAATTGCTGTTAAGGCAAACGACCAAAGAATTGACCCAGTTGGCACATGTGTTGGCATGAGGGGTTCGAGAGTGCAAGCTGTTACTAGTGAGTTAGCAGGAGAAAGAGTTGATATTGTATTGTGGTCGATAGAGCCAGCCCAATTTGTTATTAATGCAATGGCCCCTGCAGAAGTATCAAGTATTGTTGTAGATGAAGATAAGCACAGCATGGATTTAGTTGTAGCAGAAGATCAATTAGCACAAGCAATTGGAAGAAATGGACAAAATATTAGGCTTGCATCAGAATTAACAGGCTGGGAACTAAATATACTCACTGAAGAACAATCTGATCAAAAAACTAAAGAAGAATACACATCTTCAAGTCAATTATTTATAGAAAAACTTGATGTCGATGCAGACGTTGCAGATATTCTTGTAAAGGAAGGTTTTTCTTCTTTGGAAGAGATAGCATATGTTCCTATAGAAGAAATGGTGCAGATTGAGGCTTTTGATGAAGAAACTGTTAATGAATTAAGATCTAGGGCAAGTGCAGTAATCCTAACAGCAGCTATTGCAAAAGAAGAAAAAATATCTGAGCCTGCAGCTGATCTTTTAGATATGGAAGGTATGGACGATGATACGGCTAAACTTCTGGCTTCAAAAGAAATAATAACTATGGAAAACTTGGCAGAACTGGCTGTAGATGAATTAATTGAATTAGTCAAAATGGATGAAGAAAAAGCTAAAACATTAATAATGACAGCTCGGGCACCATGGTTCGTTTAAATAATTTGTGGAGCATTGATGGGAAAATCTAACGTAGAAGAATTTGCTAGTGAATTAGGCTTGCCAGTAAATTTATTACTTGAGCAATTAAAAAGTTCTGGAGTAGATAAGTCGAGTGCCTCAGATGAACTTAAGGAAGAAGATAAATCGGCTTTATTAGCCTACCTTAGATCTGAGCATGGTGCTTCTCTTCGTCCAAAGTCTAAAATTACATTAACAAGAAAACAAAATACACAGATAAGAAAAACAGATAGTGAAGGAAGAGCAAGAACAATTCAAGTAGAAGTTAGGAAAAAAAGAACTATTGTTAAACCTGATCAATCCAAAGAGCAGAATATTGAAACCCCTACTGAAAATAAAGTAATAAAGCCCACAGAAATAGTTGATGATAATCAGAAGAATATAAGAGATCAAGAGGCAAAAAGACATGCTGCATTAGCTGATGCACAAGCAGAAGATTTACAAAAAAAGAAAGACTCAGCAGAAAAGAAAAAAGAAGTGCCTCAAGAGGGAACTTTACATCGACCAGCATCAAAAGCAGGTGTAAAAGTTGTAAAAGAAAAAAAAGCTACAAAAAATGATTGGGTTGATAGAACTATCAAGAAAAGACCAATAAAAAACCGTTCCGGAAATAACAATTCTGGATGGAGACAGCCAAGAAATAAAAATAGGAACGTGGAGACAGATCAAGAACAAATTTATGTTGCCCCTAGTGAACCAATTATAAAAGATATTTTGATTCCAGAGACAATTTCAGTTGGAGACCTAGGACATAAAATGGCCATTAAGGCCTCTGAACTTATTAAATCTCTGATGGGTATGGGGATGATGGTAACTATCAACCAAGTTCTCGATCAAGATACAGCAATGATTTTAGTAGAGGAAATGGGACATAACCCACAAGCTGCAAAAGACAATGATCCTGAGTCACTTTTGGATAGCGATGAGAGTCTTGTGCCTGAAATTGAATCAAGGCCTCCTGTGGTTACCGTAATGGGGCATGTAGACCATGGAAAGACATCTTTGCTAGACTTTATTAGAACCTCACGTGTTGCATCTGGAGAAGCTGGAGGTATTACTCAGCATATCGGGGCTTACCATGTTGCAACTGCAAAAGGCGTGGTAACTTTTTTAGATACACCTGGCCATGAAGCTTTTTCAGCAATGCGAGTTCGTGGAGCAAAAGCAACAGATATAGTTGTTTTGGTCGTTGCTGCTGATGACGGAGTTATGCCACAAACTATAGAAGCAATAAGTCATTCGAAAGCTGCTGGCGTACCAATAATTGTTGCGATTAATAAAGTTGATAAACCCGATGCTAATACTGAAAAAGTAAAAAATGAATTATTAGCTCAGGAGGTTATTCCAGAAGACCTAGGTGGAGATTCTATGTTTATAGAAGTTTCAGCAAAAACAGGTCAAGGTATTGATAATTTATTAGATGCAATTCTTTTGCAGGCTGAAATATTAGAATTAAAAGCACCAATTAATACACCTGCAAAGGGAATTGTTATTGAAGGAAGATTAGATAAAGGAAGAGGCCCGGTAACAACTTTATTAGTTCAATCAGGTTTTATCAGAAAAGGCGATAGTTTGTTAGCAGGAAATGCATCTGGAAGGATTAGGGCAATACTAAATGAAGTTGGTAAAGATATAAAAGAGGCTGGACCATCAATCCCTGTAGAAGTAATTGGGCTTTCAGAGGTCCCCAAAGCTGGTGATGAATTTATTGTTTTAAGTGATGAGAAAAAAGCACGTGAAATTGCTTTATTTAGGCAAGGTAAATTTAGAGATGTAAAATTAGCAAAACAAGCTTCGAAATTAGAAAATGTTTTTGATCAAATGACTGAGGCTGAGGTAAGATTTTTACCTTTGATAATCAAGGCTGATGTTCAAGGTTCAGCTGAGGCGTTAGCTGAATCTTTAGAAAAACTTTCAACAGAAGAGGTAAAGGTTAATGTAATTCATTCAGCAATTGGAGCTGTGAACGAGTCTGATATAAATTTAGCGTCCGCATCTAATGCAGTAATTATTGCTTTCAATGTTAAAGCTGACAGTGGGGCTAGAAAGCTAGCTAACAACTTAGAAGTTGATATGAGAAATTACAGTATTATTTATGAAGCAGTTGATGAGGTTAAAGCTTCATTAGGTGGGCTGTTAGCCCCAGAACAAAAAGAGAACATTCTCGGACTTGTTGAAATTAGAGAAATATACAAAGCATCTAAAGTTGGGAATATTGCGGGATGCTTCGTTTTAGAGGGTGTAATAAGAAGAAATTCAAATATCCGGCTTTTAAGAGACAGTGCCATTATATTTGAAGGAGAATTAGACTCTTTAAAAAGATTTAAAGATGACGTGAAAGAAGTTAAGGCAAATATAGAATGTGGCCTAGCTTTGAAAAACTTTAATGATATTGAGATTGGCGATAAAGTTCAGGTTTATGAGTTAGTTCAGGTACCTAGGAAGCTATAAATTGCCAAAAGATTACCCTAGAAGTGATCGAATTAGCCAGCAGATAAAAAAAGAGTTAGCCAATTTATTGCAAACGGAGATTAAAGACCCAGCTTTAAGTATGTTGACTATATTAGATGTTGAAGTATCACCATGTTTGAAGCATGCCAAAATATATATAATTTCTGCGGAGTACGATGAAGAAATTTTTAAAGGCATCAATCGGTCCATGTCATTTTTTAGATCTCAGCTAGCAAAAAGAATGACAACAAGAGGAATTCCTAAGTTACATTTTGTTTATGATAAGACGGTAGATGAAAGTATGAAGATTTCAAAATTATTAGATTCTGTATTACCCCCTCAAAAATAAAATAATGCAATTTAAACGACTTAAATTGAATGTCGACGGACTTTTGCTTATTGATAAACCACTTAGACTTTCTTCCAATCAGTTAGTATCAAAAATAAAAATTTTGTTTTCTGCTAAAAAAGTTGGTCACACAGGGACGCTCGACCCAATGGCGACAGGCTTACTACCGATATGCTTAGGAGAAGCTACCAAATTTTCAAGTTATTTATTAAACGCAGATAAGACTTATGAAGCGCTAATAAGATTGGGATATAAAAGCTCTACAGGAGATATGGAAGGGGAAATAATTAAACAAAATATAGATAAAATGCCTTCTTTGGCCCAGATAAAAAAAATACTACATAAATTTATTGGGACAAGCGAGCAACTTCCCCCAATGTATTCGGCACTGAAGCATCAGGGCAAACCACTTTACTTATATGCTCGAGATGGAATTGATATACCTAGACCTAAACGTAAAATTAATATTTACACAATTGAATTGCTTCAATATAAAGAAGACAAGTTAAAGCTTAAAATAAAATGCTCAAAAGGAACATATGTAAGAACATTGGCTGAAGATATTGGAGCTCAATTAAATGTCGGAGCTTATCTAGCTGGCTTGAGACGAACCAATATTGGAAATTTTAGTATCGAGAATGCCTTAGATATAGAGAAAGTTGAAAAAACAAAAGAAGAAGACAGGGTTAAGTTTTTATTGCTACCTGAAGCATTATTGGGTAAATATGAAAAGATAATATTAAGTTTTCATGAAGAAAATGCCATAAAAGATGGAAAGATAATAGAACAAAAAACAAAGATTCCAGGCTTATATAGATTATATGGGGTTAATAATAATTTTATTGGATTAGGCGAAATTGACGAAACAAAAAATTTAAAAGCTAAACGCTTAAAATCATTAATAAATTGATTTAAAAACATATTGTTAAATTACTAAAATCCCGCTAAAATGTGCGGTTCTGTAATAGGAGAATTAAGAATGACTAGTACTGCTATAGAAAAAGCAAAAATTGTAGAGAAATATCAGATAGCTAAAAATGATACGGGATCACCTGAGGTACAGGTAGCATTAATGACAGATCGTATAACTTATTTGACAGAGCACTTTAAAACCAATGCTAAAGATCATCATTCAC
>ENA-OSJC01002768-OSJC01002768.1-marine-metagenome-genome-assembly--contig:-NODE-2768-length-12950-cov-10.020586_pt1 | contig 12950 bp, 12 predicted proteins | sample MGYA00237885_ERZ534234 | MGnify/ENA primary metagenome ERZ534234 (study PRJEB26413, sample SAMN06343907) | marine metagenome | isolation source: coastal waters | place: Atlantic Ocean: West Antarctic... | reverse complement strand
AAGCTAACTCGATCATCTATTGACTCCCCTAATCCAACAATACCTCCACAACAAACATTTATTGATGCATCTCTAACCCGCTCTAAGGTATCCAGCCTGTCTTGATAAGTCCTAGTTGATATAATGTCTCCATAAAACTCTGGAGAAGTGTCTAAATTGTGGTTATAAAAATCCAATCCCGCTTCTTTTAGTTGTTGAGCTTGACCTTCTTTCAGCATTCCTAATGTTGCACATGTTTCAAGGCCTAGCTCCTTAACTTTAGATATCATTTCTTTAACTAAATTTAAATCTTTCTCCTTCGGGCCTCTCCATGCAGCGCCCATACAAAACCTACTAGCCCCTGCGTCTTTAGCAAGCTTTGCAGAGGCCAAAACCTCTGCAATATCCATCAATGGCTCGTTCTCAACTTCAGTATTAAATCTGGCTGATTGTGGGCAATATCCACAATCCTCAGAACAACCGCCGGTTTTAATTGATAACAACGTGCTTAATTGGACTTCATTGGGGTTAAAATTAGCTCTGTGGACAACATGAGCCTGATATACTAAATCGTTGAATGGCAGTTGAAAAAGAGATTTAATTTTTTTCTTTGGCCATTTTTCTATATCACTCTTGTTTAGCTTTGCTTTAGGTTTTATAAAGTGGAGTTTTTCATGGTTTTCTACTGTATTTTGGGTAGTCATATATCACCTAAGTAATTGTTTTAATTAATTAATTTATAAAATAAATACATGTTAATTGATTTTACACTATTTTTATAACAACTGTTTAAATTTTAATCATATGTTTAATATTGTCCTATATGAGCCTGAAATCCCACCAAATACTGGTAATATAATTCGCCTTTGTGTAAATACATCTTCTAAATTGCACTTAATAAAGCCATTAGGGTTTAATCTAGATGAGAAGCAAGTTCGTCGTGCAGGACTTGATTATCATGATATGGCTAATATTAGTATTTATGAAACTTATAATGACTGTTTAGAAAAATTAAAAGGGAATAGATTTTTTGCTGTCACGACTAAGGCAACTAAATATTATGGTGGCTTTCAATATAAAAAAGGAGATGTTTTTGTTTTTGGCCCTGAGACAAGAGGCTTACCTCTAAACATTCTCAATAAAATGTTGGAAAGTGAAAAAATTAGAGTTCCAATGGTTAAGAACAACAGGAGCTTAAATTTATCTAATACAGTTGCTATTGTTTTATATGAGGCGTGGCGTCAAATAAATTTTGAATCAGGAATTTAATTCTCAGGCTTTATAGATCGGCCCAAGAGGTCCAATACAGCATCTTTTGGTGATTTTCCTAGCTGAATTACATTATTTACCTCAGATGTAATTGGCATCTCAATTTCTGTGTTTTCAATTCTCCTTATTACCTCGGTAGCTGTGAAGACTCCCTCAGCAACGTGTCCTAGATTTTTGAGAATAGCCTTCAAAGATTTTCCTTTTGCTAGCTGGATACCAACTTCACGATTTCTTGAATATTCACCTGTGCAGGTTAAAACTAAATCTCCTAACCCAGCTAAACCACTAAAGGCATCTTGGTTGGCGCCTAAATAAGAACCGAATCTTGAAATCTCAGCCAAGCCTCTAGTAATTAAAGCTGCTCTAGCATTATTACCAAAACCCATTCCATCCGAAATCCCAGAAGCAATTGCGATGACATTTTTTAGCGCCCCGCCAACTGATGCGCCTACAACATCCTGACTTGTATATACTCGCAGATTATCATGATGAAAAATATTTGCAGCAAGGATTGTGGTCTCTTTACTTGTTGAAGCTAAAGTTAATGCAGTTGGAAGAGCCCTTACCAATTCTGCAGCAAAACTTGGTCCAGATACAACGCCCCAATCTCGCTTAGTTTTTTTTGGGTCACCTAATTCTTCAAAAGCAATCTCGTGAGGTAATTTAGCAGACCCTTTCTCTAATCCCTTATTGGCCCAAATCACTGGTGTTAATTGATTAATCTCATTTATTGATTTTAGGATTTGTCTAAAACCCGAAGTAGGAACGGCGCATACTATTAAATCTACATCTGATAAGGCTGCATTAAAATCGTCACTTATATCTAAATTAGATGGGAATTTAAAATCGCCTAAATATAAAGGGTTTGATTGGGCTTTCTTCATTCCAGATACGTGCCCAGAGTCTCTAGCCCAAAGCTTAGTTGGATGTAATTTACCCAAATGAATAGCTAAAGCTGTTCCCCAGGCTCCTGCACCAAGAACACATATCTTCAAGTTATATTCCCCAAACTTCTTCAGCTCTTATAAAGCCCTGTACCCCTACAGATATAGATTTAACTTTGATCCAACCATCTGTAACTATTGGTGATAATAAGTTAAGAACAACAAGCTTATCAATATATGCCAATTTAGCTTCACTCTTATTTGGTTTATTGTAAATAGTTACTTGAGATTTTAATGTAATGACAGTTCTTTCCGAATCAAGAGCTTTTACTTGTGCCCAGCTAATTTTTCCTAAATGATCTTTTACCTTTTTCCAGTCTTTTAAGCTGACAATGACCTTAAGTGGATAACCCTCAGTTACAATAAATTTCTTTTTGGTTGAAGCAGAAGGCCCTTCAAATAAAATTAAACTTTTATTCTTAACTGAAAGAAATTCAGCAGCTACAGCCGAACTAAGAAATGTAAAAAGAATACCTAAAAATAAAACAGCCCTAAAAAAAAATTTAGGGGTCATCCTATGATTTTTTAGAATCTTTTTTTTGTTTTTCTTGCATATATAAGGCTTCAAAATTTATCGGTTGTAACTGAACAGGATTAAAACCGGCTTTTACAGTAAAATTTGCAATTGCTTCTCTTGCATATGGAAATAAGATATTAGGACAGGTAATTGCGATAACTGCTTCTAATCCGTCATCAGGAATATTCTTAATGGTAAAAATACCTGCTTGAACTATATCAACTACAAAGGCAGTCTGTGTATCAATTTTAGAGGTTACTGTTATTTGCAGTGCTACTTCATAAAATCCATCAGCAAGAGGTTTTGCTTCATTATTTAATTCAACACTAATCTTCGGTGCTTCTCGGCTTGTAAATATCTCAGGTGAATTTGGAACTTCAACTGATACGTCCTTTAAATATAGTTTATCTAACGCAAAACCTGGCTGATTTTCTTCGCCTACTTTAACTTTTGATTTTTTTTTATCTGCTGCCATATTATTTATTCCCAATCTATAATTATTATAAGTATTAAACTAAAACGCTATTCTATCGCTTTAAACGACAAGAATGAAGTATTAAGACTAAATTTTTAATTTGATGCCAATATTTTATCTAATTCGCCAGACAAATCAGATGCTCTCAACTCTTCGAAACCACCAATATACGTCTTATTGATAAATATTTGTGGAACAGTTCTTTTGCCTGTTATCTTCATCATATTTTGAAGTTCATCAGGATTCTCATCTACAAGTATTTTTTTAGTTATATCAAAACCCTTCTGAGATAACAACTTTTCAGCATTTATGCAATAAGGGCAATAAGAACTTGAATACATTAAGATATTTTTCATATATTCTTATGTGAGATAGGGAGTTGTAACTTAACCCACTCTGCAAACCCACCCTCAATGCTCATTACTGATTCAAATCCTTTTAGGCTTAAAAGTTTCATTGCCTTTCCTGAGCTATTCCCTGATCCACAATAAAGTAATATTGTTTTCTTGGGTTTATTTTTTAATCTACCTATTCCGTCAGGAAGTTTTATAAAAGGTATATTTATTGCATCAGGTATATGGCCAATATTAAACTTTTCTTCACTTCTAACGTCAATAATTGTGCAAGCTTCCCTATTCGTAAGCAAAACGGCATCTTTAACATTAATTACTATGATTCCTCCTGAAAGCATGCGGGGGAATAAAAGTAGTAGACCAGAAGTTAATATAATAAAAACTAATAAGTAGTCATTTAATGTGAAGTCCAAAAAATATCCTTTTAAATATAAAACAATTATGATTTAGCATAGCTAAATCGAAAAGTGGCATTATAATTGAACGTTAAGACATAAGAAAATTAATTTTAAACATAATGCAAAAAAACTCAATAGTTTTACTTATTTTAGATGGCTTTGGTCATAGTGATAATCAAGAGTATAACGCCATTTATAAGGCTAATACCCCAAATTGGGACTCTTTAAACAAAAAATATTCACATACATTGATTAATGCTTCAGAATCACATGTTGGACTTCCTTCAGGTCAGATGGGTAATTCAGAGGTTGGGCATCTAAATATTGGCTCAGGTAGGGTGATTGATCAAGATATAGCGCGAATAAATTTAAGTATAGAAGATAAAACATTTTTTTCAAAATCCTTACTAAATAAAAATTTTCAATCACTTAAAAATAGTAACAAAACATTACATATCTTTGGACTTCTATCAGATGGTGGTGTTCACAGCCATATAGGACATTTCGATGCGATTTTGCTATTAGCAAAACAAAATGATTTGGAAAAAGTTTACGTACATGCATTTTTAGATGGAAGAGATACTCCACCTAAGAGTGCTGAGAAATATATTACAAGTTTAGAAAAATCTTTTCAACATCACAAAATAGGTGAGCTTGCATCCGTATCTGGACGGTTTTATTCGATGGATAGAGATAACAGATGGGAAAGAACGGAAGCAGCATTTAACTTGTTAATTCATGCGAAAGCCAAATATATAAAAAAATCTCCTCAAGAAGCAATAAAAGAGGCGTACAAAAGAAATGAAACAGACGAGTTTGTCACTCCAACACTAGTAGAGGTGGATGGTAAATTTGACGGGATTAGTGATGATGACACAATTGTATTTATGAATTTTAGATCTGATCGTGCAAGACAAATAACTGATGCAATTTTAAATGATAATTTTAATCACTTTGATCGAAAATTTTTTCCAAAAAATCTAAACTATTTCACACTTACTGAATACGATAGTAAACAAAAAAAGGCCCAGCCAATTTTTGAGCCAATAAAAATAAATAATTCATTAGGGCAATTTATTTCAGACAAAGGAAAAACACAGTTAAGAATCGCTGAAACTGAGAAGTATCCTCATGTTACTTTCTTTTTTAATGGTGGTGAAGAAAATATATATCCTGGAGAAGATAGGATTCTAGTTCCATCTCCAAAGGTAGAAACTTACGACTTAAAACCTGAAATGAGTGCATATGAAGTAACAGATAAGTTATGTGAAGCAATAATAAAGCAAAAATATGATGTAATAATTTGCAATTATGCAAATGGTGATATGGTAGGTCACACGGGAAATATAGATGCAGCCATTGAAGCAATCGAATCGCTAGATAAATGTATTGGTAGAGTTTCTGAAGCAATAAAAGAAATTAATGGTCATATGTTGATAACAGCAGATCATGGAAATGTTGAGCTCATGATGGATGAAAAAAATAACCAATTGCACACACAACATACTACAAACTTAGTACCTTTTCTTTATATGGGAAAGAGTTGTTCAGTAAATAAAGCTGGCAGCCTTTCAGATATTGCTCCAACAATACTTTACATTATGGGAGAAAAGCCACCGAATGAAATGACAGGGAAAACTCTAATAAACTTTAATGAATAATAACTGGTCCTCAAAAAATATTATCAAGATCATTATATTTTTTAGTATATTGATATTTGCATCATTATGCATTGCTGAAAATGAAGCAACCAAAACAGAAAAAGATTTACTTAAAATAAAAAAAGAAATTAATCAGCTTGATCGAAATATAAAAAAAAATACAGAGGTCAAGAAAGATTTATCGTCTGAGCTAAAACAAAAAGAAAAAAAAATAAGCAAAACAAAAAAAGAACTTTACAAAATAAAGAAAAAATTCAAAAGCAAAAAAAAGAAAATTCGAAAACTCAATAACCAACTTTTCAAGCTTGAAAAAAAAATAAAAATAAAAAAAGATTTACTTTCCTCTAGGCTTTATCAAGCATATACAAAAGGGAGTCCTGGGTATTTACAAATGTATTTAGATGGAATTAATCCCAGTCAAATCTCAAGAGAATCTTACTATATTGGTTATTATAGTAAACAACAAGATATTGAGATTAAAGCAATAAAAAAATCTTATAAAGAAATTGAAGTCACCAAAAAACTAACGAATAAAACATTAAAAAAAATTGCCTCGCTAAAAAAACGGAAAGAAAAAAATGCAAAAAAACTACAGAAACAAAAAAAAGAGAAAGCTAAAGTAATAAAAAAAATTAATAAAAAATTATTCTCGCAGAAAAAAAAGAAGCAGAAGTTAATTCAAAATGAAAAAAAACTAACTACTATTTTTAAGGCTTTAATAAAGAAAATTAAGGCTGATGCTACTAAAAAACCAAGTAAAAAAATTAAGGCTGATAATGAATCAATCCCAGATAGTAAGTTTGATGGCATTAATTTTAAAAAACTCAAACGTAAATTAAAGCTTCCTGTAAAAGGGAAAATAATACATAAATTTAATTCGAAAAGAAAAGATACTGGCGTTGCTTGGAAGGGGCTTTTTATCAAAGCAAAAGAGGGTAGTGAAGTTTATGCTATAGCAGCAGGTAAAGTTGTATTTTCTGATTGGATAAAAGGTTTTGGGAATATTATTATAATTGACCATGGTAAAGGCTATATGAGCCTATATGGAAATAACTCTTCTTTACTTAAAGAGAGTAATGATATTGTTAATGGTGGTTCAGTTATTGCAATTGTTGGCAACAGTGGGGGCAATTCAACTAATGGTCTCTATTACGAATTACGGAAGAATAGTAAGCCGTTTGACCCAATAAAATGGACAACTTTTAAATAATCTATTCTCCAATTAAGTGAACATTTACTTTTCTATCGAATTCATTATAGCGATGTTCAAATATATAAATTCCCTGCCACTGGCCCAGTAAAATTTTTTTACTTCTTACTGGAATTGATATGCTAATTTGAGTTAATGCTGTTCGGATATGTGCTGGCATATCATCTTCACCTTCGGTTGTGTGAGTGAATAAAGAATCTCCATCCTCCACTAATCTAGAAAAAAAACTTTCTATATCTTTTTGGACGTCTGAGTCATAATTCTCGTTAAGTAATAAGCTGGCTGATGTATGCTGAATATGTAAGGTAAGCAAACCATCCTGAATTTCCTGAACAGCAACCCAATTAATAATTTCAGATGTAATATCATAAAGGCCACGGCCTTTAGTATGCTTAATCACTTCCTCAAAATTTTGTCTCATTTTGATTACACCCCCTCCTCAGATTCTCAATTATCAATATAGTCCTTATCCTTTAAAAACAGGAATCATTAAATCCAAAACTTCTTACATTGCCTATTTCTTTTTAAAAATAGACTCATAAATTATAATTGCTGCTCCGATTGTTATTGCGCTATCCGCTATGTTAAAAGCAGGCCAATAAAATTCATTAAAATGAAAATACAAAAAATCAGTTACATGCCCTAATGATATTCGATCATATAAATTACCAAGAGCACCTCCCAGTATTAATGACAACCCTAAAGCCAAACAAATATTTTCTTTATTTTTTTTTATCATAAAAATAATAAATACTGATGCTATTGAAGCAACTACTGATAGAAAATACCTTTGCCACCCACCTGCATCACTTAAAAAGCTAAATGCTGCCCCTTGATTTTTAAAATGTACTAGATATAAATATGAATTAATTTTAATGAATTGTTCATCACTGATGTGCTTAATTGCTTGTATTTTTGTAAACTGATCTGATAAAAAAACTATACTAGATAATAAATAATATTTAAGCATGCTTCCTTTCTTCGCCCTTTTCGTAAAGGTTGCTAATGCACCTTTTACATATCTCAGAGTATTTAGGATTTTGTCCTACATCTTCAACATAATGCCAACACCTCTCGCACTTATTATTTTTACTAGCATTTACCTCAATTTCTAAAGAATTTTTTGATTCTTCAATATTACTACTTGATGTTATGAAAATATATTTTAGTTCTTTATTAAAAATAGATAAGCTTTTATAAATATCAGAAGGTGCTAAAATTTTTAATTCTGCTTGAAGTGAAGATCCAACTACCCCTTGCTCCCTGAGTGCTTCAATTTTTTTGTTAGCTAAATTTCTAACATCGAGAACATGGCTCCATCCTAATAACTCTTCTTCAGAAAGTTCATGGCTCGGTAATTTATACCAACCCTCAATAAAAATAGTACTTTTATTTTCTTTGTTTATTCCATTCCATAATTCTTCAGCAGTAAAGCTTAAAACAGGTGCCATGAGCCTTATAAGTGATTGTGTAATATGAAACAATGTAGTTTGTGCAGATCGCCTAGCATGCGAATTTTCGGCTGTCGTATATAATCTATCTTTTAATATATCAAGGTAAAAACCTCCCATATCTTCTGAACAAAATGCTAAAAATTTTTGCATAGCTAAATAAAAATCAAATGCTTCGTAATCTTTTATCGCATCATTCTGAAGCTCCTCAACTAAATATAATCCATACCTATCAATTGATAGCATTTCTTTTGGGTTAATTATCATATTTTTTGAATCAAAATCTTCTAAATTTGCTGATAAGAATCTCAATGTATTTCTTATTCTTCGGTAGCTGTCAGCCACTCTTTTTATAATTTCATTTGAAATATTTAACTCGCCAGAATAATCCGTTGTTGCAACCCATAATCTTAAAATATCAGCACCATATTGATCTATTATTTTTTGTGGTGCGATGACATTTCCCTTTGATTTACTCATCTTATAGCCCTGACCATCAACCACAAAACCATGAGTTAGGAGTGACTTATAAGGTGCATCGCCGGTAATCGCACAGCTTGTAAGAAGGCTTGACTGAAACCATCCTCTATGCTGATCTGAGCCTTCAAGATATAAATCAGCTGGAGAACCTAATTCTTCTCTTTGCTCTAAAACAGATTGATGGGTTGTTCCAGAATCAAACCAAACATCTAGCGTGTCATTTATTTTAATATAATTTTTAGCATCAGCGCCTAAGATTGATTGAGTCTCAATATTAAACCAAGCATCAATACCATCTTTCTCTATCTTTTGAGCAACACTTTCAAAAATTTTAAGCGTATTTGGGTGCGGAATACTAGTATCTTTATGAATAAATATTGGTATTGGAACCCCCCAGCTTCTTTGTCTAGAAATACACCAGTCAGGTCTATTTTCAATCATAGATTCAAGACGTTTTTTCCCCCATTCTGGATAAAATTTTGTTTTAGATACTGCTTTTTTTGCTAAATCTCTAAGAGAAAATTTATTAGATTGATTATGCTCCATTGCGATAAACCACTGTGACGTTGCTCTAAAAATAATTGGAGATCTATGACGCCAACAATGAGGATAGCTATGAATAAATTTTTCCTCGTGTATCAATAAATTTTTATTTTTTAAGATATCAATAACTATAGGATTAGCTTCCCATACAGTTAACCCTGAAAAATGTTGAATATCATTTTTAAATCTCCCTTTCGCATCAACTGGATTTTCAACTGGTAGGTTGTATTTCATTCCAACAATATAATCATCCAAACCATGAGCTGGTGCAGTATGAACTAGGCCTGTCCCTGCTTCGGTTGTAACATGATCACCGCATATAATTGGAACATTTTTTTCTATAAATGGATGGGAAAATAATATTCCCTCTAGATCAGAACCTTTACATGAAGCAACTTTTGTTGCTGGGGTTCCATAAGTCTTAAATCTACTACTAGCTAATTCTTCAGCAATAATAAAAAAATTATTTTTACATTTATACAACCCATATTGGAATTTTGGGTTGACTGAGATTGCCTCATTCGCAGGCAATGTCCATGGTGTAGTTGTCCAAATGATAGCTGAAGCTTTACCTACTTCTTTAAGTTTAAATATATTTTCAATATCTTTAGTGTTAACACAATCAAATTGAATATCAATTGCAGGGGAGGGTTTATCTTCATATTCAACCTCTGCTTCAGCTAAAGCTGATGCACATTCCGTACACCAATGAACTGGTTTATTTCCTTGATATAGTAATCCTTTGTCATAGATTTTTGCAAGAGCTCTAATTATATTAGCTTCTGTTTTAAAGTTTATTGTGAGATAAGGGTTATCCCAATCCCCAAGAACGCCCAACCTCTTAAAATCATTTTTTTGTTTTTCTACCTGAACTAATGCATATTCACGGCATAACTTTCTAAATTTATTTGGATCAATATTTTTACCATGCTCTTTTTCAACGACAAGCTCGATTGGAAGACCGTGGCAATCCCATCCAGGAACATATGGTGCGTCAAAACCAGAAATTGTTTTCGACTTAATAATAAAATCTTTTAGAATTTTATTAACTGCATGGCCAATATGAATATCACCATTCGCATATGGTGGTCCGTCATGAAGAATATATTTTTTTTTACCTTTTCTTGCAGCCCTTATTTGCTTATAAAAGTCTTTTTCTACCCATTCTTTTGCCCACTTTGGCTCTCTTTTTGCTAAGTTTCCCCTCATTGGAAAGTCTGTATCAGGAAGATTTAATTTATATTTATTTTCAGTCATAATTTTTTAGGAAAGTTTCAGCACTAATAATATCTTTTTTTATTTGTACTTTAAGTGCTTCAATTGATTCAAATTTTACTTCATCCCTTATTTTCTTTAAAAAAGTAATATGAACATGCTGCCCATATAAGTCTTTAGAAAAATTTAACACATGCACTTCAAGGTGTAATTTAGAAATACCAGTTACTGTTGGCCTTGTACCTAAATTTGCTACCCCAAATTTTTCATTTAATTTTACAGCAAAGACGCCTTTTATTGGAGGTCGATTATGAAACATATGAATATTTGCGGTAGGAAAACCTATCATCCGCCCTCTTTGGTCACCATGAACCACTTTACCGGAGATACAATAATTTCTACCAAGCAAAGATTTTGCTAAATTTAAGTCTCCATAAGATAGTGCTTCCCTTATGTGAGTACTAGAAACTCTTTTATTATTTTTTCTAACTTCTTTTAAAATAGAAATCTCAATATTACTTTTTAGTAAATCATTTACACCGAATTCCCTATTGCTGCCAAATCTAAAATCTTCACCTACCAGTATTGTCTTAGCTGAGATTTGATTTTTTAATTTTGATATAAAATTATTACCTGACATATTTGCAAATTTATTATCAAATTTTACAACGTAAATCCTGTCAATTTTCTTTAACTGAAAATATTCAACCTTTTCTCGGAGACTGGTTATCCTTGAAGGTGCATCTTTTGGTGTAAAAAATTCTCTTGGATGTGGCTCAAAAATCATAATTGCAGACTCTAATTTTCTCTCCTTTGATTTAATTAATAATTCATTGATCAAATCTTGATGTCCCAAATGTATTCCATCATAATTACCTATTGTCAACACACAAGGGGAATGAGGACCAGATTTAGGAATATGTCTATATATTTGCATTTATTGAATAGTTTTCTTAAGGAAATCAGATATATCTAATCTGCATAATTTTAAAGCAATGAAGTATAACGATATACCAAACAATATTAAAGTTAATAAATGTAAAAATCGTGAAAAAGCTGAATAATTTATCCATAAATCAACTGTCCCTTTGAAATAAATCAACCCTACTGCCATCACAAATGTTGCAAAAATTATTTTAAGTAAGAACATCGCCCATCCACCATTCAATTTAAATATGTTGCCCTTTTTCAAATGGTAAAAAAGCAACCCTGCATTAATACATGCTCCTATGCCAATAGCCAATGCCAATCCTGCGTGCTTAAGATAGCCAATAAAAATTAAATTCATGAACTGTGTACAAAATAGAGTGAATAAAGCAATCTTTACCGGTGTTTTCACATTCTGTTGAGCGTAGAATGCTGGTGCTAAAATTTTGATTAATATTAAACCAACTAAACCAACACTATAAGCAGTTAATGCATATTTTGTCATTAAAACATCTGTTTCTGTAAAAGCGCCATAATAAAATAAAGTAGTTATTAAGGGAATAGCTAAAATCACTAAGGCTGTTGCAGCAGGAACTGCTAACAACAATCCTAACTTTAAGCCCCAATTAACGAGATCTGAATAGTCTCCTGTCTTTTTACTTGAAAAACTTTTTGATAAATTTGGAAGCAAGATGGTACTCAGAGCAACCCCAAGAACTCCAGCAGGGAATTCCATTAGGCGATCAGCATAATACAGCCAAGATACGCTTCCTGCGGCAAGAAAAGATGCAAAAATGGTATTAATTAATAAAGAGATTTGCATTATTGAGACTCCTAAGATTGCTGGCCCCATTAACTTTAATATTCTCCAAACCCCTTTATCTTTTAAATCTAAATTGAATTTAGGTAAACAACCAATTTGCTTCAAAAAAGGAATTTGAAAAAATAATTGTAAAACACCTCCAAAAAATACTGCCCAAGCTAAAACTTTAATAGGTTCTTCAAAGGAATCTGAAAAATATAATGCAGAGATAATAAATGAAACATTAAGCCAAACAGGAGTAAATGCTGGAACAATAAATTTTCCGTATGTATTCAATATACCTCCTGCCATGGAGACTAAAGATATAAAAAAGATGTAAGGAAATGTTATTTGAAGTAAATTAACGGTTAAATTGAATTTTTCCGGATCTGCAATAAATCCAGGGGCACTAATATATATTAACCAAGGGGCACCAAAAACTCCTAAAAGTGCAATTAAAACCAAAAAAATACCCAATAAAGTAGCCACTTTATTTATTAGAAAGCTTACTTCAACTTTTGATTTTTTAGCTTTATATTCTGATAAAATTGGAACAAATGCCTGTGTAAATGCACCTTCAGCAGATATCCTTCTTAGTAAATTTGGTATTTTGAATGCCACGAAGAAGGCGTCGGTTTCAATTCCCACACCAAATATTCTTGCAATAATACTATCCCGAATAAACCCTAATATTCTAGATATAGTGGTCATTCCTCCAACGCCAGC
>ENA-OSJC01002767-OSJC01002767.1-marine-metagenome-genome-assembly--contig:-NODE-2767-length-12951-cov-9.193724_pt1 | contig 12951 bp, 17 predicted proteins | sample MGYA00237885_ERZ534234 | MGnify/ENA primary metagenome ERZ534234 (study PRJEB26413, sample SAMN06343907) | marine metagenome | isolation source: coastal waters | place: Atlantic Ocean: West Antarctic... | reverse complement strand
CCGCGACCATCCAAAGCGCCACCAATGGTGGCAAGATCAGGAGGCCGCTGCCAGCGCATTAACAAAATCTGCGGGCGGCGCTCGATTCCGCGAGGCGTACACGCGCAAGCAATTAGGCGACATGGTGTCGAGGCAGGGTGATTGGATATTCGACACTCAAGGCGCGTTGTGCCAAGCAGACGATGGTGATTGCACTGGATGAAGGAAATCGTGTGGGGCGGGCGGGCTTAGAAATCGGACTGTAGCGCAGTAACCAGCAAGCGCACCAACATCAACCAAGGTTGAAATATTCGCCCCACATCAACCTAATACCAACAACGCAAAATGAGGAACAGCACAAAATGAACAGATCACAGGTTTTAAAAGCAGCCAAAAAATGCATCACGCAGGATCGCGCCGCGACACATGGCGACGCAGAAGACAGCTTCGCCAGCATCGCAGCGCTGTGGGAATGGTGGATGATCCACCGCGACGAGGGGCCGCTGGCCGCTTACGACGTTGCAATGATGATGTCGTTGTTCAAGCACGCCCGCGCAGCGTCAAACAAAGAACACAGCGACAACTTTGTGGATGCGTGTGGATATCTGGCATTGGCATCAGAGATGACCTACAGCTAACTCTCGCAACGACGCAGACTGGGCGGCGGGCGTAAAGTCTGCCGTCCTGAGCGTCATGAGCTTGCAGTTTAGTCTGGCATCGTCGCCGCGCATAAATAAAACCAGACCGAGCGGCAGCGCGTAAAGGCCCCACCAGTCGGCTTTTGACGCGCCGACATTAAACCGCACGCGGCCCGTGTGCGAAATTGTGGCGCATGTTTTAACCTCGACCGACGCCAGCGTATCATCAGGCCGCAACGCAATCACGTCAAACCGTCCGTCCGATCTAGTGGCCTCGCAGTTCGCACGCTCTAACAAGTGGCAGACGAAAAACTCGCCCGCGCGCCCGATGTTGGTCGCACGGCGGGCAATCATTTACAGAATTGATCCCAAGTTTCGTTATTGACGACAATGCCGACCAGCAGCCCGCGATCCTGCGCCATCAGCGTATCGATGGTTTGCTGGCTTTCAAACTGCAATGGCCGAGCCAGATCGCAATAGTTACCGTTTGTCGGCGTCTGGGCGCAGCCACTTAGCAGCACGCTCCCCAAGGCCAACGTCGCCCAATGTCTCGATTTCATGGTCGATCTCCATTTTGCGCAGTGTTGCGTCCAATCTATCAGACGCGATCCGCTTGTCTAGCTCTGCCAACTTGGCGTCAGCGTATGCCGACCGCCAGCGCAACAGGCCAGCGACGAAGGCCAGCCCGACAAATATGTATAATTGCAGGCGCATGGTCATCGGTCGCCACCTGCCCACTTTCGCAGCCGCTCGCGCATAATCCAGATGCCAGCCAGCACGGCCACGCCAGCAAAGGCCAGCACAATGTACTGCGCCACGCTGTCGAGCGCTGACAGGGCCGCCACGGCGCTACCTGCGCCAGAAGCCACTGTGACCGCCGACGCGCGCACCGTGCCACTCTGTGTGGGGCTGGAACGCGGCTGTGGGCTATCTGGGACAAGTGTGGCGCGGTGTGAAGACTTTTGGCCCGCCATCCAGTCAGGGACGGCGAATGTCGGACAGGCTTTCAGTGCGTATTGATTGTGGCCCGACACCTTGTCGATGGTCGGGAACTGCTCACGCAAGTCAGCGATAAGCGTGGGCAGTGCGCGCTCTTGGTCCTCGGTGAAATTATCTTGGAATTGATCCGACGCTGTGCCGCCCTTGCCGCCAAATAATGAAACGCCGATCGAATTAGCGTTGTGGCCCTTGACGTGCGCGCCAGCCCGTTCAACGGGGCGGCCCTTGGCGACAGTGCCGTCGCGGTCAATCAAATAATGATACCCGATGTCCGACCATTTACGGTCCTCGACGTGCCAGCGTTTTACTTCACGCACTTTAGTGGATGTCCGCTGGTCGGATCGCCAGTCAGGGCTGGTCGCGGTGCAGTGAATGATGATTTCGTTAATGCGTCTCACGTCACATCCCCTTGAGTTTGGCGATGGTAAACGCGACTGCCGCGCTGACTACGATCCACCACATCCGCTCGGCGAACCGCAGCGATGCGCCGTTATTACCGACGCTGCCTTCCAAGTCAATCAGGCGACCGCTCTGGCGGTCTTGCTGCGCGTCTAATGTGTCCATCCGCTTGAACAGCGTCAACATACGCTCATCGAGCCTCGCCAACGCGACAAGTGCCTCCCCGACGGTGTCTAGCTTAGATTCGATCCGCTCAAGTCGCTGTTCGTCGCTCATTTTATTGTCCCGTTCAATTAGTTTGGTGCGGGAGATTAACCGCGTGCAGCGATCCAAGCGTCAATCTTGGCGATCCCGCTGGCAAGTATCCACTTTGGTGAGATGTCCTCTACCGCGAGTTTGATATTATTCCACGGCTGGTAATACCGATGGTTTGGTGTGTTCAACTCGTTAGCCATGCTAAAATCCCTTCACGCGCAGTTTGGCAAAATCGCCGTCCATCAGCTTGGTCTTAACATACTCGTTAAACGCCTTTGTGCCAACGCCAGCGCCGCATTCCTTTGACCATTGCTCGGCAACGACCAGAGGAATACGGCCCGCCAAACGAAACGCGGCGTCGCCGTGCTTGCTGGGGGCTGTCAGGCTCAATTCGTGGTTTGCGTCGATCAGGCTTTTAACGTCCTGCGAGCGGTTGACGACCAAGTTGCCGTCTTGCTCGTACATCGTTTCCTTGACGTCGTAATGTGACAATTTATTTCTCCAGCTTTTTGCGTGGCTTGACGCGAGGCTTCGGCGCTGGCTTCGGCGCGGCCTCAAGCATCTCAGCCCAACCCTTGCCGACCAAGTGGTCAGCCTTTTCCTGAGTGACGCTAATGACGGCACCACGGCAGCGGTCAGGCTGCGGGAGCCGGTCAGTGGTAATTTTGATTTCGGCCATGTGTTCTCTCCATTAAGTGCTGGGCGCGCCAGACAACCGGCGCACCCAATTTGTTTAGATTACAGGGAGCCGTCGATGTCGGCGATGATCCCGTGCGCGCTTTCCTGGTCTACCTGAAGGCCCCACTCGCAGGCGATCAAACGGCGGTCAGAGTGACCAGTTTTTGCCAACGGTGTTTGCTTCATGTTCTGCAGGAAGCAGACCTTTGCATACTCTGGGTCAAGGACGAACACGTCGCGACCGGCGACTGTCTGCGAGTTTGCTGTCCGCGTCTCAAGGAAACGTGACGGCATGATGGTCAAGGTGCCAAAGTCGCTGACGTAAACGTCAATCGCAGCAACCAGCTCTTTCTTGCCAGTCATGTCCTGATACTTAGTGGCCGATCCGGTAAAAGTCGAAGAAATCTTCTGCTTGGTTGCGGAGCCACACAATACGATGCTTGGCTCTGCGCCAGCATCCCAGCAAGACGCGATCACGCCCTTGAGCATGTCCTCTGTAAGCGCACGAACGGAACCGTCAGTTGCCGCTGCGTTCGGGAAACCTGCAGTGGTGCCGGACAGTGTTGGGTTGGCACCATCGACTGTGCCAGTTGAGCGGTCAACATTGGAACGCAACCAAGCTGGAAGGCCAGCAGTTACGCGAGCCTCGTCAGCGCCACCAGCGTCGGCAGCGATGTTAGATACCAGCATGACCTCAATGTCGCGCTTGATTTCCTTCAACTTAAAGGCGAGTTGGGCAGCAATTGTCTGTACATTGCCAGCGCCGTTGACGGCGTCGTTTGTTGTAGAAACATCGACAACTTTGTCAGAGATGGTTGAGTAGTTACCCATGCGCTTAGAATTGGTAGGCGCAGAGTTACCTGGCGCAGCTTCGCCTTCCTTGACGCGGTTAGCGGCAGGGTTTGCGAGGTCCACGGTGTTCCACTCATAGTACGTGCTGGAAATAGACTTGCGTCCAAGTGCAGCCTGAACCGGAGTTTCGGTGCTCGAAATGGAAATGTACGCATCCTGAAGGTCTTCGCGGATGTTGGTCGAATTGTACGTTTGATTTGTGTTTGCAGTAACGCCCATTGGGTGTCTCCTTGCGGTGTGGGTTTAGGTCAGTAGCCAGGCTGCGACATCTTTGTCCTTGCCTGTCCGTCTCATCTGAGCGGCGGTGTCTTTGGCCTTGCGGGCGTTAGTCGTCCGCTCGTTGCGCTTGACGCCGGGTTTAACTACGGCTCGGATGCCTTCTGCCTTTTGCTTAACTTGGCCTTTGGCTTCTTGCATCTGTCGCCATTGCATCGCGTCGTGTAGCGCTGCAACGTATCGACCGTCGGCTTGTCCCATGATTTCCTGCGGATCAAATCCGTAGTAATTCACGCCAGCTTGCACCATTTTATCCCGGTAAGCGGGTGCCTGTTTAGGGTCCGCTAGTTGTGGGATGCGTTGGTGCAGCACTTCCATCTGGCTCGCCAAATATTGGCCGTGCCGCTGGCTTTCCTCCGCCTGCTGACGCTGCTCCATCTGATTGATGACTTGCGCCTGCTGCTGATACTCTGCAAGATTTTCATCGTACTTAATGCGTTCAGACATATAGCCGATGGGGTCTTGCTCAAAGAGGTCTTTGGACGGTGGCTTTGGGGGTGTTAGCGCCTGCCCTTGCTCTGCCTTCTGGCGGAGGTCGGACAAGAATTGCCGCTCTTGCTGCATGGAACCGTATTCGTCCTGCATCTGCCTCTTAGCTGACGCAAGTTGATCCATTCCCTGCTGAATGTATGTCTGCCCTGAATAGCCACGGGTCAGCTCGTCGAGTGTCACTTGCTGTGTCTTGCCATCCACCTTGACGGTGTACATGCTAGGTGCAAGCTCCTCTTGAGCCTCCTCGACTTCCTCTTGGTCGTCATACTCGTCGTCCGGCGCATCATCTGCGTCGGTCGCGTAATCCTCATCGTCAGCCTCGTCAGCCTCCAATTCGGGTTCGTCTGCCGCTGTGTCTTCTTTGTTTTCGTCGGCTAGCGATACTTCACTTTCTTCAAGTGGGGTATCGATAATCGACGCCGCAACGGCCTCTATTGAGCCGGGGTCAGGCGTGTTGTCCACGTTGCCGATCCTTCTGTTTTCGCTCTAGGAGTCTGCCGTCGTCTACAAACGATTGCAGTTGCCCCTGTACGAGCGTGAGCGACCGGACAGCCCGGTGCGCTTCCATGATTTCCTCTGGTGTTGAACTATGTTCAAGAAACACGTCAACGTGGTATCCTTTTACCACACTAATGGCCTCCATGAACACCAAATCTTGGAGAATACTCGCCGCCCTGCTGGCCTTTGCGTTCGCGTCCATCAGTATTCTCCGTTATCTCTGTTGCTGCATCATCATGCGCTGGCGTTCTTGTTCCGCGCGGATTTGCTGCTCGTTGACTTGCAGGCCGAATTTGCCTTCGATTTCCGCATTCTTCTGTATCATGTCTTGATACATTTTATCGCGGTCAAAGTCATCTTTCATCAGCGCCTTCTGCGCGTCAAGCTGTATCCGCATCGCGTCGCTTTGCGCCTTGGTCTGCGACTTTAGCTGCTCGGCTTGCATGAATGCCATCGCCTGCGCGTCTTGCGGGCCTTGCTGTTGCTGCATTTGGGCCTGCTGTTGCCGCTGCATGGCAAGTTGCTGCTCATATTCTGCCGTAATTGGCTTAAAGAACCGCTCGCTGTTGCGGATGCCGACCGACGCCATCATGTCGGCGACTGTGTTGCGGATGTTGACGAGGGACACGACGCCGTTCTCTGGTCCGTATTCTCCGTAAACCTGCATTTGTAGCCCAAGCACCTCGCGGTACGCGGCGGTTTTCTCTTCCTCGCGGCCAGTGCCAAGGCCCACGTTGATGGACAAATTCATCGCGGTGTCCCATGACCGCACATCAACTTCAACGTATTCGCCGTTCAGTCTCATGAACTGCGCCGCGTCGGCGTGCTTGACGACCAGCGCCAGCATTAGCTTGAACAGGCGTCGCATGCCGCCTTCGGCAAGGTTACGCGCCATTACCTCAGTCTGCCCCGCAGCGGCCTGCACAGTGGCTGTGACGGCGGCTCTGGTGGTTGACTGTAGTGCGTCGGGGTCCAAGCCCATTGACGCGCGGCTGACGCCCGTCTTCGTCTCAATTGTGCTGTCGAGATACTGCATCGCCGACAGTGTCTGCCCAGCGGCAAACGGCACGGCCAGCGGGATGACAGCCCCAGGCTGGCGCATACGAATTATGCCGCCGATTTCGTTTGAATTTAGCGCGTCGTCCATGTTGACTTGGCCCTCGACCACGCCAATGCGGGGCGAATTGGTCATCGCCACGTTGTCTAGGATGCCACGCAGGACGCTAGTGGATGCGTCTTGGTCTTCCATGATTAGGTCGGCCACACTGGTGCCGAAGAAGGTGTGCGGCTCTGGCGACACCTCAAAGATGGCAAACGGGATTTGGTCGCACGCCTCGACAGACAGAACCTTGTAAGCGCCGCCACCAAGTATGAAGTGGTGCAGGATCGGCACGCCCGTACCATCGACATCCATCCGCATGTAGGCGTCTGTAACCATGACCTTGCGCATTGACGGATCGGCAGAGTTTTCGTCGTCGTCGTAATTTGTCGAGTATCCGCGTCGCTCGTCGTCTTCTAACTGCGCGGTCGAGTTGCTGCTGTCAGTGCTGCCGCCAAGGTCGGCGACGTCATCAAACTCAAAGCCCATTTCGACAAGATCGCCGACGCGCATGTCAGTGCGGTGGCCGCAGACGTAGCAGTCGTCGATTGAGCGCGCGTTGCTGTCGATAAAGAAGTCCTCTGGCGGAACGGACACGACGCACAAGTCGCCAGTGCTGGCACGGCGCATGATCTTTATGTCGTGCGTGCGCGTCTCGGTCTCCGGCATCTGCATGCCGTCAATCTCGCCGCCCGATTGCTCGACTGTCTCAGAGTGTTCCAGAACTTCAATGTCTTGGTCGATCATAATCGCCATGTATTGATTGTCGCTCAATCCGGTAAACGTGTGGATTTCCGACTTGTCGTAGTCTTCGTAGTAAACCTTTAAAATGCCTGTCTTCTTGACCAGTGCATCGTGGAACACGTCAGACAGCAGCTTGAAGCCGTTAAGCTCCTCTAGCTTATAGTGCATGTACGCGGTGGCTTGTTCGGCCATCTGCACGTCTTCTGGGCCGCGCGGGACGTATTCAACGTAGCGTCCAGACGACAGAAAGATACGCATCAACGACGGCTTGATTGATCGAATGGTGTCGCGGACCTTCGTGGCGACGACCTTGCTGCGACCGTCTTCATGGCCCAAGTCAGTCTTGCCCTCGAAATACCGCTGCGCCCGAAGGCGATCCTCCGATATGTCGCTTTCAATGAAGTCAATTGCGTCGCCAATCGCAGTGCTGATTATGCCCTCAATCTGGTCACTGGTAAGCGGCTGCGGGCCATCGTCGGGGCCATCGTCTGTGTCGTCCACGATTTCTTCGCCGATGATGTCACGGATTTCGTCTTCGTTGATCTTGTAATCGTTTTTCATCGTGATCCCTATCGGCCTGTATTTGCATCTGTGGTAACGCGCGGCGACGTGTCCATTCCTAGCGCCATATTTGTTGATTGACCACCCATCCGCGCGCCAACCGCGATCCCAGCGTCAGCAGTGGCATCAGATATACCTGCCGCAAGTTGCTGGAGTCGTAGGCCAAGTCTGGCGATCCCGCTGTCGTCGCGCAGCGCCTGCAACACGACCTCTGGGTCTTCTGACACCAAGACGCGCATAATCTTCGTGCGCTGTGCCTCGGTTAAGTCGGGGGCCAGCTCGGCGGCAATCTTGCTGCCAATGCGGAGTATGGCAATCGGGTTCATTCCGAGAGCCGCACCAACGTCGTCCAAGTTGACCTGCTGTCCGATCTTTTCGCGAGCGGCTGCCACTAAGGCAGTAGAAGGCCCCTTAATGATGTCGTTGGACGCTGACTGCGCCCTTGCCGAATTTGATATGCGTTGAAGCACGGCCTCTGCTTCTTCGTCTGGGAAAACCCGTCGCAGGATCATACCGTAGTCGATGTCCTCCGACTGTAGCTTGCTCATCAGTGATAGGCCGCCCGCGCCAGTGGATTTTCTGCGCAGAGCGGACATAACGCCAGCCCGCAGCGCCGCAAGAGCGCCGCCGTCTAGCTGTGAGACACGGTCAAATTCGATTTCGAAGTCATCCGCGCCTTTGGAAAATGCCTTCCGCCCGTATTCAAACGCGTCACTGGCATCTCTGGTGGCCCTCGCCGTAGATCGGACGGCAGCCAGCTCACCTGATGAATTGTCGAGCGCAGTGCGCAGGTCTTGGGAAAAGTCCCCGAAAAGACCTGCCATTGGCGCGCCTGATCGGTATGCTTCGCCCTTCTTGGCGTCGAGGAACCGTCGCACGGCCTCGCCTTCTTGCAGTGTCGGCGGTCGGGTGATCGTGATTTTTCCACCTTTGACGGTGAAGAATGGGGCGGACCTTGTCGATCCTGTCACAAACTCAGCCATCTCATTCCCCAGTCGCGGAAACTGTGCGACCGCTGCGGAGACTGCGTCAAACACCTCAATAGATGCGGGGCTAGTGCCACCGGGGATGCCAGCATAGTCGACGACCTCGGCTTGATTGGCCGCGCGTCGCATATTCGCCTGAACCCTAGTTGGATTGGGGTCTGCGTTGGGTGCAAGAACGTCCTGCATGGCCTCCATTGCCTCTCCGCGCAGGCGAGGTGGGCGCTCTGACATTACGCCGCGCATGATCGTCTCAGGCTCCCCGCCCTCAGACATAAGCGCGCGTGCAGCCATACGCAGAGTTTCGTTTTCAGCCATGATTTCGCCGCTTGCGACCTTCTGTGCAATTTCGTCTGGCGTCAGGCCAGTGCCTTGGGCCATGCGCTGCAATTCAGCTTCGACTGCGCCTCCAGCCTGATTCCCAAATCTAGACCTTGCGGCATCGACCAGTTTTCGAGCGCCGAACCGCAGTGGTGCAGTCGCACCTGCGATGACGGGGTTCATAACTGCGCCAACAACCGCGCCACCTGCGCCGCTTTTTAAACGGTTCATTGGGCCGCCCTCGCCAGTGCCGATGCCGTAGACAGCGCCCTGTGCCGCTCCGACCTTTGCCAGTGCTGGTGCTGCCCGCATCGCCCGCACGGCGAGCGGAGCCATCTTTGCGCTAGTCGCGGCCACGCTGCCGCCGCCTGTGAATGGGGCCGCTGCCAGTGCTGGTAGGATAGCGCCGCCAGCCTCCCAGCCTAAGCTGGTGAGCGGGTGGCTCTCACGGTATCCAGAAAGTCTATCTCGCTGGCTCTGCAATTCTGCGCGGTATTCTTCGCCGCCACCGATGCCAAGTGCCGACAGTGGGTTTTTAATTGCGGCGGTCGCCTCGTCAGCGAAGCCAAACGTGAGGCCCTGCATCGCGGCCAATGCGCGCTCGGTCTGAGGCTCTGGCGCAGCCTCGGCTGGACCCGCAACAGCGCGAGCGGCATCTACAAATCGTCTAGCGGCAGCGGGGTCATTGTTGGCCAGTGCATTTCGAGCGGCGGCTTTTAGCTGTTCCTCGGTGTATTCGCTCATCAGTCTGTTCCCAATCCTAGATACCGCAGGTCGTCGTCACTCAGACCAGTCTCGCCGCCTGTGGCCGATGGCTCAAGCTCATCCCGTTCGCGCCTCTCCTTTACCAGTTCCATGTGTCCTGCAAGGGTATTGCCGGGTGTCGTAAGGTAAGCGGCTGCTTCCTCCAGCGCTACTCGCGCCTTCGCTTGCGCGTCACGTCGCTCTAAGAGCCACGCACGAAGCGGGACTGGACCCAAACCTTGAGGGACGGCGGTATCCATCGCCAGCAGCATTTCGTCTTTAGAAAGCGCGCCGAATGTTACAGAACTTATTACGTTAAGGCCGAGGCGGTTCATGGCGTTTCTAAGCGACGCTGACGATTTTGTCACGTCTGGAAGGTAATTTTGAATAACGCCGGATGCTGCGCCCGCATCAATTGCCGAAATTGCTTGCTCAATGTTTAAGATCGAGTCCGTAATATTCCCAATAAATCCGTATGCTTCATAACCCTTTTCTATGGCCATCTCTGCGGCAGCAACGACACCAGCGGCCTCCCCTCCCGTTTGAATGTTTGCGCGATTTGTACCTGCTCTGCGACCGGCGTAAACGTCAGACTGATATCCCGCATAATTCTCATTGGCCGTTCTGGCAAAATCAAGGGCGGCTTGCCCAGTGAGCGTTTCGCCTCCAATAGTCTTCACAACAATGCTGCCGTCGCGCATGGTCATCACAACGCCAGACTGGTCCGGCAATGCCGTGGATGACTGGACGCCGTCAGCGCCGCCAGACACATCCTTTTGATACGCTTGAAGAACCTGACCCACTGGCGCGCCCGCACGCAGCATTTCAATGTACGCCTCGCTGTTGGGCTGCCGTGACAGCCATTCCATGCTTTGGCTGGCCCGCTGATTCGTCTGACGCTCTTGACGGTTTGCCCTGACGTTGGCCGCAAGGTTTTGATCCGGTCGCAACGTGAGGCTATTGAAGCCAACGGCCAACTTTCCCATCGTGTCCTTGAAGTCGTCGCGCTGGTAGAATGGCAGCGCCGTGTCGCCTTGCGCGTTGCGGTCCTGCTTCTGTATTCCTAGAGCGCCTAGGATGCCTTGGCGCTGTGTCGGTTGCATAGCCATCCGCTGGCCTCCTGTGTTTGATTGTCGTCCAAGCGCGGCCATCGCGTCTGCGCCGACTGCTTGCGCGTCGGTGACATGCTTGTATCCCTCCCACGCGCCAGTGCCTTGTTTTTGGTAAATCCACTGGCCTAATTTTTCCTGCAGGCCGGTTGTCATCTTCTCGTCGCCCGTAAGCCCTAGCCCTTTCGACGCATCTCTTAGTGTGCTGCCAACAATCTGGTAAGCGCCCATTGGCGTGGCAACCCTGCCGACTTGCCCGCGCACATAATCTGCGTAGGGGCCGCTTGGGCTTGAAAATTCCAGCGCCTGATTGACTGTCATGTCTGTCAGCTTGGTGTCAGCAAACCTGCCGCCTGGGCGGTTCTGGTAGTTAAACAGCGCGTTGTAGTCGCCGCCACTCTCGCCGCCGAATATACCCTGACGAATGCGTGACCACTCATTTGAGTCCATTACGAGGCCATCCCTGCCGCCGCAGTTAAATACTCAAACAGGCCGGGCTGGCGCGTGTCAGTTGACGTCGCCCCAGTTGGCGAACCGGACGCCAAGGCGGTAAAGGCGTTTAGCCTGTTGTATGGGTCATCTTGCTGACGCATAAACTCGCCGTAATCGCCAGCCATCTGTGCGCCCTGCAACGCCGTGTCAGTCGCGCCAACGCCGGACAATCCAGCCGCGCCAGCGCCAAGTGCGCCCTGTTGCTGCTGAATTTGCGCCATTGTCTGCGCCTGCGCCTGACCGTAGCCCTGCTGCATCATCTGGGCGATTAGCTGGTTTTGGTTGGCAAGGTTGCCAGTGTCAAATTCAGCCTCGTATACGGCGCGGCGACCACCGCCACCAAATGCGCCAGAGCCAATCATGTTGGCTTCGCTCGCAGTGCGCGCCTGTTCCTGTTGCCGACCCATGCGGGCAAGCGACGTGTCAATCACGTTAGATTGGTATGGGTTCATGTTTGCTTGCGTGCGCGCAGCGTAATCTTGTGGCGTCATCTGGCCCATTTGGGCGATGTCGCCGTATAGCTGGCCAGCTTGCGTGGTGTAATCGCTCATGCCCGGCGCAAACGACCCCGTGTATGGGGTAAACTCAGTGTTTGCCAAGGCTGTCGCCGCCGGGGCCGCAAACTCGTTGTAAGCCTCGACGCCCGGCCCAGTCGGTGCCTGTGCCGTTGTGCTTTTACCTTGTCCCATCGTTTAGCTCCATTTCGTAGGCCACATGAACGGGCCGAAAGTTGTATTTACCTGCCATCTTTGACCAGCCGCGTCGGGCTTTGGTCTCAATAGCGTCATATCCGGCGGCCCTTGCCACCCTCGCCAGCTCGCCGACGGCATCCTCTGCCCAGTCCTCAGCAGCGTCTCCGCCTAGCAACTCAATACACAAAACCTTGCGGCGCGGGTACTGGTCTTCGCTGGTAGTCATCGCCGCGCGGGGCTTTGATCCCACCATAATTAACCACAAGACAGCCTTGCCCTTTGCAATGGCATCCTTGACGTCATCCAGCCCGTATTGGCTGTCGTATCGCTTGCGTGCCAGCTCAATCATTGGCGAGGCCACCGGCCACCACTTGTCCAACTCGCTGATCGGCACGTAAGATAATGTGACCTTATCATTTTTGCCCATATATGTCACCCATGCACCCTGATTATAGACAATGTAGCAGCGGGAGCCGCAGGCGCAAACGCAGACGCCGCCGTGGCTTCAAGATGTCCGGCTGTATTGGACACAGCCCACATGGCCTCAAGGTAGTCTCCGGCGGCAACGTCAAAGAACGCCGTGCGACCAGACAGGGTCGTCGCGCCGTTCTGGTGCAGCGCGTTCCTGACCGTCGCACCGGCGACGTCTGTGCCGTTAATGCGTGGCCAAAAGTAAAAGTTGACTGTGCTGCCCGACGTGCTGCTAGTCTGCGCCGCAAACGAGACGGAATAGTGTCCAGCCTCCTCAAACACAATGCGCGATGTGGGCGACCCAAGCGAAATAAATTGGCCAGTATTGAGCGTGAACGTCAACGGGTATGCCGTGTTCGTTGCTGCCGCCGTGACGTCAGACGTGATAGATAGCTGCGCGTCGCCGCCTTCTACGACGACCTGCCGAAACGCGCCATTTTTGGACACCACTGGATACGACGCAGTCTCGTTCCACAGCAGCGTGCCATTTTGTGCGGCAGTCTCATTGCCGGTAAACCACTGCAGGTTGGGCAGCGACTGGCCCAGCCACGTAGTCAGTTGTCGGCCCCAAGTCTTCCAGTCTGGGCCAAAGGGTGGCGGTGCGCGTCCGCTCATCTGCGGCCACCCGCCTTGGCGTCAAATCTAAACTTGCCGACGCGCCAGTCACCG
>ENA-OSJC01002765-OSJC01002765.1-marine-metagenome-genome-assembly--contig:-NODE-2765-length-12952-cov-4.070136_pt1 | contig 12952 bp, 5 predicted proteins | sample MGYA00237885_ERZ534234 | MGnify/ENA primary metagenome ERZ534234 (study PRJEB26413, sample SAMN06343907) | marine metagenome | isolation source: coastal waters | place: Atlantic Ocean: West Antarctic... | reverse complement strand
ATGAATCTAAGCAGAATTTATTTCTCTAAAAATAGGATTTTAGAGTATACTTCATTAATCTTAAAAAATTCATGGATCAATCCAATCTCCATTACTTTGAATCAAACTTATCAAGGCATCAACTGCCTTATCAGAACTAATATGTTTTTGTACTACATCCTGACCTTTATACAATGAAATTTTACCGGGTCCTGTACCAACATACCCATAATCGGCATCTGCCATTTCACCAGGTCCATTAACAATACAGCCCATAATCCCAATTTTAAGACCTTTAAGGTGAGATGTTCTTGATCTAATACTCGCTGTTGTCTCTTGCAAATCAAATAATGTCCTTCCGCAAGAAGGGCATGATATATATTCAGTTTTTGATATCCTCGTTCGACTAGCCTGCAAGATTCCAAAAGATAGTTCATTCATAAAACTTAAATCACTTTCAAATTGAAGCCAGACTCCGTCACCAAATCCATCTACCTGTAACCCCCCTATATCTGTTGCGGCATTTAAAAGAAAATTCTCTTTTTTTATCCCTAAATAATTTCGCTTAACAATAATAGGATTATTAATTTTATTATCCATACAATCAATAAAGAACTTTCTTTGAACAGCCATAGTTTGGTCTGGAGTAGAATTAAGGACTAATACACATTTTGGTAATTGTTTTATTTTATGAAATAAGTTTTCTTTTAAATCACAGTTTAAAAACGCCGTTTCTTCTGGATTTATATCATCTATTTTATCTGAAGAAAATATTGGATGATAGCCACTCTTAAGCCTTTCTTGACTATTCTCACAGAGAATACCTAAAGTTCCAGGTAATTCAAACTCTAATATATTTTTTCCCAAAAATAAATAGTCTACTGCTAAATCAGAAATATGCCATTTATCTAATTTTGGTGAATATAGATAACCAAATTGACCTAAATCAAAATAATCAATTTTATCGAGACTTGATAAATCTCCAATTACGATAGGTACAGACTCCCCTCCAATATTTAATATTTGTTTTGTTTTTCGCCTTTCATAAAAAAATGGATCATAAAGTATCTCATCTATTTCAGGAAGATTAGACTTTTGTCCACTTTTTTTATTATATCGATGAATAATAGTTTTACATACAGGAATTTCAGCCTCAGGTTCTTCTGTTAGAGAAACGCGAATTGTATCTCCTAATCCATCTTCTAAAAGAGTTCCAATTCCAACCGCTGATTTTATGCGACCATCTTCAGCTTCTCCGGCTTCAGTGACTCCCAGATGTAATGGGTAGTTCATGCCTTCGTCAATCATTGTTTTGACTAAAAGCCTGTATGCTTGGACCATAACATGAGTATTGCTCGCTTTCATTGATAATACTATTTCGCCATAATTTATTTCTTCGGCTATACGTAAAAATTCCATTGCAGATTCAACCATACCTTTTGGAGTATCTCCATAATGGCTCAAAATTCTATCGGAAAGTGATCCATGATTTGTGCCTATTCTCATCGCTGTACCATTTTCTTTACAAATCTGTACTAATGGTAAAAATCTTTCTCTAATTCTATTAATTTCATTCAAATATGAGGTATCAGAATAATCATGTTTCTCAAATCGTTTTCTATCAGCATAATTACCAGGATTTATACGAACTTTTTCAACTATTGAGGCTGCTATTTCTGCAGCGTTCGGAGTAAAGTGTATATCGGCAACTAAAGGATTTTTATAACCTCTTTTTTTAAGGCCTTCTTTAATTAGTTTTAAGTTTTTTGCTTCTTTATTACTTGGAGCTGTAATTCGAACTATTTCACAACCAGCTTCAATCATTCGAATAGATTGAAGAATAGTACCTTCTGTGTCCATAGTATCTGTAGTCGTCATCGACTGTATTCGAATCGGATTATTACCACCAATCTCTAAGTTACCAACTTTGACTGGTCGTGTGTACCATCTTTCATAATTTATAAGGCTTTTACAATATATCTTCATTCTAATCCTTCGTAAGGTTGTTTAAGATATAATCTAGATTTTATAATAGCATCTGAGAAGTTCTCTAAATCGACACATAAATAGTAACTTTCTTTCGCTTTCCCTCTTTTATCTAACTTATCATAACACATACCCTGTAGCAAATACGCATTTCCTAATACAATATCAAGTTCTGCTGCATAATCTTTTATTGTTTTATTAACAAGGTTTAAGGCATTTTTATAGTCATTTTTGTAAAAGAAATATAATGCTTTTTCATAGGAAAGGTATGGCTCATACCATTCTTTTTGCCTCGGAGTCAGCTTACTTAAAATATTTTCAGCATTCTCTAATATTTCTTCTGAAATATTGAGATTATTGGTCCGAATACTTGCCTCTAGATACAAGAGATTGAAATAAAAATTATTTGGAAAGTTATTCACAAGATCTCTTGAATGCACAAAGGCAAGAATAGGTTCATCCTCTACCCATAGATAAAGATTACTGAGTATTGATTTTGCCTCTATCCAAGACCAGTTACTGCGATCAGCAGCAAGGTTTATTTTTTCTAAACCAGATTCTTTTGAAGCTTTAAGACCATATAGCTTAATTGCCCATTTTAGAATTGAGTTACTAATTCCAGCATAATATTCAATTATACCAATCGGAAGTTTAGCATCGATTATTTCAGGATATTTTTCGGCCACATCATCAATGATGACAAATCCTTTATATGCGTGAAAAAGTGTTCTTAGCCATTGCTTTCTTCCGAGTGTAACTCGGGCTTTTAAACCAATGGAGGATCCTTGATATAATAGATAGGTTGGGTCATATGGATACTTGAGAACCAAATCAGAATAAACAGATCCTATTTCTTTAAGATCATTATCTAAAATAGTCTGAGTTTCTTCAATTGATAAAGAAGACTGTGCTTTAACCCATCTAGATGCAGCCCAAATTAAATGAACTCCGGGATGGTCTGGGAACTTCTTTCTTGCATTTGTTAAAATTTCTACAGCTTTTTCAAAATCATAGTTATAGAAAGCATAAACCCCTTCACGAACTAAAGAGTCACCCTCATAGAAATCATCAGCAAAAGTGAATGTGAAGGCTAAAATTGAGACAATAAATAATCGCACTGTCTTTACTTAAAATTTAATTCTAAATATTTTGATTAGAGATCTAAGATCCCTGCGATGATAAAATAAGCCAACCTCTTGATTCATTATTCTGAGGTTTTATTTCAAGGCTTTTTTCCCAAGAAGCTCGCGCTAATTGCTTTTCATCCATTTTCCAATAGGTTATACCAATACCCATATAAGCAACGGGATCGGACGGACTTAACTCGAGTACTTCTTGAAAAGCAACCAAGGATTCGTTGTACATATTTTTCTGTCTATAAAACTTACCTAAAATACTTAGAGCACCAGATAACCAAGAAGAGGTATTATTATTGATTGAAAGTGCATTTTTAAATGCTTGCCTCCCCATAGAGGGGTTTCCAATTCTATTATATTCTACAGCCATAACGTAATAGACCTGTGGTAGAAGGTTTTTTACAATTGCATCATTTGGTCGGTAATGTAACAAATCCTCCCATGCTGCTGCTGTCCTGCCCCATTCCTGAGCATTGTAGTAGCTAAGACCTTGCATATAGCGATAATCACTATTGTCAGGGTTTAAATATACTGCATCGCTATAGCTAAGTGCTGCGTATACAAATTTTCTTTGATCAAAATACAAATCAGCTAATGATAAATGTGGCTGCATTTCTTTAGGTTTGAGTTTTATTGCTCTTTGAAAAGACCTTTTAGCCTCTTCAGGACGACCTAACTTTAGATGATTTTCGCCAATAAGTTGTATAAAGCCTGTATGCTTAGGATGTTTTTGAAAAGCTTCTTCAGCAAGGTTTAATGCCTCTACATAATTATTTGAAGACATTTTTTCACGTATAACCGAAATTTTTTGTGCTGGCCCATCAGGAACTTTTTTTGATGAATAACTTAGGATTTCTTTACTTAGCTGTTTTTGTTCTTTGGTTTGAACAAACATCGACATTGCTTCAATAGTGGCTCCATGATTGGGCTCTAAATAAAGAGCTTCTTCAAAAGAATTCTTTGCTTTTTGATACTCTCCAACATTTGCATAAAGCGATCCCAAGAAATAATGAGAGTCTGGATTCACAGGGTTTTTTCCAACTTCTCGAAGATATACTTCTTTTGCATTATTAAAATCCCCATTAGCCTCATAATGCATTCCTAGCTGTCTTTGAATATATAAATTATCAGGATTCAGCTTCGCTTCATTTTCAAAATCTTTTCTGGAAAAATATGGCTTTGATTCTATTGCAACGGACTTCTTTTTAGGGTATTCTTCATTAAAATACTGTGTTGCTTTTGCAAGCTCCCTATTAGAAGCTTGTAATTCCCCGGTTAAGTTGAATAATTCATCAGCATACGCAGCAGAATTAAATTTATTAACATTTATTTTTTGAGAGGTTTCATCACTTTTTGAGTCATTATTATTAGAATCTGAAGCTTTAGTTTTAGTTGATTTCTTTTTTCTTTTCTTCTTTTTCTTTGATGATTTCTTTTTCTTCGAAGACTTCTTTTTACTTGAAGATTTCTTTTTACTTGAAGATTTTTTTCTTTTTTTCTTTTTGCTTGTCTGCTCTTCGCTAGAATTTGCGTAGAGATATTCAGAGCCCGAAAAAGGAACTGAAGCAAAAAGCATAATAGATATAATAATAATTTTAATGAATTTCATGTACTGATAGTATTGATATACAAATCAAAATTACACATTTTGTAGTTGTGTGATAGCATTTTTATTAAAAAATAAAAATTGAATTAAAATGGATCATTTTGACTAGTTATTACAAAATAAATATATTAAAAATAATATTATTATATCTATTGAATACTCTTTTTTTTAAATCTTATCCATTCCACCAATTTTACAGCAAGCGGGTAATCCTTTATAAGTTACAGAATTAGCCAAAACATCATTCGCTTGATAACCTATATCAGAAATCGCTTTTTCAATTTTAGTAACATCTGTTTTATCTTTGTAGTAGACAACAGTGGTTAACTTAGATTCTAAATCAACTTTTGAAGCTGATACTCCACTGACACTGGCCAAACCCATTTCAATATTTCTTTGGCACATACCGCATTGAATCGTTGGAGTTGCTATAGCAATATTAACAGTTTCACCATCACAGCTTATAAACCCAATTAGTAAGAGTGTGATACAGATCACGTTTATTTTCTTCATATTTTAACTCTCTTTTATTTATTAATGTTATGTCACAAGTCTAGATTATTCTTTAAAGATACTTTATATAAAATTTTTTTAATTAATAATTTTTCTTATATCCTCGATTTTTTTATTTATGAGTTCATAATCTTTACTTGTATCTGATTTCTTTGTTTTACTCTTTGGTTTTAAAATATTTTTTTTAGCGATACGCACATCTCGACTAAGAATTGGATCTTCGGCTAAAACTTCATCTAAAAATCCTATATGAATTTTACTACCATGCTTCCCTAATTCTCGTACTGAATTTTTTCTAACATCTCGTGATTTATCTTTTAATAGATCTGTAAAAAGGTCTAAAACCTCAGGCTTTTTCTTTACATATTTAGATAATTGTTTTATTGCCTCTGATCTTGCATCCCAGCTAGTACCTCCGTAAGCGACTAATTCTTTAAGACGCTCATAATTCTCATCTTTAATAACACTTCCAAAGTAAGAAATTGCAGATTTTCTAATTACGTCATTATGTGATTCAGTTTGGAGAAGAGGTTCGACCTTTACCTTTGCTGCGGCCGTGTCTATAACAACCAAAGAAAGAAAGGCATCACTAACACTATAATATTTTAAGTCTTCAGATATAATATTTTGTAAAAAGTAACTTACTTCTTTATTACCTTTATAATTTCTCAAAGCTTTCCAAATAGATCTTTTCACTCGATTATCTTGACCTTCTGATAAAGCCATCAACTCTTTTGCATATTGTTTGGATTTTAATTTGGAAAACCCATCAATGGCCTCTTTTCTTACACCCCAAAATTTATCTACCTTTGCCGCATTTAATAATGCCAGTTCCACATTCCTCCGTCCTTTTTTTGTCTGCAATACTTTAATAGCAGCAATTCTATCCAAAACATGAGGGCTTTTTTGAAGTTGAAGAATCCATTCAGAAAGAGGTTTATTGAAACTTATTTTAGATGGAATTCGCATTCCTGTGTTAAAAATAACTAACTGAGGTCTTTTTTCAACGGGTAATTCATAAACTAATTTTTCATTATCTACCCAAATTTTATGAACATTATCATCGATTCTGATATCTACAGGCATTTTAAAAAGATTATTCTTTTCAAGATTTTGTTTTTGTTTTACAACCAATTTAATCGATCTATTCCTCTGATTATAGGACCAGTTCACATCATATTCAGGATAACCAGGCTCATAAACCCATTGTTTGAAAAACCAATCAAGGTTTTTCCCTGTTACTACTTCAAAAGCTTTTTTAAGGTCACTTGTCTCAACATTTTTATGTTGATTACGTTTTGTATAATACTGAATGGATCTTGAGAATGCGTCTTCTCCTAAAAAATCATTTAACATATTTAGGATTAAACTACCTTTTGCATAGATATGACCATCAAAAAGATCCATTGATTCTGTAAAATAATGTTGGACTGTTGCACGTTCCCACTTTTTATTCGAAGCAAAGTAACTGTTCATTTCAGAGAATCGAATATATTCACCTTCATCGTATCCAAATTTATATTCACGATACTTTCTTGAATAATATGTCGCAAATCCCTCATTGAGCCATGCATTAGCCCAATTTCTAGTAGTAATCATATCACCAAACCAATGATGCGCAAGTTCATGAGCAACCAATCCATCACTACTTACATCTGGAGAAGCAAATTCATCGTACATAGTCCTATCGGTATTATGCGTTAGAGTTATATTTTCCATCCCTCCAAACATAAAGTCATCAATAATAATTTGATCATATTTTTCATAAGGATATTCAATACCCGTGGCTTCTCCGAAGTATTTCATCATATCTGTAGTGAGGCCAAAAGATCTTTGAGTCTCCTTTATATTTTCTTTATAAACCCAATAATTAACAGGAATATTTTTATAGTTATCCTCGACCTTTTCATAATCTCCAACTACAAAAGAGATTAAATAAGGAACCATTGGGAAGTTTTCTTTCCAATGCCAGGTGTGAGTACCATCCTTATTTTTAGTAACAGAAAGTAACTCCCCGTTCGAGATCGCCTTAAAATTTTGTTTTACTGTTAAAATAGTTTCAAAAGTTGCCCTTTCATTCGGATAGTCATATATAGGAACCCAGTGATGATTATCGGTGTCTTCACCTTGCGTCCATGCTTGATAAGGTTTCTCCGTATAAACATCATCAGGCTTTACAAAATAAACACCCTTTTTAGGAAAAGAGGTATAATTTATTTTCACATTAATAGTATCTTCCCAAGATATAGATTTATTTAATGTGAGGAAAAGCTTATCACCCGTATGAGTAAAACTAATATCTTTATTATCGACACGTACTCTTTTTACCATCATATCACTTGCATCTAACTGAAAAGAACTTAACGAAGAATTCAAAGGAGTGAGTGTATGCTCCACGTATCCGTAAACTGATTCTGAGTTTATATCGACATTAACATTTATTTTAATATGTTGAATATCTACTTCTCTGTCTCTTGTTCGCTGAAAAGGTAACTCACTATCCGAGGCAAATAATGTAGAGATTATTAAAAGAATTATGATTTTCATTGAATAACCTATTTATAGATAAGGTAAATATAAAAAAAGGGCTCGGAAAACCGAGCCCTTTTTTTACAATTGTTCGTGTGCTTTATCTTACTTCATTAAGATAAGTTTTTTCACACTTACAAAATCACCAGCTTGTATACGATAGATATACATACCAGATGATAGACCTTCACCATAGTCATTTGTTGCATTCCAAACAATCTGATAACGTCCTGCTTCATGTGATCCCTCAGCAAGAGTTCTTACACGCTGCCCCATTACATTATAGATCTCTAACTTTACATCAGACACCTCTGGAATATCGTACAAGATATTCGTAACAGGATTGAACGGATTCGGATAGTTGTTATGCAATGCATATGTGATTGGTAATGCGATATCATCAAGAGCTAATAGTTCACTGATATTCACAGTAAAACTACGTACTTCTGATTGTGTATCGTCATAACCATCTGAAGAAGTAATTCCCCAAGTCCAAGTCATTTCATTGACCATAGCGTCCATTGCAGGAGCCGCTAATTGTCCATTCGTTAATTGGAAACCTGTAGTAGTTAGAGGAATATTCATTTTGAATGCATCCAAGTAAACCGGACCATCGTCGTCGTTACTTGATTGAACATACATTGCTCCAACCTGAACAGTACTTGCACCTTCTGGAACCATGCAAGAGACACTCAAGTTATGCCACATATCTTCCGTTGCCGTTTCAGCATTCATTGATTCAGATACATCCATACCTAACCAACCCCAATCTGCTGTAAAATACTTAGCAAAGACAACTACCTGATTACCTCCAGATATGAAGTCAGCACCTGCAGACATTGCCATTGCAGAGACTTCGAAATGTGTGCCAGGAGGCAACATTCCACCCATCCAAGTCTGCATGACATTATTTTCAGTACCTTCTCCATTATAGAGTCCCCAGATCTTAAGAGCTGATTCACCTTCATAAGACTCAAAAGTTCCAGCACCATAACCCATGCCATCACCATTGTGCATTACGGTCATATTATCCATGTGAGGATAAGCTTCCCAATCTGCAGGATGATACTGCCAATCTGAACCATCAACCATTGAATTTTCTTCAAAGCTTGCGTTCATTAGAACGTTGGTTTCAGAACTGACTACAAGAGTCTCTTCTCCAACCATAGTCATAGCATTAAGTACATATGAAACCATATCGTTATCACCATCAGTTGACGGTGTCCATATGAACATATTCATTTCTTCCATATTCGCTTCAGTAACATTTAAAACAGCATTATCTGCTGGGGATATTAATGTAGCAACTGATGGAGGATTGTTTACTAAATCTAATGAAACAATATTTGATTCAGCTGATTCACCACAATCTTCAGTATTATTATAAAGAGCTGTAACTGAGTACTCATGTGTACCCCATGCAACTGCATAATCTTCATAGCTGGTTTCAGAAACTGGAACATTACCAATCTCAGTGCCATCTCTATAGATATGGAAGCTTAAAAGAGCACGGTTTTGAGCTACCTGAGGAAGCACAGCTTCATATGAGTTTACAAAGGTTCTTGACTCTAGCGCCGCAGTATGAAACTGATTCGCAATGTGAGTTGGTGGATCTAACGCAACGATTGATGTGCCTTCTGCATAGTCTGCATAGCCAGCAATTGCGAAGTTACCATCTAAACCATAGAGATCAAGCATACTGTTAAATGGTGTACCAAAACCTTGGATTAGGTTTCCGTATCCATTAACAGCTGGGCTAAGATCAATTGCCATAGGATATGTACCCTCTTGAGTCACAGTCACCTTATATCCAAACATCACGTCACTACCATCCAATGCAACTGGATTTGGTAGTTCTACTATGTTCCAATCATCTGCTATAAGAGTTGTTGCATCGATAATTCCTGTTGAATCAACAGCAAGCATAGATACCGGATCATAGATCATGATTTTAAAGAGTCCACTCAAATCACTGGACATAAAAGCAACTTTAGTTAGGGATAGTCCCATTAGATCTAAGGTTGTTTCTGCTCCGAACTTAACTGCAGCTTCAGCAGTAAAAATACCTGTAGCTGAACCAATTCCACTACCGACAACACCATCAAAATGTGTAAACCATGATGGGCCACCTTCAGGTGCATCCCAATTAAGCATCACATCATTACCTTCATTTTCAGCGACAAGATTACTTGGAGCTGCACAAACAAATGGTGGTGCTGTTGTAGTTACATCGACAGCATTTGACATTCCAGACTCTACGTCTTGAGCATCATAATAAGCAGTGACAGTATAGCTATAGGTATCACCTTCTGGCATTTCTAGATTATAAACAAATTCAGAAAAAGAAGTTTGATCAACACCATATACGTTTGCTACCATAACATCGTTTCGGTATACACCGTAACCTGCAACTGGAGAAGGAGGATTGACAGCATTTACGTTTAATACGTAGTCACCTTCACTAGCTCCATATCCAGATACAACAATGTAATACATTCCGGCTGGCATTGAACATGTAATCTCTGACTGCAATGTACAGAAATCATCATTCGCAGCTACTAATACACCCTCTGAATTAAAAACTCCTAATCCAGTATCATACCCTGATCCACATAAAGAAACATTTACGAAAGCTGCTTCTGCAAGATTAATAGAGTATACGGCATCAGCACCAGCACCTGTTGCTGTTGCACTGTAGTATGTATCTCCAAACTCACATACAAGACCTGAAAGGTCACCATAAGGACCATAATCAGCAACCAATCCGACGGTAGAACCTGTGTCAGTATATGGTAATGCTTCTATAGCTGTAGCAGTTTCAAAAGTATCTCCACCCTGTCTTGTATTCTGTGGAGTTGATTCTGTGTTAGTAGGAGTATAAGCAGTTTTAAGACCTGTAGCAGGTGCAAAACGAGAGTTATTCCTAGGAGGTTCCCAACCTGTTAGATCAGGAGCTACCCACTCTAGCATCACATCAAATCCAGTTACTGAACCTGTTAGAGCTGTTGGTGCTGGAAAAGCATCCGCTCCATAAGGATTTGCACAAGCTGTGTTTGATGCATCAGACTCAAGACCATTTCCGTCCGTCTGTGTTACATAATAACAATAAGCAGTTCCGCCTACAACAGTCTCGTCAAGAAACATTTCTGTCGCTAGACCTGATGCATTTGCCAATGGTGTATATGTACCACTACCTGCATCTTCTCTGTAAACTGTAAAAGTGATATCTTCTAAAGGATCAACAATAGTCATTGTTCCTGTAAGTAGATTATCTTCCTCGTTTGATTCTGGGATAGAGCATGAATAATCACTCATGACTCCAATATCAAATGTACCATACCCCATATATCCCTGAAGACCAGTTAATGTAAATGTCTCAGACATTTCAGGGTCAAGGAGAGGTAGTGTAAAAATAGCCTCAACATTCACATCATTACATTCTGCACTAGATGCATTCAATAGATAATAACCTAAATCAACATTCCAGGCAGAGAGTGTACCTGCATTTAAAACATCAACAGAAAGAGCATCTGTTTCTTGATCGTAGACAAGATTGCTTAACACAATATTTGGTTGTCCGTCATTGACAGAAAACTCTACAATTCCATCAGTACCTTCAGATAAAGTCCAGTTAATGAATACCTGAGTTTCTGTGTAAGCTCTGAAGAATGTTCCATTCCAACCATCGCCGTACGCATCATATGCGTTTAGAACATAGGATCCCTCTTCTAAATCAAGAGCAAGACCTTCTACTGGAGCAGCACCCGATGCTACTTCTATTCCATTAACATCATATAAATACCAGCTAATCTCAGAGTCATAAGTTCCACCACCAACATCAATGCTTACAGCGGTTACTCTAGAATTTTCATTTATAACATAATCAGAGTTTACTCTATAAGAGTTCAGATGTATGTTTTGTTCAGGGGTTACCATTGAAGCTTTCTTTTCAGCAAGAAATGCAGCACGAGCTTCTCTTTCATTTTCTTGTTCAATAAAAGAAGATCTCATAGGATTCGCAGCATCCCAAGCTAAATAAACATTATCAATTCCAGCATTAGCTATAAGGTTAAAGGGAACGGTTGGATAGACAGCTTCTTCCAATGTCCAAGAGAATCCCTCAGCTGACCAATAATCAGTCCAAACAATATAATAAGTGGATCCTTCAACAACATCAAGGACCATGATAGATGTAAAGTTTGGACCTTCATCATCACCAAAACCTTCATCAATAAGAGCATCACAAGTTCCACTAAGACCATATACTTGAGTGTCAACTTCACTACCTACAGAAGAAACCGTAGCAGTTCCCGTAAGTGATGCCGTAAATGTATACCAACTTGGTGCGAATGGAGCTTCATTTGTTCCAGGTGTAGCTGCTAAAGGAGCAGAACAATCATAACCAGTAAAATAACAAGATCCGTCATCTAACGTCGCTGTAGCATCATAGTTCAATGCCGTAACATCCATACAACCTAGGACGTCAGTGACCTCACCAACTTGTAGACCACCTTCATAAGGTGCTCCACCAGCCAGAAGTACAGAACCGTCAGCAGCAAGCATTTCCCAGCTTACTTCTGATGGATAAGATCCACCACCACAGGTAATCGGATAATAAGCATCTTCTAAGCAAAGATCAAAAGTTGCGGATACACCATCGTCATTATAACCATCTAATGTAAAACTTAAATCTCCAACCGTAAGAACGTTCCCATTCCAAGTATCTCCGAATGAGTCAAATATATTAAGAGTCACTTCTGTAAGATCACAAAAATCTTCACCATAAGGAGTTGCACAGGCTGTGTTTGATCCACCAGACTCTTCACTATTTTGTGTCTGCGTTACATAATAACAATATTCTGTTCCACCTATAACAGTCTCATCAAGAAACATTTCTTCCGCTAAGTCTGATGATGCGGGCAAAACTGTAAAAACACCATTCCCGGCCTCTTCTCTGTAAACTGTAAAAGTGACCATTTCTAAAGGATCAACAAGAGTCATTGTTCCTGTAAGTAGATTATCTTCTTCAACTGATTCTGGGATAGAGCATGAAAAATCTCCCATGACTCCGATATCAAATGTTCCGTATCCCATATATCCTTCAAGACCAGTTAATGTAAATGTCACAGACATTTCAGGGTCAAGGAGAGGTAGTGTAAAAATAGCCTCAACATTCACATCATTACATTCTGCACTAGATGCA
>ENA-OSJC01002755-OSJC01002755.1-marine-metagenome-genome-assembly--contig:-NODE-2755-length-12987-cov-3.849651_pt1 | contig 12987 bp, 12 predicted proteins | sample MGYA00237885_ERZ534234 | MGnify/ENA primary metagenome ERZ534234 (study PRJEB26413, sample SAMN06343907) | marine metagenome | isolation source: coastal waters | place: Atlantic Ocean: West Antarctic... | reverse complement strand
TAAATATTTTAATAAATACTGCTTATCCAATTTTTTAGAATTCGCTATATTTTCAACATTATGCGCTCCAGCTATAGATCCCAAAAGCATTGATAAAATAGTATTTTTTTTCACTTGAATCCCTAATGAAAATAAGGATAAAAAGGAATCTCCAGCCCCCACTTTGTCAATTATTTTATTTGTAAAAGCAGGACAGTTTATATAATTTTTCCCATCATAAAATAGCGAACCGCTTTTCCCCCTTGTAATTACCAAATGTTTTATTTTATAATTTTTTTGAAACTGCTTAGCTAAATCATTAAGATTATTATATTGATCTCTCATTTCAAATCTGAACTCTCGTTCATTAATAATTAAATAATTTGCTCCTATATATTTTTCTAAACTGAAATAATTTATATTAGATGAGTTTATTTGAGAATTAATTGTTACATTTTTTTTATTTTTACAAATATACTTTATAATTTTATCATTAATTAGATCATGGCCATAATCACAAATTACTACTAAATCAAATTTTTTTAAGTTATCTTTCAAATATTTCAAAATAGACAATTGAGCATTTTGATAAATATTTTTATTATCATTTAATTTATATACACCTAAAACTTTAATATTATTATCTTGATCTATATATCTCTTTTTAATTAAAGTATTAATTTTCTTATTAAAAATTATTTTTTTTTCAATATTTTTATTTATACCTTTAGTTAGAATTCTTTTATTCATAATGTCATTACCAGATGCAGATAGATAAGTAGTTTTTTGTACAAAACTAGAAATATTATTTGCAACTGCAGCAGCACCACCCACAAAACTTTCTTCACTTCTTTCTTTTAAAACAAGATGTGGTTCTTTACCTGATTTTCCAATAACGTCACAGTTTGAGTATTTATCAATAATTGTTTCACCTAAAACTAAAACCTTAAGTTTGTCAAAATCATTAATTTTTTTTTGAATACTCGTAAAGTTGTAAACTTTTTTTATTTTCTTGATAAACTCTTTAATTTCAGGGCTAAATACATCTGTACTTTCATTAACAATTTTACTTGAGCTAAAAATTTTTCCAGAAATAAATTTGATTTTTCCACCATGTTTGGTTACTTCTTTATTTTCAAGTTTCATTTTTCCCGTAATGTCATTGGAATTTTTTTTGTATTCCGTTCCTTTGCAATATATATCTGGACGCACTAGTTTTATTACACCTCTTGCATCTGGATAATAACTAGCTACAACAAAATCAACTATTTGTAGAGCTGATAAAGCTTCTAACCTACTCGTAAGACCAAAATATGGTTTGCCAAAGCCTTTATTTACATATCTATCTGAAGTGGCACTAACAATTAGTATATCACCTAATTTTTTAGCCTTCTGAAAATGCTGAATATGACCCAAGTGGATAAGATCAAAGACACCATGACATAAAATAATTTTTTTTTTATCCCTTTTAAATAATCTTATCTTGTTTGTTATATCTAGAGAACTTAAAATTTTGCTATTCATATATTTAATTAATAAAATCTTAAAAATATTGTATTAGCAATATTTATAAAATATAAAGTCAATTATGACTACTACAATTAATTGGTTTAGTAATGAGGCTAATAAAAAAACCAATTCTGAATTAATAAAGCATATACAAAGTAAAAAGAAGAAAAATTATATTGATAAATTTGAAAAAGCTTTTTCAAAAAAAATTAATACCAAATATAGCCTGCTAGTTTCCAGTGGATCAAATGCTATAATTTTAGCACTTTATTCACTAAACCTTAAACGTGGTGATGAAATTATTGTCTCAAACAGAACATGGGTAGCCACAGCTCATGCGGCTCATGTTCTTGGACTAAAAGTAGTTTTGATAGATTGTAAGCTTAAAGACACAATAATGGATGAAACTAAAATTTTATCAAAAATAACAAGAAAAACCCGTGCAATCTTAGTTACTCACATGAACGGAAGAGCAAACAACATGGAAAATATTGTCAAAATTGCAAAAAAAAAAAATATAGTAGTGATAGAGGATGCATGCCAAGCTATGTTTTCAAAATATAATAATAGATATCTAGGAACTATATCTGATATTGGATGTTTTTCTTTAGGGAGTTCTAAATTGTTAAATACATTACAGGGTGGTCTTTTAGTAACAAATAATCTTAAGAGATATAAAAAACTAAAACTTATTAGAAACCATGGAGTTATAAATAATTTTACAGATCAATGGAATCAGCCAGGATTTAATTTTAAATATAATCACTATCAAGCCGTTATGGGATTTAATGAATTAAAAAAAATTAATCTAAAGATAAATAACTGTAAGAAAATTTATAAACTTTATGAACAAAATATTTTGTTGATGAAAAAAATTAAAATTATAAAATCATATATAGAGAATGGTGAAATGCCACTTTATGTTCAAGCAATAGTTGATAATAAAAAAAAATTTATTAATTTTATGATAAAAAAAGGAATACAAGTAAGACCCTTAACTCCATCACTAAATTTTGCAAAATATTTAACTAGACTGAATAAAAAAACTTTCACAAATTCAGATTATTTTCATAATAAAGGGGTATACTTACCGTCTGGTCCAACTCAAAAAGTAAACAATATTAAGAAAATACTAGCTAGTATTAAACAATATGAAGCTGAATAGTTTAATACCCCACCTTAGATTATTAATTAAGTTTTATTTTGGTTTAATTAGAATAAAAATTCTAGCAATTTTTAATTATCCTAAACTATTGGAAAAGTTTAAAAACTATAATGAGATAAATCTTTTATCAGCAGAAAATATTGGTAATGTTTATCTACAGTTGGATATTGCATTAAATTCTAGAAATAAAAAAAATATTATAATAACGCAAGATTTTGACGAATTTTGTATACCTTATATTGCAGAAATATTAAAAAAAAAAATTAATATAATATTTTCTACCAAATTATTTTTATTAGTTCAAAGGGGATCATTCCTAAAAAATAAAATTAATAAAATTACTATTAATAGTTATAAATTATCAACAATAAAAGATGTAACAAGATCTATAATTGCACCTACAGAAAAAAAAAAAATTTTTTTAAAAAATATTTCACAAAAAATAATTCCATCAAAAAAAATACAAAATTTAAAAAATAAAAAAATAATTTTTTATAGTTGCAGAGATAGTTTTTTTAAAAACGACAAGGGCTTCAATTCCTTTAGAAGTTCTAATATAAAAAACTCTTATTTAGGGCTAAAATACTTAAAAAAAAAATATACAACTATTAGAGTTGGACATTATAAATTTAAAAAAACTAATCTTTTCAAGCAATATAAAATACAAAATATTATAGAGAGGAACAAACTAGAAGCTTATATAGCTGAGAAATGTTTATTTGCTATAGTAGGTGTTTCAGGAATTCAAACTTTACCAATGTTTTTTGAAAAACCACTTCTCATACATAATTTCATAGGAATTAATAGACCACCAGTGATTAAAAGTGGAATTATAATTCCAAAAATTTTAACCTATCAAAATGGGGATATTATTTCAATTAAAGATTTATTTATAAAAAAAAAATTTGTATTTGAATATGATCGTAATGATGGTCAATTTTTTCCATTTTACAAAGTTAACATTGGGGCACTTCAGTCAGACAGTGGGTATAAAAAATTAGGAGTCACCTACACAGATAACACAGAAGATGAAATTTTAAATGGCATGATGGAAATGGAAAAATATTTTGTTTATAAGAAAAAACTAGATATTAATCATATAAAATTAGACCAAAAATTTAAAAAATTATTTCCAAGAAATCATTGGATAAGAGATAGCAAAGTATTAATATCATATTATTGGTTAAAAAAATATTTACATTTATATGAAATAAATTAATGAATTTATGAAAAAAAAAATTTATATAACCACATCGAATTTTCATATAAAGAAAAATAAGTTAGAAAGTTTATTTTCAAAAAAAAATTTTGTAGTAATTAAAGCATGCATAGGTAGAAAATATAATGAAACTGAAATTATTCATAACTTTAAAGATGCCTACGCAATAATTGCTGGCACAGAAAAATATACCCCTACAGTATTAAAAAATTTAAAGAATCTAAAGTACATTTCAAGGTGTGGAGTGGGAACGGACAGTATTGATTTAGTAGCTATAAAAAAAAATAAAATTAAATTATTAAAAACCAAAGATTCTCACATCTATATTGTTGCAGAACATGCAATTGCAGGAATGTTTGCAATTTTAAAAAATATTGTAGCTTTTAATTTGGAATTAAAAAATAAAATATGGAAGAAAAAAAATATAGATACCTTGTTTGGAAAAAATATCGGTTTTTATGGATATGGAAGAATTGCTAAACAAATTCATAATAATTTGATTAATTTAGGGTCAAATTTTCTTTATTATGATTTAGATAAAAATGATAATAATAAAAAAATAAAAAGAGTAAAAACATTAAAATCACTTTTTAAATATTCAGATATAATATTCATTTGCTCCTCATTGATGAATAATAAATATTTAATAAATAAAAAAATCTTAAACTCAAACAAAGGAAAAAAAATAATTATTAATACATCACGAGGAGAATTGATTAATGATAAGGATCTGATACAATATTTGAAAAAGAATAAAAAAAGTGGTTACTTCTCTGACGTATTTAATAGAGAACCATACTATGGGCCAATGATAAATCTACCCAATGCAATATTTACCCCTCATGTTGCCACATATGAACCATATTTTAGATTGAATATGGAACTTGAATGTCTTGAAAATTTATCCAAAATCATAAAATGATAAATATTTTTAAAAATTTTAGAAAACTAAAAATCAAAATAAAGAAAAATCAAATTACACTTGGTGCATGGATGCAAATTGCATCAACAGATATAGCAGATATATTTTCTTCTAATAAAAAATTTGATTGGGTATGTGTAGATTTAGAACATGGAAATATTGGATATGAAAAATTATCAGATATTTTTAGAATTATTCAGCTAAATGGTAAGATACCTTTCGCAAGATTAAAATCATGTGATGAAGATCAAGCACAAAAAGTTTTAGACCTAGGAGCAATGGGGCTAATTATTCCAAAAATAGAAAAACCAATTGAATTAGAAAGAATTATAAAATCAGCAAATCTACCACCACATGGTAACAGAGGGCACGGTTTCTTTAGATCAAACTTGTATGGAAAATTTTTTAATGAATATAATAAACAATTAAAAAACCCAATAATTATTGGAATGATAGAAACTGTTGATGGTTTAAATTTGATTGATGAAATTTTAGACGTTAAGGGACATGATGGAATTTTTATTGGACCATATGATCTTTCAGCATCATTAGGAATTCTGGGAAAATTTAAATCTAAAAAATTTAACCAAGCACTTAAGAAAATAATTAATATATCGAGAGATAAAAATAAGATTGTTGGAATTCATGTTGTTGATAACTCTAACAAAGCATTAAATGAAAATATAAAAAAGGGATTTAAATTTATAGCGTATTCTATGGATACCGTTATGCTAAGTAAGTTTAATTAAAAATAATGAAAGTCTTATCAATAATACCTGCAAGAATGGGAAGCTCAAGGTTTTATGGAAAACCATTAACCAAAATTAATGGAAGATGTATGATAGATATTATTTACGATGTATCTATAAAAAGTAAATTAATTTCAGAAACATACATTGCTACTTGTGACAAAGAAATTATTAATCATTGTAATGCAAATAATAGAAATGTAGTTTTAACAAGTTTGAAACACCAGAGAGCAACAGATAGGTCAGAAGAAGCGTTAAGAAAAGTAGAAAAAAAATTAAAGAAAAAATTTGATATCATATTAATGATACAAGGTGATGAACCGATGGTAGATGTTCAAATGTTGAATGCTGCTATTAAGGCATTAAAAAAAAATAAAAAATACGGTGTTTTAAATCTTTATTCAAAAATTAAAGAAAAAGAAGAGGCTGTAAGTAAAAATATAGTTAAAGTAATTATAAATAAAAATAAAGAAGCAATATATTTTTCAAGAGCCTTAATTCCAAGTGATGGTGACACCAAAAAAGATTATTTTAAACAGGTTTGCATAATACCCTTTAGAAGAAATTTTTTAATTAATTTTGTAAAAATGAAAGAAACATTTCTTGAGAAAAAGGAGTCTATTGACATGAATCGTATATTAGAAAATAATATGAAAGTTAAACTGCAAGAAATAAGCAAGTATACTCATCCTGTTGATACAAAAAGTGATATTAAAATTGTAGAGAGATATTTGAAGTAATTAATTTAGTATTAGTTATAAATGAACAAACATCCTGTGCACACTTGTTTTATAAAAACAATAAATATATAAATTCTTATGAAAAAATTTATTAATACATATCTAAATGACACTAAAAATTTATTAGATCTAGTTATTTCAAATCATAATTCTGATATATTGAAAATTAAAAAAGAATTTGAAAAATGCTCAAAAAGTAATAAAAAAATAATTTTCATAGGAAATGGCGGAAGTGCTGCAACATGCAGCCATGCAAGTGTAGATTTGACAAAAAATGCAAAAATTAGAGCTATAAATTTTAATGAAGCGGATCTAATAACTTGTTTTGCAAATGATTTTAGTTACTCAGAGTGGATGCAAAAATCTTTAGAATTTTATGCTGATAAAGGAGACTTAGTAGTACTGATATCAACCTCTGGAAAGTCGCAAAATATTTTAAATTGTGGAAAATATTTAAAAAAGAAATCAATGAAATTTATTACCTTCTCAGGAATGAAAAGATCAAATTCACTAAAAAAAATGAATACCTCAGGAATTAATGTATGGGTAGACTCTAAGTCGTATAATCAAATTGAAATTATACATCATTTTATATTATTATTAATTGTTGATATGATTATAGGTAGGTCAGTTTATAAAAGTTGATGAATTATTTAGTTACAGAGTTTTGTGGATTAGGAAATTTTATTTTAAGCTTACCAGCCATAAAAAACCTTTCAGGAATAGATTTAAAAAATAATATTACTGTTGTTGGTAATGACAAGTATAGTGGTTTAAAAATTGCCAAAAATGTTGACCAGATACACAATATTGTAAATTTAAATAGAATAAAATTTATGAAAAAAATTCTATTTTATTGGAAGGTGATTACTGGAAAATATCAAGTTTTAATTATATTCTCTGCCTCGAATCCTGAGTTTATTTTTTTAATATTTTCTTATTTATTTGTTAGAGAAAAAATTATACAACCATATTTTTTTAAAAGTAGAGGTCATCCTATTAAGATTTTGTTATTAAATGCTATCTTAAGTTTAAGAAAAAAATTAAATAAAAAATTTTCTATAATCAATGTACATAATATTTATCAAGATACTCATGAGATAGAGGCAAATAATGTTTTAATTAACCATTTACAGCCAAACACCACAAATCAAATTATTAAAAAACCACAATTAAACTATAGTTATAATGAAGGTACTTTAAAAAAATTTGAATTAAAAAAAAATAATTATGTCGTTCTACAAACTATTTCATCAAGTGGTAATATTACTCCAAAAAATTGGAAATTAGAACACAATATGATGTTAATAAAAAAATTTAACGAAGCAAAGTTGAATTTAGTTTTAGTTGGAGAAAAAAGTGAATATTTGTTCGGTTTGATGGGTGAAAAACCTTTACTGATTAAAAATTTTATACAAGACTTTCAATATGTAAAAAATATTATGGGAAAAACAGATATTAATGACATTATAGATATATTGCATTTCTCTAATGGAATAATTTGTCTTGATAGTGGAATTATGCATCTTGGAGATGCCATTGATAAAAAACTAATTGCATTATTTGGATCATCAGATGCCAAAAAAAATGATGTTAGAGGTAAAAACTCACTTATAATTAATAAACAATTAGAATGTGCACCCTGTCTTAAAGGGTGGCCTTTGCCAGGAAGTATAGTGGTAACTGAAGCACAAGCTGTAGTACGTTGTAAATTTGAATTTAAATGTATGAATTCTATTACACCAGATGAAGTGTTTGAAAAAGCATATAATTTCTTTGAATTAGATAGCAGTAAAGCTTGAATATATGTTTAAATTTTTAAAATTTTACAAAATCCAATATTACAAAGTTAAGAAGAGCTGGATATAAAAAAAATTTTACAACGATTGGTGATACAATAAAATTATACTTAAAAATGATTAGTAAAAATAAAAGATTAAATTAATTTTTTAACATTTTTCATTTTTTAATGTAATTTTAAAAAAATTTATAATATCTTTTAACACAATTGGTTTAGATTTTTTTATCCTTGCAAGATTAACTGGCTCTACTCCAAAAGATTTATAAAAGTTATAAATTCCATTATCCATACTTCCTTCAAAATCAAAATTTTCAACCTTATCCCTCATAAAATACAAAATATCGTTAATTAAAATACTTGAGTGGCCTTCTTTAAGTTTTTGAATATTAGTAGTTAATTGATTTAAATAAGCATTCTTTTTATCCCATACAATAAAAGCCATACTTCCAAATTCTTCGTTTTCTTTTTTTGTTCCTGCAATTACACATTTATTATTTTTTTTCGCTTTTTTAAAAAGTTTATCAAAATCTTCAAACTTGTAACTAATTTCAGTTTTTCTTAAATTTAAATTTTTTTTGTGGAATTCAAAAAATTGCAATGTATTGATATCAAAATATGTTTTGATATTGTTTTTTTTTCCAGTTTTAATATCTTGTTTTCGATTGTTATGAAAATTTGAATAAGTTGTTTCAGAATTGTTAATATTGTTAATTCTAAAACTATAAGAAAAACTTGATTCAAATCCCTCCCAATAAAATGGTAGAATATTATTATGAACTTCTACATCTTGGTCAAAATAATTAAATTTTGGTAAATTATTAATTAGTTCTTTAGTAATCTTAAAATAATCTTTTTTATATTTTTCAACAATAAAAGGTCCTAACTTTTGAGTAAATTTTGGTAATATTAAAAATTTTAAACCTATTTTTTTTTTTATATAATATGGAAAAGCACCAGCAATTTTGTTTTCAATTTTGCATAGGGCCACATCCCAATTATTTTCACCACAAACTATGTCTAGCCACCAGTACTGGCTAAAGATTGGTATTTCATCATGATTTTGACAAAAAGTTTTATAAATTGTTTTATTTTGCATTTTTAAAATATATAAAATTAATTAAATGAGCTACCCAAAACAAATAATTTATAACATAAATTATCAAAAAATTTTAATTGATTTAACCTTCAGTAAACAATCTGTTAATTTTATCAATAATTTCAAATCCTTAATAAATGCTGGACTCAATAAGAATCTTGTGATGCTTGGGAGAGCAAGAGCTAGTATTTATTTAGTTGTAAGGCAGTCAATAAAGAAAAAAAAGCAGAATAGTTAGTGTTTTTTTTCACATTAATAAACAAATTAAAGAAAAGGGATATATAAAGTTATTTAAAGGAGAAAATGGATACAAAAATGGAGAGCAAAAAAGAGATTTTGTTTATGTAGATGATTGTGCAGATGTAAACATTTGGTTATTTAAAAATTTTAAAAGTGGGATTTATAATGTGGGCAGCAGACATATCAATACTTTCAATTATGTGGCAAAGAATATTCCAAAATTATGATTTTGAAGGTAGCATGGGTATGAAAATAGGAGACAGCTTTAGTCATATGGGGGGTGAACTAATCGTATACCATAACATTAAAAAAACTAGTTCATCAATTTTAAAAGTATTAATTTTTTGTATTAATTTTATTGAATTAGATAAACTAAGATTTGTAAAATAAAAAAATTGTGAAAATATCAAGACAAATAATTTATCCATTAAACTACTTTAAGATAATTTTAAATTTTTTTTTTAGCTTACCAAGACATAATTTTAAAAAAAAAATAATCAACAAACTTAAATTATCCAAAAAAACAATTTTTCTTGGTAGGGCTAGAACTGGAATTTTTTTGGCTGTAAAACTTTTTTTAATTAACAAAAGACCAAATGTCCTAATGTCACCCTACACAATTCCAGATGTAATTAATATGGTGGTATGTGCTGGTGGAATACCAGTATTTGTTGACTTTTCAAAAAAAACCACTTTTATTGATATAGAAAAAATAAAGAAATCTTTTTTATTAAATTCATCAATTTTGATCTTAACCCATTATAATATTAATGAAGCAAATTATAAAAAGATTAAACGAATATGTGATAAAAATAAGATCTTTATAGTTGAAGATTGTGCAATATCTAATTCTGGTTATTCAGAAAACATTCCAATAGGATCACTCTCCAATGCATCAGTTTATAGTTTTTCTACTTTTAAATTTTTAAATTTTTTTTATGGAGGTTTAATTTCTGTTAAGCACAATAAAGACTTTAATAGGTTAAAAAAAATAACATATAAGTGGAAAAAATTAAATTTTTATGACTATGCACCTCAAATAATAAAAGCCATTAAGTACAATTTATTAACATCAAAATTTTTTTTTAATTTTATAACATTTGATTTATTAAAATTTTATAAGACTAAAGATAAATATTTAATTAATAGATACTCCAAATACTTAATTGGAAAAATGGACAAAACATATTTTTCGACACCTCATGATGCATTTTTTAGTGAAATTGGAAGAAAACTAAATGATTTTAATTATTATCAAAAAATTAGAAGAGACAATGCATTAATTTACTATAAATATCTAAAATCTTTATCCATTCCATGGAATATCAATAAAAACCAAATAAAAAATAGTTCATGTTATAATTATACTCTATACGTTAAAGATAAAGTCCTATTACAAAAATATCTTTTAAATAAAGGTTTTGATATAGGTAATGCAATGTACGAAAATTGTTCAAAATATACCTATTACAAAAAATACAAAGTCACATCAAAAAATATAGATGATTTAATAAAATATTCATTAGTTTTACCCACACATTATGTTGTTAATAAGGGTTATGCGAAGAATTTATCAATAGCTATTTTAAATTATTATTCTCGTTGATCATTGATGGAAATATAAGCCATATAAAAGAAACAATAATTTCAGATATCATAATTGTTGGAGCTGCTAGGATGGGATTATTTTTAAAAATACTATTTTAATAATTTTTTTAAATAAGGATCGCGCACATTATAAGCCTTATCATCAATTAAGTAATCATATCTTGGTTTACCCATTGTAAGCTTATGAAATTTAAAACCCCATCTAATTAATTGATTTTTTGTTTCTAGATATTTTTTTTTTACTAATTTTGTATTTCCTTTATACCTACCCATATATCTGGCAGTAAAAAATATGATTGTATTTTTTTCATATAAAGTATTCACAAGCTTAATCATTTTTTTTTTAACTTTTGAATTTTTATAATCACTATTTTTAGTTGTACAAATAGTACCATCTATGTCAAAATATATTTGTTTTTTAGTTATCATTAAATTGTTATATTTGATAAATTATTAAGTACAATTATTTAATAAGAATTAATTATAAATATTTTTACTTATTTTTTTAAATATAGTAAGATGTTAATTTGAGATTTTGTCCCAACTAAAATTAATAACATCTAGTTTGGCTAAAAAAATTTAAGAAGTTATTAAAGATACTCAAGATTAATGAAAATAATTGATTCTAATATAGAAAAAAACACCTCTTATAATGCTGACATTGTGATTATAGGTGCAGGAATAATTGGGATTTTCTTAACCTTTTTGCTAAAGAAAACAAAATATAAAATAATTTTAATAGATAGGGGTAATAAAAACTTTAATTATTTTAAAGAAATTAGAACAATAAATAAAGGAACTTATCATGCATCCTCACAATCCTCAAAAGCATTTACGTTAGGTGGTAAATCTTCTTTATGGGGAGGACAGTTAAGTGAATTTAGAAAAGAAGATATACAAAAAAATTTTTGGGGTTTGCAATATAATGAACTAAAGAAACTCTACAATAGTCTATATAAAACTTTGCATTTAAAATGTAATGATAAAATTATATATAACAAAAATTTTAAAATCGGTTTTTACTTTACATATTTTCTAAAAGAACCAAATTTATTTAAATATTTTAAAAATAGAATATTGAATGCAAAAAATATTTTGATTATATCAAATTTAGTTGCTCAAGAGCTAGTTTTTAAAAATAAAAAAGTTGAGTTTTTAAAATGTAAAAATAATAAAAATAATTTAATTGATATAAAAGCAAAAAAATTTATTCTTTGTTTGGGAACAATAGAAAATATTAGATTCTTTTTAACAAATAAAGCATTATCCAGAAATAATCCATTAAAAAAACTAAAATTTATTGGTTGTTTTTTTCAAGATCATCTAGCAATTACTTTTGGTAAATTAACTGTTAAGTCTAAAACAAAATTTTCAAATTTATTTGAAAACCGACTATTAAATGATTTAATACATCAACCAAAAATGTGTAATGTTATAAATAATAAAAACCAATTAAGTATGACAGCGAGTTTTATAAGTCAGTCACATGAGAATAAACTTATATACAAAGCAAAAAATAATCTCAGTGGTTTTAAGAAAAATTTGAATATAAAAAATTTTATAAAATTATTAAATTTTAAGTATTTTAAATATGTAGTTTTGTACATTTTTCATTACATGATATTTAAAAGGATTAAACTATATTTTGGTAATACTGTTAAAATGCACATTATTTCAGAACAAACACCTATATCAGATAGCAAAATAACTATTAATAATAAAAAATTAAAAGATGGCTTAAATCAAGCAATACTGAACTGGAAGACTGACACTAAGGAGTTTGATCAGATTAAAATTTTTATAAAAGAATTAGTTTTATTCTTTAATCAATCACGTATAGGCAAACTAGATGTTAAGAAAGATTTTCTAAAATATAAAAAATTTAAAAAAAATATTACAGATACAAATCATGCAAGTGGTGGTTTAAAAATATCTAAAAATTCAAAAGAAGGAGTTTGT
>ENA-OSJC01002753-OSJC01002753.1-marine-metagenome-genome-assembly--contig:-NODE-2753-length-12997-cov-13.249071_pt1 | contig 12997 bp, 12 predicted proteins | sample MGYA00237885_ERZ534234 | MGnify/ENA primary metagenome ERZ534234 (study PRJEB26413, sample SAMN06343907) | marine metagenome | isolation source: coastal waters | place: Atlantic Ocean: West Antarctic... | reverse complement strand
ATAAAAGATATAATACATAAAAGATATAATACATAAAAGATATAATACATAAAAGATATAATACATAAAAGATATAAATGAAAACCATAGATAAAATATGTATTATCATACGAATACAAAATATAAACCTTCTTAAATATATTGCAATCAATGAAGGCTGGAATTATATCGAATTATGCAAGCAATATCTAAAATAAAATACATCTACAGATAGGACATGTTGACTGATTATCAACCCATGGTTGAATACATTTATTGTGAAATGTGTGATTACAATTTAATATTGAGATTGTATCTTTATCTTTAAAAATTTCCAAACAGATAGTACATATATCATTATTCTCATGGTTCTCATTTATTTGGATAAACTTTATTTTTTTTAATCTTGGTTTTTCAATCATATTTTGATTTAAAACATTATCCTCCCCACCACAACACACTGGGATAATATAGCTTGTAAAAAGGATGATAATAATTATAAGTAATAAAAAACAAAATCCATTTTGAGAATCTTGTTTTTCATATTCAATATCTGTTTTTTCATATTCGCTATCGTAATCACCACCGTAATGTCTATATGAATGATGATTATAATATTCTCCATCCATCGAAAAATATATATTATATAAAGATATAATCATATAGTTATATAGTTTTTAGAATGGATAAATCAAATCACCATATTAAAAAATATATTGAATATCATGAAGAATATCAAAAAAAATATGGAGAAAACACAATTGTGTTAATGCAATCAGGGAGCCATTTTAATATCTTTTCTGTCATTAATGATGAGATTAGTAAAGGTCCCGATATTTACCATATATGTCAAAATATATTGAATAATGCACTACAAGTTACACGACAAAATAAAAAAAATAAGGAGGTTTCATTTAGTAATTGCTTATTGGCTGGTTTCCCTATCTATGTCGTACAAAAATACGAAAATATACTATTAAATCACAATTATACAGTTGTAATTGTAGAACAGATAACCCCTCCACCAAATCCAGAAAGAGGAGTAACCCGCGTTATTTCGCCCGGTACAAGTATGAATGATTACAATAAAAATGAAAATCATTTTTTAATGTCGATATACATAGAATGCAATGAATACATGAATAAAGATGTTTATATCTCGGGTATTTCTGTGATTGATTTGTCAACTGGTAAGAATTATTTACATTATTGTATTAGTAAAATAGATGATAATCAATTATGGATTGATGAAATAGGTAAGTTCATTCATTTTTATAATCCGTCAGAATTACTATTTCATTTTAAAAATTTTTCTTTGACTCAAAATGAAATTATTCAAATGTGGGATATTTCTCACAACTCGATACAAATAAATCAATATTCCGAAAATAAAAATTATCTAAAAACAACGTTTCAAAATGACTTTTTACAAAAGATTTTTAAACTAAATATCATGATGACACCAATCGAACATTTCGATTTGGAAACAAAAACCGAATTAGTCCTTTCATATCTTTATCTACTTCTTTATATAAATGACCACGTTGCCGAAACATTAACAAACATCGAACTGCCCGAATATATAAATGACAATCACTGTTTGTGTTTAACATCCAATTCAATAAGACAGTTAAATGTTATTAATAATTATTCATATTTCAAAGGCAAAAATGAGTCTCTTTTATCTGTATGTAATCTGTGTGTAACACCAATGGGGCGACGTCTTTTTAAAGAAAGATTATTATATCCATCGTTAGATATAGATATTATTGAAGGGAGATATGATATGATTGATTTGTATAGAGATGATGATTTCTATGAAGGAGTTATAAAAATTCTCCGCAAGGTTTCTGATTTAGAAAAATCTTTGCGAAAAATGGGTCTGAATATGCTTCAACCGAATGATTTCTTTTCAGATACTTTATCGTATGATTATATCATAAAATTATTGGAACTATTTAATGAAAAACACAATGTTTTAAAAAAGTATGATGTAGAACCGATTGCTATGTTTCAAGAATTTTATCAAGAATGTAAATCATCCTTTATTTTTCATAATCTTTCTCAAACATCAATTCTACATAAATCAATCTTTCAAAAAAACGTAAATACAGATATGGATACATATGATAATTTAACCACATGTTATTATGGTATATTTGAATCACTTGCAAAAAGATTTTCAAAGTTATTAGATGGTAGTGAAACGAGTGTGAAGGTTGATTTTGATGAACGGAATGATTGGTTTCTATACTGTACAAATAAACGTGCCGCGACATTCAAAGAAAGATTAAAAAATATGCATGGAAAAAGCATCCATGTCGAAAATAAAAAACAAGAAATACCCTCTTTTAAGGAGTGTGATTTTAATTATAAAAAGAAAGACGCTTCATCTACAATCATAAATTGTGAATATTTTAGAGGTATTTCTAAAAAATTAATAGGAGTTCAAGATAATATTAAAAAACTAAATAGTAAATTATGGTTAGAAAAGATTAAAAATATCTATGGAAAATATAATATTTACTTGAAAAAGTTCTACAAAATATTATCTGAAATGGATGTAAGTAGTTCTTCTGCGAAACTCTCAATACAGAATGGATACTATCGTCCTAGAATTATTAATTCTCAAAAAAGTTTTATTGATTGCGAATCTATTCGTCATCCAATCGTTGAAAAAATCCATACCGAAACAGAATATGTAACAAATGATATCCATTTAGGTAAAAAAAATAAGAAAGACGGTATCTTATTATTTGGTACAAATGCATGTGGAAAATCAACTTTTATGAAATCTGTTGGATTAAATTTAATTATGGCTCAAGCAGGTTTATTTGTCGCCGCTAAAAAGTTTGATTTTTCCCCGTATACCCAAATATTTACTAGGATTCTAAACAATGATAATATTTTTAGATCACAAAGCTCTTTTGCGGTTGAAATTCAAGAACTAAAAAGTATTTTGAAACGCGCAAATAATAAATCTCTTGTTCTTGGAGATGAATTATGTTCTGGTACAGAGAGTATATCAGCAATAGCCATCATTACTGCCGGACTCAAAGAATTATGTGAAAGAAAAACATCGTTTATATTTACATCGCATCTTCACCAATTAACCAAACTAAAAGAAATCCAATCTTTAAAAAATCTAGATATATACCACCTTAAAATTGATTATAACCGCGAAACAAACACCCTTATCTATGATCGTAAATTAGAAAATGGTTCTGGACCATCAATTTACGGATTGAAGGTGTGTGAGGCGATGGGTCTATCAAAAGAGTTTATTTCGTATGCAAAGCAAATTCAAAACAATTTAGAAGAAAATAATATGAATCAATCGAAATTATCGCAGTATAATACAAATATTTTCATGGATGTATGTAAGATATGTAATGTAACGGGAGAACATCTTGAAACACACCATATAAAAGATCAACAATATGCAGATAAGAATAAAATGATAGACCATCATCATCAAAATATAAAACATAATTTAGTACCACTCTGTAAAAAGTGCCATCTACAAGTTACAAACGGGAAAATTGAAATTAAAGGTTGGGAAAAAACTAGCGAGGGGTGCGTTTTGAATTGGAAACTATTAGAAACACAAAAAATAATTAAAAAAAAGTTTTCTGAAAAAGAAATAACCATTATTAAAGATGTTTGTAAAACTAATATATCCAATACCAGAAAAGATATCATAAAAATACTAGAACTCCAACAGAATATTAAAATAAGTCAAACAACACTTAAAAAAATAATAGATAATGAATATTAAAGATATTATAAACCCACTGTAATGTGGGTAAATTGTCATAATTGCATCGGCTGTGGTTTTATGGATGATAAAAAAACAATTCCATGTAAATTATGTAATTATAACAATACAACATTTATTTATCTTGTTGGTCAATTATGGGTTGAAGATGAATATGAACCATGTAATCCACCCGAAGAACCAAGCATTTAATTGTATTTTTCAATATTTTCCTTGTGTTTCTCTGCAGCATCATCATCGTCAAATAGAATTCCTCCCAAACCATCGGGTTTCCCAATTGGAGAGAAATCTTCAGGGTCCATTATATTCCCTTCATCGTCAATTTCATATGATACACCGTCCACTTTGTACTGTTTTACGGTGGTATCCTCCTCATTTTTAGAGATGGATTGACTTCCGTCTTCTTCGTCTTTATCTTCTTTTTCTTCTTTTTCTTTTTGTTTTTGTTCTAAAAGAAATGTAATTTCTTCTATCGTCAACTCTTTCGCCGAGCTTACATTCTTCTTTTTATTCTTCGAACCCTTCGGTCTTCCTCTCTTTTTCTTTGGTTTTTCAGTTGTTTCTTGTCCTTTGTTTTCATTTGGATTTTTTTCTTTTATCTCGTTGCCATCTTTATCTGTCCTCCATTTGTGTTCTACTACGTCGCCAGCCGAGCTTTTCCATGTTGGATTTTCTGGACGCGATTCGGTGATGAGTCCCAACCACCAACCTTCAATTGGATGGTGTTTTTCACATACACACAACCCTTCTTTTTTTGCGAAACTACATTGTATGTTATCATATCCTTCTTTCACCCAAATTCTTGCCTGACACTTATTTTCATCATAAACTCCTCTTCTTTCTTCGCTTGTTTTTTTCTTTCTTTCTTTTCGTTTTTTCTGGAAGTCTGGGTCTTCGAGGATCAAGGACCGTTTTTCTTCGGTTAAATGCCCTTTTTCGACAAGAAGAGAAATGATATGTCCAACATCCATCTTCTACTTCTACTTCCTTCTTCTACTTCTAGTACTTTTTTTTATGTTTGATGTTCTTCAAAAAAAAATTCAAATTTATATTTGAGGATGTATGCTAAATTATTCTTAAAGTATTTCACGATTTCTATTTCCCTTTGATACATCTGTTTCATCAGAATATCTTTGGACCCATATCACATTAAATCCACGGACATATTTACTACGCCTTTAGTTGGTTCAACCTCTTTAAGGAACACTAACATATTTCAAAGTAGCTACGTCAAACTACCTGTATAAAGCACACTTCTTACATTTACCTGAAAGTTCAATTAAAAGAAAGATAAAAAAAAAGGGATGGGTTTTTTTTGTCTTTTCTTTTTTTGTCTTTTCTTTTTTTGTATATCGCTTCTCTTTCTATAGGATCTTGATACAGGTCCACCGAATCTTCTTCTTAACATCTTGAAGGGCAACTATCATTTTCACCGAGTCAGATGCATCTTCAGGGAACTTCTTGATGCGGAAGAATTTCTTGTCAACCTTGACCTTTCCGAGGTCAGATTTAAAGGTTGCGAAATGATCGCCTTTCAGTGAAAGGCGAGCTTCAAGGATGGTGCGATTATCCGTGTTCAAGAAGTTTTGCATCGCCGGAGTTTTCTTACCACCATAAGATTTGTGGTGGATGTGATTCTCGGGGGCACTTTTGGCGAGGAGTGAATGAAGACATTCGGCTGAATTCCTCCATTCTTCAAATCGCTCCATGTCTTCGTTCATCTCGGTGGTGATGGATCCGAACGGTGTCATGTCGGATATTTGGTCTCTTGTGATCTTGTTCATTTCTTCTATGATATCTCTTTCTTCGTCCGTTGTCCCCTGATCTGCGATGTAGTCTTCTACTTCGCCGACTTCGTCCAAAGGACAGTTCAGGTAGAAGACAGGTGGGACCACTCCCGGGGGGTACTTCGGTGTTGCGGAAACTGATGGGGTTGTGAGGGAGACCATGGTCTTCTGGGCTGTTGAGGGCTGTTGAGAGCTGTTGAGAGCTGTTGAGAGCTGTCGGGTGGCTGTTGAGAGCTGTTGAGAGCTGTCGTTGTGTTTACTAGAGTTGAGAAAAGGAGTTTCAAATTTTAGGAAAAGCGTAAAATTAGATCTCTCCTGAAGCCATTGTTCCCAAAATTTGAAAGTTCGTTTGGTTTAGAGAGTAGTAAAACACACATAGCTCTCAACCGCCCTCGTCAGCTCCCGACAGCTCTCAACAGCTCCCGACAGCACCCGACAGCACCCGACAGCTCTCAAGAGCAATGACCACCTGCGATTACATGGAGCTCCTTACCATGCTCCACGAAATCGGGGTCCTCACGGAGACCGTTGAAGAGGTCGTCGCACGCGAAGAGATTTCGGAAGTCTTAAAGAAGACTACGAAGGTTGGGAGGAAGAGAACCTCGGTACCAATCGAGGAACGTCGCGGAAAATACAACGAGCTTCTTTGCGACCATCGGATGTGGATCGAGAAGCCCAGATCAGGTGGACTTGGTTATGACGACATCCAGTGTTCATCCAAGAAGGTTGGTGGTTGTGATGGACTCTGCAAGAAGCATTTCAAGATGCGAGGTGAAGATAAGCTCTGGACAGGGCTCATCACAGAGCCTCGCCCAGAAGAACCGGAGAAGCCCGACGGGACAAGGATGGTCTGGTGTACGGATATTGATGGGAATGAAGTCGTGAAGGAAAAAAAGAAGAAGAAGACATCCCCAAAGAAAGAAAAATTCCCAAAGAAGAAGAGTGGAGAGAAGAAGAAACAATCGGAGAAAGAGTGGAGCGAAGAAGAACTCATGGCCCTGCTAGCAGAAAAGATGAAGAATGCATCGGTCCAAGAAGAGAAAGAAGAAGAGAAAGAAGAAGAGAAAGAAGAAGAGAAAGAAGAAGAGAAAGAAGATGGAAAAATCCACGGGGCAGGTGTGTTTGTAACCAGCGATGAAGAAGAAGAATTTGAGGAGATCATTGTAGATGGGGTTGAATATCAACTCAACCGAAATGATATGACAGTTGTAAGAGTTGATGATTTTAGCCCTGTTGGAGTATGGGACAAGGAAAAAGCGAAGATTATCTTTGATGATGACGATGAATAGGATACAAAAAACACAAAAGAAACTAAACAAATCAAGAGAAAGACAAAAAAAACCCATCCCTTTTTTTTATCATCATTTATATAGATGGCAAAGAAAATGACAACCTCAAAGAAAAGAAAAAACAAAAAGAAAAGAAAAAACAAAAAGAAAACCATACGGAAAGCCCGTATGGTTTCTAGAAAACGATATTCCAATCTTTTAAAAAAGAAAAAATCAAAGAAAAAATTATCCAACAAAGAAAATAATGAATTAGAAAAAGCTCTTTTTGTCAACTACTGTAAGTGCATTAAGAAAATAAAATATTCAAATGAATATGAAAGGGGATCTGAATATCCAATATGTATGAACAGTATTTATAAGAAAAGAAATATTACACCTCCTAAAAATGTTTCGAAAAAATGTAAAGGATATGTTTAAATATAGTTTATACTTTCAACAAAATTTGAAGTTTGTTTTTATTATAGTTTTAATATAAAAAAAGAGAATAAAGAAAAGAATAAAGAAAAAGAACAATGTCTTCATCAACTCTATATGCCCAGAAGGTGTACGACTTTCAGAAGGAGATTTTCAAGGTGATGCTAGAAAAGTTTGATGGAGCGGTGGTTGGTTCAGAAGAGTTTAACATGGACAAGCTAGTAGTTACATTCTTCGACGATTACGTCCCTGGAAAGAAAATGGTGCAAAAGGGAGAAAAGAAACCAAAGAAACCAAGGGCGTTGAGCGGATATACATTCTTTGGTAAAGAAAACAAGGATGATTTTAACTCTGAAATGGAGAAACTGGACGAAAAGCCGAAGTATGTTACTTTTGTAGGAAAAAAGTGGAAGGCTCTCACAGATGAAGAAAAAGAAGAGTGGAACAAGAAGGCATTGACGGCGTTCGCAGCAACAGAGGCAAAGGGAACCCAGGAAAGCTAATTAAACAAATATAAATATTAATTAAAGTAACCATTAAAAGTAACCATTAAAAATAACAATTAAAGTAACAATTAAAGTACCATTAAAATAATTAATCTATGTTTGTATGGATTTAATTTAAAATTTGAAAAAATTTAATTTATTTTTTTTTAAAACCATGCTAGATACATTTGTTGAAAAATGTCCTTTGCCTGTTTTCTATTCGAAAGAAAATAAGATTGAATATTTAAGAAAATTAGGAGAGGGGATATCCGAAGTTTATCATATAAAGTTTAACAATAAGGACTATGCAGGAAAAATATACATAAATCATGATATTGATGATATTTTATATGAAACAAACATAGCAGAAAAACTTAAACATACGAAACAATCTATGAAGACACAGGGTATTATCTTTCTAGATAATGATAAAATCATAATACTTATGGAATTGCTTATTTCAAATGGAGATTTATATGATTATATTTCAAAAAAGAATCGGTGGACCGCGTGTTATTACAATAAAAAGTTCAAAAGTTTTCAACCAACGCCAAAGACCAGTTATTTATATTTCAATAAAGATGAAAACATTCACTGGTGTTATGAATTACCAAAAAAACAAAAAATGAAAATTGCTTTATCAATCTCAAAAGCAATTGATGAATTACATAGTGTGGGTATCATCCATGGAGATATTAAAACAAATAACATGATTTTGCACTATCAACCAAAGAAACAAATAATAAAATTGATTGATTTTGGTATGTCTTATTTTAAAGAATCAGATAAACTTGTAGAAATTGAGGTGAAAACAGGTACAGAAGGGTATAGACCACCCGAACAAGACAATTATATGATTAATGAAAAAACCGATATCTATGCGATGGGTGTTACTATTATTGAAATGTGGAATGGTGAAATATGGTATGATGGCCAAAGTTTTAAAGAATCTAGGAAAGAAGTTTTACGGGGATTAAGAAAATTAGAAAAAATAAATCCAGAATTAGGGGAATTACTTCGTAAATCAATTAATCTAGACCATAAAAAACGCCCTTCATCAAAAGCCTTCTTAAAAACATTAAAACAAATATATTTTAACAATGGTCACATATGTAAAAGTGGGACTCGGGGCTAGATACTAAAATTTGTTCGATTGTATAAGAATGTATATGGAAATTTGTTTTTTCTACTTTTTCGGACAAGTATTCTAATTTATTGGTTTCGAATATTTCTAATAATCTTTTTTTAAAAATTGCAAGTATTTCATCTATATTTGAAACATCATAAAGAGAAATATATGTTTGATAACTAGAAAAAATTGCGGAAGAAGCAATAAATAATCTTTCATTCATGTTGCCCGTTTCCATAAGAACGTGTTTATATACAATTAATATATATATTTCTATTTAATATATTTATTAATAATATTATGGAGTATCCAGAATTAGATGTTTACACAAAACAGGGAGCAGGAAATATTCTTGCAAAAAATAATCAATCGAATAAAAATAAGAGTAAAGGTAATATAAATGATGAGAATCGTGAGAATCGTGAGAATGATAAAAAAACAATAAAATTGTTTAAAAAGAAAATAATCGAACAACGTCAAGAAATTGAGAGACTCCGTGAAAAATTAGACAAATATGAAAAATAGTTAAAGGAAAAATACTATATTTTAATAGTTATAATGGTATTAGTAAACAAAATACTAAAAACAAATACGACCGGTATATTTATCCGTAGTAAAAAATTTATTCAATATGAAACAATTGACTTTTCATTCAAACCATATAAATTATATAAATTAACAAAAATTATAAAAACAAACTATAAAATACCAGATGTTCCATATGATGAACAGTATGAATATCGTGATTTTAAAAGGAAATAAATTACTAAATAAGATATAATAATTTTTTTTTCCAATAATTTTTAAAAATAATATGTATTATATTATATATTTGTATTCTTGGATGCCTACATATCATCATTCAGACGATCCCAATGATGAGATATGGATTATAGCTAACGGGCGTGGGCGTTGGGAAGTAGATCGCGGCGAAACATGTAATGAAGCATGTGCGTCGATAGGTGGATTATGTGTAAATTTAACAACCGAACGCGATGATTACTGGGACGAAGTGCCACATCAGGGCGGGGTGGTCTATATCCAGCCAGAGTCTGGCACGGATAACTTTCAGTGGACACACCCCGGCGACAGACCCTACAACGACACTGAAAAAGCAAAACTATTAAGAATATATGAAAATTTAATTATTAACGATCAAACGAGTAGTACTGGTCCTAGACTTCACGGTCCTGACGGCGACACGCCGGACGGTTGGCCCGGGTGGATACGAGGAGACGGAATCGCAGGCCAAATGTCCAATACTGCCACATGGGCAGAGGGCTGGGATGATCGTACCGGCAATCACAGACATTATACATCCACCTCGAGAACAGACGCATCCCCGCTTCTCTATAGAAGCGCGAATGGCATTCACGTTGTAAAATCAAGGGGGGAACAATTTATGGACACCGGATTCTGTGATATTAGTTATATGTCTTATCATGGTAATCGACTGTGTAAATGTAGTGAGGTGCCACTGGACTGCGACGTGAGTGAAGTGACGGCGCCCACGAATGGCCAGTTTGGTACGAACTGCGGTGAGGACTCGTTGACGATCAATCATGGCACGAGCTGTGATCTGACGTGCGATACGGGCTACACGCTGGACCCAACAACACAGCCGACTTGCACTGATGGCACTCTTTCAAGGCCGACAGCGATATGCTCGGAGACGTGCGATGTGAGTGCAGTGACGGCGCCCACGGACGGCGAGTTTGGTACGAACTGCGCTGATGACTCGACGACGATCAATCATGGCACGGCGTGCGATCTGACGTGCGATACGGGCTACACGCTGAGCGCTCAGCCGACTTGCACTGACGGGGCTCTCTCATCGCAGACGGCGACGTGCACGCGTAACGAGTCATGTTCGGAATGGGGAGCCGGCATCGCTGCAGCCGGCGGCACGTACGTCTTCGAGGTCGGCGTGGGCCTCCACTGGGTGGTGAGCGAGGATCTCGGGACGGCGGCGGGTTGTATTGGTGTTTCTCCGGGCAACTGGACGAATAATCCTAATGCTGCAACTCTGCTGTGCGATGGATTGGAGTGCGCTGCTGTCGACAAGGACAGATGCTGTATTGAAAGCGTTGATTGTGCTGGTTCATTTAGTGCTTGTTCAACTACTTGTGAAACAGCTGCTGAAAGAACCTGGACTGAATCAGTTGCACAAAGTGGTCAGGGAACAGAATGCCCGACAGCGGCCGATTGTCAACCAGGCGATGATTTATGTCCTCCGGATGTAGACTGCGTTGGTTCATGGTCTACTTGTTCAACTACTTGTGAAGCAGCTGATGAAAGAACCTGGATTGAAACAACTGCACACAGTGGTCAGGGAACAGCCTGCCCGACAGCGGCCGATTGTGCTCCAGGTGAGGGTGCTTGTCCTTCGGAGACCGAGTGCTTGGAGACCCCGGTTCCCACTGGCTACGCAGTCGGCAATGACAACGGCACAACTGTGAGCGGGCTCGGCGGCGTTGCGTGCGCCCCCGGGTACACGACCACGGCAACATTTTCGAGAATATCATCGGGGGAGTGCGATGTGCCAATTACGGAAGACCTTTGTGAGGCAGCAGCCGAAGAGGAAGGCTTGGACATGTACGGATCGAGTGGTGGTTCGAGCGGGAACATTCCCCAAGGATGTAGTATTCCGCGCAATAAGGTATACTTCAACACCCGACCTAATGATAGGTTGTGTGGAATGTCCTACGCGGGCACGACGGTCGATTGCTTGTGTGCATCAGAACCACCGTTCGCCGCGAGCGTGCAGTGTTTAGAGGCCAACGGGACATTCTCGTACCACGGCTGCGCGGAGAACGAGTGCTCGGCGGCCACGGCTCCCACTGGCTACGCAGTCGTCGATGACACCGGCACAACTGTGAGCGAGCTCGGCAACGTTACGTGCGCCGGCGGGTACGGGGAGAGCGACGAGGGCACGGCGCCGACAGTGCAGTGTTTACAGGCCGGTGGGACATTCTCGTACGACGGCTGCGCGGAGAACGAGTGCTTGGCGGACACGGCTCCCACTGGCTACGCAGTCGTCGATGACACCGGCACAACTGTGAGCGGGCTCGGCAACGTTACGTGCGCCGGCGGGTACACCGTGCCGGCCGCCACGTTTACGAGAATATCATCGGGGGTGTGCGAATGGCCAATTGCCACGGACGACGAATGTAGGGCAGCAGCCGAAGAGGAAGGCTTGGAAATGTACACAACGAGTGGTGGTCCTTCCAACGCCTTTCCCCAAGGATGTAGTATTCCGTACGGTAGTAAGGGATACTTCAACCCCCGAGATACTGGTGTGTCGTGTGGCACGAGTATGGCAGCACGCGATTGCTTGTGTGTAATGCCCCCGCCTCGCGCGCAGTGTTTAGATGCCGGCGTGCCATTCTTTTACGACGGCTGCACGGAGAACGAGTGCTTGGCGCCCGCGGCGGTCGTCGACGACGAGAACCCTCCCACTGGCTACGCAGTCGTCGATGACACCGGCACAACTGTGAGCGAGCTCGGCAACGTTACGTGCGCCGGCGGGTACGGGGAGAGCGTCGAGGGCACGGAGCCGACAGCGCAGTGTTTACATGCCGGCGGGCAATTCTCGTACGACGGCTGCACGGAGCTCACACCATGCGCAGATACTTGTGATGATGATACCCAAGTAGAAACAGGAGTACCAAACTTTGACCCTACTACTGACACTAATGGTGCAACATGTTGTCGTGACCTCACACCATGCGCAGATACTTGTGATGCTGATACCCAAGTAGAAACAGGAGTAACATACCATGATAATAATGCAGCTCTATGCTGTCGTGACCTCACACCATGCGCAGATACTTGTGATGCTGATACCCAAGTAGAAACAGGAGTACCAAACTTTGACCCTACTACTGACACTAATGGTGCAACATGTTGTCGTGACCTCACACCATGCGCAGATACTTGTGATGCTGATACCCAAGTAGAAACAGGAGTAACATACCATGATAATAATGCAGCTCTATGCTGTCGTGACCTCACGGAGTGCGACGGAAATGTTCATTGTACTGCTGATAACGTTACAACTGATGCATCTGTACCATACTTTGACTCTACTACTGACGCTAATGGTGCAACATGTTGTCGTGACCTCACGGAGTGCG
>ENA-OSJC01002749-OSJC01002749.1-marine-metagenome-genome-assembly--contig:-NODE-2749-length-13006-cov-7.922036_pt1 | contig 13006 bp, 9 predicted proteins | sample MGYA00237885_ERZ534234 | MGnify/ENA primary metagenome ERZ534234 (study PRJEB26413, sample SAMN06343907) | marine metagenome | isolation source: coastal waters | place: Atlantic Ocean: West Antarctic... | reverse complement strand
ACAGATGGATTTATTTTTGTTAGACAAACGCAACCTTTACCTTTAACTGTTTTATCTTTATACCCAGACTTACAAACTAATGATTAATAATAAATTAAATATATTACCTTATACTACTGAACATGGAAAATTTATTCTATCCTGTCAAATGAATCATAAAATTTTAGAACACGATAAAGAATATATAAACATTCAAGGAGATGCTAAAAATTTATTACAAGATAAATTAGCTTTTACAGGTGTAGTTAATGATAAACCTATTTTTGCAGCAGGTATGAAAATGGTTTGGGGTCAAGTTGCTGAAGGTTGGGTTATTGCTACAGATGAAGTTTGGAAATATCCTTTGGGAGTTGCTAAAGCAATTAAAAAAGATTTTGCTAAAATTGCTATAGAAAATAATATACAAAGAGTTCAAACGTCAATCAGAAAAGATTTTCCACAAGGTTCAAGATTTGCCAAGTGGTTAGGTTTAGAACCAGAAGGTTTAATGAGAAAAGCAGGTTATGATGGTTCAGATCAATATAGATATGCGAGGATATTTTAATGGCGTCAGCTAATCCATACGTAGCAGCAGCTACAATAGGAATAGGAGTTATTCAAGCTAAACAACAAGGTGCTATTGGTAAATATAACCAAAGAGTTCAAGAACGTAATGCACTTATTGCCGAACAAGAAGCAACACAAATAGGACAACAGGCTGATTTTGATATTGCAAGATTTGACCAAAAGTTTAGACAGGCAGAAGGAACAGTAGAAGTTGCTTTAGCTAAATCTGGTGTTGTAATGGATAGTGGTTCTGGAGCTAGAGTTCAAGAATCAAATGCGTTAGAAGCAGAGATGGAAAGAAAAATTACAAGATATAATGCTGATATGGGTGTTGCAAGAAAAATGGAAGAAGCACAATTTTCAAGAGTACAAGGACAAATGGCAAGGCAATCAGCTAGACTTGCACAAATTAATACAGTTTCACAAACAGGAAGTAGTTTGTTAACTATGGGTGCTTTTAAAAAGGATTTTTACCAATAATAATATTATGCCAAAAATACCTACATTCACATCTCAAGCAAGACCTACAGCAGACGTTCAAAGCGTTAAATCTAATTTACAAATTCCTTTATCACAAACTATAACTCAAGCTGTTGCTCCTCTCACTAATTTTGTTGTAAAAAAAGCTGTACAAGAAAACGATACTCAAAATAGAACTGAAGCATTAAGATTGGGAAATAAATTTAATCAAGAATTAAACAATATTGAAACTGAAACTGTTAATGGTTCTTTAGGAGAAAATCTACAACTTGCCAATGAAAGCTACACACAAAAAACAAATGCTATTATTAGTAAATATAAAAGCGAAGCTACAAATAACTTTAGTAGAACTATGTTTGAAAATAATGCCTTAAGTGCGGTGGGAAGAGGAACTTTTAGAATTGGTACTCAAATAGAAAAAAATATTAATAAAACTTTAATACTACAAGTAGACCAAGGAGTAACATCTTTAATGACCCAAGCATTATATAATGATTCATCTTTAAATCCTGTAAATGAATTTGGGATGTCTGGCGAAGTAAATGCTTTTGATGCTGGAACTCTTACAACTAATATAGCTAAATTATATACTGATGCTTTTTCTGGAAGAATACCAAACGCATCATTAAATAAAATGGTTTCTGATATTCCATCTGTAGTACAGGGGTTTAAAGCTAATAAAGATATTTATAGTAATCCTAGTGTTGCCTATACAGAATTAAAAAAAGGAGAAAACAGTTTACTTTACCCAGACCTTAAAGTTGAACAAAGAATGAAATTAATTAAAACAGTAGAGACTATGATGGTTCAACCATTAAAAAAAGATTTTGCAAATGTAATTGTTTCTTTGCAAGATAAAGGAACAGAGCAACCTTTTGATTTTAATTTTGCAAGAAAAATTATGAAACCAGAAGAATATAATCAATTAATAACTGCTTATGATATAGCCAAAGAAAATGCTGAAGATGTAAGAACTATTAATACAATACCCACAACAGAAATAAATGCTTTTATTGAAGATAAAAATTTTAATACAGATTTATACATAGGTTCTGCTGATCGTTTAACACAATCTAAATTACAAGAAGGTTTAATAAATGCTAGAGATATTAGAGCTAAAAAAATGAAAGCAGACCCTGTTCAATTTATAATAGACACCAATTCAGATATAGCGGAAAAAACTAATAATTACAGAAATGAACAAGACCCAACAGCTAAACTAGCTAATAGAACTATATTAAGTAACGCATTGATAGACGAACAAATTAAAATGGGGTCTAAATCAGCTAATTTAAGAATATTAAATAAACAAGAAATTTCTCAAATTAAAAATACTTTTTTAGACACAAATATTAAGTCAGAAGAAAAAATAAATTTTATAGAAACTTTAAAAAACGAACATGGCATTAATAACTACGCAATGATTACAAGTCATTTACAAGACGAAAAAACACCCACAACAATTTTAATGGCAATGAAAACAGATAGTACAGAATTAGCTAAAGACCTTTTTAATAGCAGTACTTTAAAAGAACTTAAAACATTAATTAATAAAGCGGGAGATAAAAATAACTCTTCAACAACTATTGAAAAATTAATTTTAAAAAAAACAGAAGATTTTGCACAGGTAATTGATTCACAAGGAGAAGGTTCAGAATCTCAAGCTGCTTTAATGTTAGCTATTAATGAAGCATTATTAAAAGTTGCTTTAGTAAGAATGGATAAAGATACAAGTGCAGCTGAAGCAGTAGAATCAGCATCCAATGATTTTCTAGGAAGTTATACTATTAACGATTCTTTAACTTGGCTTATACCAAAAAAAATAAATAATACACCAGTACCTACAGTAGCAGCTCAAAATAAAGCTGAAGCAATACTCTTGGGTATAAAAGATACTTCAGAAGGTAATTATTTGGATAGTTTAATGGGAAATGATGGTTATGCACATTATGCAACAATGGCAAATATAAAAGGTTTAACCGAAGAACAAATAAAGGAAAAAGTAACTTTTACGATTCGTAATCATTCTCGATGGTTAAACAATAGTGATATGACAGGTGCTGTTTTATATGCTGATTTTGCCAATGGATTACAACCAGTAGTTAATTCTTCTGGTCAAAGAGTAGAATATTATTTTACAAACCAACCTAATCAAGACCCTAAAATTAAAGCTACTGAATCTGTATATCCTATAACTGGTGATGTCTTACCACTTACACCAGACGAAAATCCTTTTGGTGCTATTGATTATGATCCAAATCTTGATAATGAAAATTTAAAAATCAATAACAATATAACAAGTGTATCAGAAGAACAATTTAATAAACAACTTGTAGAAGCTAAAGGTATGACAGCTAATTCTGGTATGATTATCTCCGATGCTTCTACATTTGTTGAGTTTAAAAATGTAGATATAGTAGAAATAGCAAGTTATGAAGGTAATGAATTACAAGGATATGTTCCAGATGCAAAAGGTTCTAAATCTGGAGTTACGATTGCTTCTGGTTTAGATTTAGGTGCTAGAAGTGTGGATGATTTAGAAGGTTTGCCAGAAGACATTATAACAAAACTTGAACCATTTTTAGGTTTAAAAGGAAATGAAGCAGTTGCTAGAGCTAAAGAATTAAATATTACAGAAGAAGAAGCAAAAATTATTAATACATTTGCACACAAACAATCATTAACTAAATTAAAAAAGAAATGGGAAAAAGATTCTGGACAATCTTTTGATTTACTTTCTAAAGAACAAGCTACAGTATTAGCTTCTGTGGCATTTCAATATGGAGATTTAAAAACTAAAACTCCTAAATTTTATAAGTTGGCTTTAGCAGGAAATTGGCAAGGTGTTTATGAAGAATTGTTAAATTTTAAAGATAGATACGGATCAAGAAGAGAAAAAGAAGCTGCGTATCTTAAAAAATATTTAGATAATAATTAATTATGATTGGTCTTGGATTAGGTACATTTAAAAAATCAAAAACAGAAATTGGTTCTTTATATAACCAAACTAGAACAAGTTTTTTAGATTCTGCTCATGCTAATTTTATGAACACATGGAATTTAAATCCATTCTCTTCCACAGGAAGAGCTTACGATCAAATGAAAGCCTATCAATCAAGTAATATTTATTTAAACAAAGATGACTTAAATAAAGAATATGCTGGTTTAGGTTTAAATTTTACAGAAGATACAAGAGAAGGTGTTGTTAATTATATAGTTGAAAGAAAAAATATAGAAAATACAAGAGCAAGTATTATTGCTAGAGGACCACAAGGTAAAATAGCAAAAAGTTTTTTCTTTTTAGAATCTCTTGGTACAAGTTTTTTAGACCCCATCAATATTGGTGCATCTTTTGTGCCTGTTGTTGGTCAAGCTAAATTTGCTTCTATGGTTGCTCGTTCTGGTAAAAATATTGCTAGAATGAAAAAAGGTTTTGTAGAAGGTGTAGTTGGTAATACACTTGTTGAACCTATTGTTTATGGTGTGGCAAAATCAGAACAAGCTGATTATGATGCTTATGATTCTATTGCTAACATAGTACTTGGTGGTTTTATTGGTTCTGCGGCTCATGTTGGTTTTGGTAGAATTGGAGATTTTCTTGCAGAAAAAAGAGGTAAACCAAATATTTATCAAAGACTAGCGGCAATCTCTCCAGAAAATCAAAGACAATTATTAGATTATTCTGTTGGCAGAGTTTTAAAAGGAGAACCAGTAAATACTGGTAATATTATATCTGAAAGAACAAGTGCAGGAGACCCACAATTAAATAGATTAGACGATCAAATTAAAGAGTTTAACACTCTTTACAATAGTTCTTTAAAAAATGGAGATAGATCATCAGCTAAAGTTTATTTAAAAAATATGAGAAATTTACAAAAAACACAAAGAGATTTAGTAGAAGCTAAAAGAATAGAGAATGATCAAATTAAAATACAAGAACAATCTAACATGAACAACCGAAATGCAAAACCATTAACAGAACAACAAAAAATAATAGCAGAAAAAAATCAATCAGAGTTAGAATTAGAAGCAGAAAATATGCAGCAAAGAACTGCTTTCCATCAAAAACAATTAAACATTAAAGATGAAGCATTAGATGAAACTATGATTAAAGATAGAGCTGATATTAAAGAAATTGATAATTCTATAAAAAATAAAACTCAAATTAGACAAGCTATAGAAGCTGCAACTAATTGCACAAAAAGGAATAGTTAATGGCAACAGTAAAATCATTATCAAAATGTTTTCAAGAAGTTAAAAGATTAACTGGCGACTTGTTGTCTGACGAAAAAATTAATTTAATTTTAGATGAAGCTAAAATAAAAATTAATGAAAATAAATTTCAAGGAGCAGATGTTAAATCAGAAAAAATTTTATCACAAGAAATTATAGATAAATTTGAATATGACCAAGTTTTAAAAAAAAGAAATTTAGCAGAAGCCAACATGAAGGCATTAGACTTTTATGAGAAAGTAATAGATGCTGTAGATACATCTAGTGGAAAAATTAACCCTATAGAAGCGGTAAGAGGTTATTTAGTAGGTATGCAAAAATTTTCTAAAATTACTAGAGATTCTATTGGTTTAAAACAAACCACTTTAGAAAATGTTGAAATTACAAAATTTGTAAATGCTATTAGAAATATAAATAAAGATGCTTGGGATGATTTTAGTTCTGGTCGAATGGATTTAGAAATTATGAGAGAAATGCTTGGTGAACCTACAGGCATAAAAAATGCTAAAGATATTGCTAAAGTTTTAAAAGAATCTCAAAATAGTTGGAGATTAAGATTAAATGATTTAGGAGCTAATATAGGTTTGTTAGACGATTGGATTACTCGAACAACACATAACACAGAAAAAATGGCAGCTGCTAATAAAGATTCAAGGTTGCTTACAGATAATAGGTTAGCTTGGGTAGAATACATACAAACAAAATTAAATTTAAAAAGAACCTTCTCTGATGTAAATGATCCAGTAGAAATTAATAAAATTTTAAGTAGTATTTATGATAGTTTAATGACAGGCGATCATATGAAATATGGTGGTACAAATAGTATTTATGGAACAAAAAATGTAACGAATCGTTTAAACGCATCAAGAGTTTTACATTTTAAAGATATGCAATCAAGACAAGAATACAATATTAAATTTGGAGAACCTTCTTTAATAACAAGTGTTATGAATACTTTAACAAGTAGTTCAAAAAATATTGTTATGATGGAAAGATTAGGAACTAATCCTCAAGATACATTTAATAAAATTTTATCTTTATTAAGAAAAAAATATAAAAGTTCAGATTATGAAATTGTTAGAGATTTAAATTTTGAAAATTTTCAAGGAGCTTATGCACAACTTGATGGAAGTTCAAATATTCCTGGAAGTCAAACTTTAGCAAAAATAGGTGAGGTAGTAAGAAGCACAGGAGATATGGCTAGATTAGGTGGAACTTCAGTAACATCTGTTGCAGATTTAGCACCTTATATGTTATCTACTAATTTTCAAGGAAGAGGATTGTTAACTGGTTTATTTGAAGCAATAGGTGGATTAGTTGTTGGAAATAATAGAGCTGCTATGGAAGCATTAGAAGTTATTAGTAATTCTGTTGTAGTTGCAAATAGAGGAAATGTATTTAGTGACGGCTCTGAATCTTTTGGTGGATTAAACAACTTAAGAAATAAATTTTTTAAATGGAATGGATTAAATGGTTGGATTGCAAGTTTAAAAAGTTCTATGGCACTTGGTGTGGCAAAATTTTATGGATCATTAACTGAAACTAAATTTTTTAATTTAGAAAAAAGAGAAAGAAATTTTTTAACACTTTATGGGATAGATGAAGGCAAATGGGATATGTTGCGTTCTATTAAAACTTTAGCTGCTGATGATAAAAAATACATAACTGCTGAAGGAGCAAAAGATATTCCAGATAGTGTTATTAATAAATATGTAGGTAGAAAATTAAGTGCAAGAGAATTGAGAAATTTTAAAAATGAGTTAGAATTAACTTGGAGAAATGTTTTAAATGACCAAGGAACACATGGAACGCCAGAACCAGATTCACAAATTAGATCAATAACAAAAATGGGTACAGTTAAAGGAACTTACATGGGTGAAATTAATTCTTTTGTAATGCAATATAAAAACTTTGCGGTTTCTTTGTATAAAAAAATTTTAAGAAGAGAAATGGATTCTTATGGACCAGATGAAAGTAAATTAATAGGTGCTACAATGATAGCTTCTGCATTAATGTTGGGAACTATTTTTGGTTATATTGTTTTATCTATTAAAGATATGTTGTCTGGCAGATCGCCAAGAGACCCTAAAAAATTATCAGTTATAATGCAATCATTTGTGCAAGGTGGTGGTGGTGGTATTTATGGAGATTTTTTAATGAGTGAAGTGCAAAATCAATATGGCAATGGAGTTTTTGAAACTGCACTTGGACCAACAGCTTCTGATATTAAGAAATTTATAGATATGGTAAAAACTATGAATGAACCTAAAAAAGCAGGTAAAAAATTTTTACAACTAGCAGAGGGTCATACACCTTTTATAAATCTATATTACACTAAAGCAGCTTATGATTATCTTATAGGTTATCAAATTAAAGAGTATTTAGACCCTGGATTTTTTCAACGTATGAAAGATAGAAATGAAAAAAATAGAGGACAAACTTATTATTTTAAACCATAGACAAAAGGCACATAATTCAATATAGGAATATAACATGACAGTATCAACAACAATAGTAAGAAAAATTTATTCAGGCGATGGTAGTACTACTACCTTTGCTTATGTTTTTAAAATATTTGCAACATCTGATCTTCAAGTTATTATTAGATCAGCTACAGGAGTAGAACTACTTAAACAAATAGATACGGACTACACATTAACAGGAGTGGGAAATACCTCTGGTGGTAACGTAGTATTTGAATCTGGTAAAATACCAACAAGTACAGAGACAGTTGTTTTAATTAGGAATGTTCCGCAAACACAAGCAATAGATTATATTGCTAATGATCCATTCCCTGCGGAGACACACGAAGAGGGTTTGGATCGAGCAACCATGACAATTCAACAAATGCAAGAAGCATTGGATAGGTCATTTAAAGTTTCAAGAACAAATACTATTTCATCTTCAGAATTTACAGATAGTCCAACAACAAGAGCTAGTAAAACTTTAGGGTTTGATAGCAATGGTAACTTAACAACAGTAGCAGATTTTTTACCAGCTGGTGGAGATTCAGCTTTATTTCAATATGCAACATCTACTACAGATGGTGATCCAGGAGCAGGAAAATTTAGATTAAACAACGCAACAATTTCTAGTGCAACTCAAATGTACATTGATGATTTAGAATTTAATGGAACAAACGTAGAAGCATGGATTCAATCTTGGGATGACGTTGTAGGTAACGATACTAACAGAGGAAGAATAAGAATTTCAAAAGCTAACTCATTAGATACTTGGATAGTTTTTAGAATAACAGGTGGCATAACAAATGCTTCTGGTTATAGTAAAGTTAATTTAGTTTACATTGATAGTGCTGGTACGTTAGCTGCCGATGACAAAACATTTATTTCATTTGTAGCAAGTGGAGAAGATGGTTCAATACCAGGTTATTTTTATAAATTTGGCACAGGTACAGCAAATACTGATCCAGGTTCTGGAAAATTAAAATTTAATAATGCTACATACGCTTCAGCTACAGCAATTTATATAGATGATAACGATGCTAATGGTGTTGCTGTTGTAACAGATATTTTAACGTGGGATGATAGTACATCTACAATTAAAGGTTACTTAATGATCTATGATATTAATGATAGATCAACATACGCAAGATTTAAAATAACAGGTTCTTCTACAGATGCTAGTGGATATGTAGGATTAGCAGTAGCTCATTTAGCATCTAATAATACTTTTTCAACTGATGATGAATTATCAGTTACCTTTGTAAGAAATGGAGATACTGGAGATACTGGAAATACAGGTTCAACTGGAAATACTGGTAACACAGGTTCAACTGGACCATCAGGTACAAACTCACAACTATCAATGACTTGGAGTAGTTCTACTTCTGATGCAGACCCTGGTTCAGGTAAACTTGCTTTTAATAATGGTACAATAAGTTCAGTATCAGTTTTACATATAGATGATTTAGATGATTCAGGAGCAACTATATCTAGCTTTGTTCAATCATGGGATGATGTCTCAAATGGAGTAGCAAGAGGTATCGTTACTGTTACTAAAGAAGGAACACCATCTACGTTTGCACTTTTTAAAGTTACAGGAGCAGTTACAAATGCAAGTGGTTATAGTAAAGTTGCAGTAACTCATGTTGTTTCCAATGGTACTTTTTCAAACACTAATGGTATTGGAGTACATTTTAGTTACTCAGGAGTTGATGGTACTGGAAACGTATCTACGGATGGCGTACAAACTTTAACCAATAAAACATTAACATCACCAAAAATAAATGAAAATGTAGCGTTATCATCCACAGCAACAGAATTAAATAAATTAGACGCATTAAGTAGAGGAAGTATTATTTATGGTAATGCTAGTGCAGCCACAGCAGTTTTAACAAAAGGTAGTGCTAACACAGTTTTAACATCAGACGGAACAGACATAAGTTGGCAAGCAGTTGCAGGAAGAACTGGAGCAGTTAGTTGGGATACAACTCCTAAAACTGGTCAATTTACAGCAGCTAATGGAGTTGGTTATTTTGTAAATACAGTTAATAGTGCGTTTGCAGTTTTGTTACCTTCAGGAACAGCTGGAGATATTGTAGCTTTTGCAGATTATGCAGAAACTTGGCAAACTAATAAAGTAACAGTTACTCCTAATGGAACAGATAAAATTGGTTCATTAAATGAAAATGCAGTTTTAAGTACAAAAGGACAATCAGTAACTTTAGTATTTGTAGATTCAACACAAGGTTGGATTAATACTATGGATTCAACTTCTAATGTTAGAGGATCCCCTCCTTTTATTACAGCAACAGGTGGAACAATTGCAACAGTTGATACAAATTTTAAAACTCATACTTTCACAGGACCAGGAACTTTTGCTGTTACTGCTGTAGGAAATACAGCAGTAGGAAGTAAAGTTTCTTATATGGTAATAGCTGGTGGAGCAAGCGGTAGTGGAGGTTGTGGTAGTGGCGGTGGTGCAGGTGGATTTAGAGAAGGTAAACAGGCTTGTGGTGGTTACACAGCAAGTCCATTAGCAGCTACTCCTTGTTCAGGTTTACCAGTTTCAGTTCAAAGTTATCCAATTACAATAGGAGCAGGCGGAGCAAATGTTCCAATAGCTAATTCTCCTCCAGGAAATCAAGGTGCAAATTCAGTTTTTTCATCTATTACTTCAGCAGGTGGTGGAAAAGCAGGTGGTGGAGCAAATGCAAGTCCAGGTGTTGCTGGAACAGCAGGTGGTTCAGGTGGTGGTGGTAATCCAAGAGGACAAGGTGGTGCAGGTAATACTCCCACAGTTTCTCCTTCTCAAGGAAATGCAGGCGGAAATGGAGTTAGATTTGCTTCTCCCAACCCACAAAATACTGGAGGTGGTGGTGGAGGTGCAACTTCAGTAGGTAGCAACGGAACTCAACCAGTAGGTGGTGATGGAGGTAATGGTGCAGCAACAAGCATTAGTGGGTCATCAGTAACTAGAGCTGGCGGTGGCGGTGGTGGTGCAGGAAATGCTGGACCAAATCCAGGAAACTGTGGACCAACTGCTGGATCAGGCGGTGGTGGTGGCGGTGGTAATCCAGGAACTAATGCTCCAGATAAAAATGCAACTGCAAACACAGGTAGTGGAGGTGGTGGTGGTGGAGCCAGCGGAACAGCAGGAGCAGGTGGAGCTGGTGTAGTAGTAATAAGGTATAAATTTCAATAGGATTAAATTATGGCACATTTTGCAAAATTAGGATTAAACGGAACAGTTCTTCAAGTACTTACTTTGAATAATGGTGATATGTTAAACGCTGATGGCGTTGAAGATGAAACAGTAGGACAACAATATTTAGAACTACACAATAATTGGACAGCTCAAATGTGGATTCAAACATCTTACAATACATCTGGTAATACACATTCAGGTGGTGGTACAGCATTAAGAGGAAATTATGCAGGTATAGGTTATACTTGGGATGAAGATAATCAAATTTTTTGGTCTAAAAAACCTTACCCATCTTGGGTTAAAAATTTATCAACAGCTTCATGGAATTCACCTATTGGTGATGCTCCAAATTTAACAGCAGAACAAATAGCCGATACTAATAATGACTACACTTATGATTGGAATGAATCTGGTCAATCTTGGGATATAGTTATCACTAGTAATTCCTAGCACTTGACAGATTAACAAATAATATTATACATACTTATGGGTAACGTCATAAGTAAAACAACTTTATCAGAAATAAGTTTATTTTTTGGCAAAGTTAAAATGCCTACAAATTTTGAAATAAACCAAAAAAAATTAATAAAAGATATTTTACAATCTAATTTAAATAATAAAAAATTTCCATTTTCAAGAAACTGGGATATGTTAAATACCTATATAAGAGATCATGTAAATGTAGAATATAACTTTAATTTAATTAATAAAAAAACATGGGGTAATATTTATAAACCTAATGAAATCACAACTCCTTTACTTAATGTTGATTCAGTAGATTTAAAAAATTCTCCTGACTATACTTTTCTTTACGGAGTAAAAGTTAATAAATGTAAAGTAAGAATCTATTACGATGACAACAGAAGAAAAGGTAGAAGTTGGGATATAGAATTAAAAAATAATGAATTTATAATGTTTCCCTCAACTAATTTGTATTACATAACTAACAATCAAAAAGAATCTTTAAACTTTATTCAAACAATTACTTATGATTTTATCTAATTATTTTTGGCATTTTAAATCTGCAATTCCAACTAGAATTTGTGATAATATTATTAAACATGGTTTATCTAAAAAAGAAAGATTAGCCAGAACAGGGTCTTTTAGTAAAAAAAAATTATCTACAGATGAAGTTCAAGATATGAAAAAAAAAAGAAACTCTGACATTACTTGGTTAAATGATGCTTGGATATATAAAGAGATACACCCTTATGTACATATAGCAAATAAAAATGCAGGTTGGAATTTTGATTGGAATTTTTCTGAAAGTTGTCAGTTTACAAAATATAAATTAAATCAATATTACGATTGGCATTGTGATTCTTTTAGTCAAACATATGACACACCTAAAGATAAAAATAGTCATGGTAAAATAAGAAAGTTATCAATGACTTGTCAGTTAACAGATGGTTCAGAGTATCAAGGTGGTGAATTAGAATTTGATTTTAGAAACTACGATCCGCAGATGAGAGATGAAGCTAAACATTTAATAAAAGCAAAAGAGATTTTACCTAAAGGTTCTATTATTGTATTTCCATCAGACGTATGGCACAGAGTTAAACCAGTAACAAAAGGAGTTAGATATTCACTTGTCGTATGGCATCTTGGACATCCATTTAAATAAAATGTATATTAATGAATATTTTAAAACACCTATATGGCACGAAGACAAACCAGAATTTATTACATCTCTTAACAAAGCATCAAACAAATATATTAAAGAATCTAAAAAATTAAATAAAAACCATATAAAAAAACATGGTGATTTTGGATTATCACATCACTCAACACCATTAACAAAAGATAATGATTTTTTAGATTTTAGAAATTACATAACAGAAAAGTCATGGGAATTTTTAGATCACCATGGTTATGATATGAAACAATATCAAACTATACTTAGTGAAATGTGGGTGCAAGAATTTAGTAAAAATGGTGGTGGTCATCATGCTGCACACATTCATTGGAATCAACACGTATCTGGGTTTTATTTTTTAAAAGCAAGTGATAAAACATCTATACCTGTTTTTCACGAACCTAGAACTGGAGCAAGAGCAACTAAATTAAAAATAAAATCAGA
>ENA-OSJC01002748-OSJC01002748.1-marine-metagenome-genome-assembly--contig:-NODE-2748-length-13006-cov-15.881893_pt1 | contig 13006 bp, 7 predicted proteins | sample MGYA00237885_ERZ534234 | MGnify/ENA primary metagenome ERZ534234 (study PRJEB26413, sample SAMN06343907) | marine metagenome | isolation source: coastal waters | place: Atlantic Ocean: West Antarctic... | reverse complement strand
TAAATCATATTTTAAGGGCGACATATGTCATATAGCTATACAGAAAAAAGAAGAATTAGAAAAAACTTTGGAAGACTGCCAAAAGTCATGGAGCTTCCTAAGCTCATCAAGACTCAGTTAGATTCTTACACACAATTTCTTCAACAACATGTTGAGATTGGTGCAAGAAAAAATAAAGGTCTTGAGGAAGTTTTTCAAACTCTTTTTCCAATTTCTAGTGTATCTGGCAATGCAGCCCTTGAATATGTTTCCTATGAACTAGGCAAGCCGGGCTTTACAGTCCAGGAGTGCTTGATTCAAGGTCTTAGTTTCTCAGCTCCTTTGCGTATTAAAGTTCGACTAGTTATCTACGATAGAGATACAAATTTTGAAAATGTAAAAGATGTTAAAGAGGGTGAAGTTTTTATGGGCGAAGTCCCTCTAATGACTGAAAACGGTTCTTTTGTAATCAACGGCACTGAACGAGTTGTGGTGAATCAGCTTCATAGGTCTCCAGGCGTATTTTATGATCACGACAAAGGTAAAACGCACTCTTCTGGTAAGGTTTTATACTCAGCAAGAATTATTCCTTATAGAGGTTCTTGGTTAGATTTTGAGTTTGATCCTAAAGATAACCTATTCTGCAGAATTGATAGAAGAAGAAAAATTCCTGCAACTATTATTCTGAAAGCCCTTGATATGGGTACTGAAGAAATTCTTCAGCAGTTTTATGAAATTGATACAATGAAAATAGACAAAGAGGGTCTTACCATCAATCTCATCCCATCGAGACTTAGGGGTCAGACTATTCCTGTAGATCTTAAAATTAAGTCTAAGCTTGTAGTTGAAGCTAATAAGAGAATTACAGCTCGTCACGTTAGAGAGTTAGAGGAAGCAAAAATCTCTTCCTTGAAAGTAGGAGATGACTTTTTAATAGGCAAAGTGCTTGCAAAAGATATTTTCAATCAAGAAACTGGAGAAGTTTTAATTCCAGCGAATACAGAGATCGATCTTTCAGTGATTGAAGTCTTGCGAGAATCTAAGGTTGAAGAATTACATTGTTTATATATTAATGAATTAGATAAAGGGCCATATATCTCTACAACACTTAGGGCAGATCCAACCTCAAATAGGTTAGAGGCTTTAGTAGAAATATATAGAATGATGAGACCTGGAGAGCCACCAACCAAGGATTCAGCAGAGCAATTATTTCAAAATCTATTTTTTAACCCAGACAGATATGACCTTTCTGAAGTCGGCAGAATGAAATTTAATCGAAGATTGAAGATCGATGCTTCCAAAGAAATTCCAGGCATTCTTGATATTGAAGACATCCTTTCTGTAATGAAAGGCATTGTGAATATCAGAGATGGGCATGATGTTGTCGACGATATAGACCATTTGGGTAATCGAAGGGTTAGGTCCGTCGGTGAAATGACTGCTAATCAATTTAGAGTTGGCTTAATTCGTGTTGAGCGAGCAGTTAGGGAAAGATTGAGTATGGCTGAAGCTGACGAGCTTGGACCACAAGATTTAATTAATGCTAAGCCTGTGACAGCTGCCATCAAAGAATTTTTTGGCTCAAGTCAATTATCACAATTTATGGATCAAAATAATCCTCTTTCTGAAATTACTCATAAAAGACGAGTTTCTGCTCTTGGACCGGGAGGCCTTACGAGAGAAAGAGCTGGATTTGAGGTTAGAGATGTACATCCTACTCACTATGGAAGACTTTGCCCAATTGAAACTCCAGAGGGACCAAATATTGGCTTGATTAATTCATTCGCATGTTATTCCAGAACAAATTCATTTGGATTTATTGAAAGTCCTTATAGAAAAGTTATCAAAGGCAAGGTAACTGATGAAATTATTTATCTTTCCGCTATTGATGAGGGCGAGCATATTATTGCTCAAGCAAATGCTGTGCTAGATAAGTCCCAAAAGTTTGTTGATGATTTAGTGCCCGTTCGTCACAAGGGTGATTCAACGCTCATGAGTCCAGAAAGAATTGATATGATGGATGTAGCTCCTCAACAGGTAGTTTCTGTAGCAGCTTCACTTATTCCATTCTTAGAACATGACGATGCTAATAGAGCATTAATGGGATCAAATATGATGCGCCAAGCAGTCCCGGTTTTAAAGCCGGAAAAGCCACTTGTTGGAACTGGTTTTGAAACAGTAGTTGCTGGTGATTCCGGGGTATGCGTGGTCTCTAAAAACAATGGTGTTGTTGAAAATGTTGATGCAGCTAGAATTGTGGTTCGAGTTACTGACGCAAAGAACTCAAATAATGCTGTTGATATTTACAATCTTACAAAATTCACTAGATCTAACCAAAATACTTGCATCAATCAGAGGCCATTAGTTTCTGTAGGCGATAAAGTTAAGTTTGGTGATATTTTAGCTGATGGACCATCTGTGGATAATGGCGAGCTTGCCCTAGGTCAGAATATTAGAATTGCTTTTATGCCATGGAATGGATATAACTTTGAAGATTCCATCTTGATGTCCGAAAAAGTATCAAGAGAAGATAGATTCACCTCAATTCATATTCAAGAACTTACATGTATATCAAGAGATACTAAACTTGGCTCAGAAGAGATCACATCAGACATACCCAATGTTGGAGAAGGTTCTTTAGGCAAATTAGATGAGTGTGGAATGGTTTATGTTGGAGCAGAAGTTAAAGCTGGCGATATCCTCGTTGGAAAAATTACTCCCAAAGGAGAGACTCAGCTATCTCCTGAAGAAAAATTATTACGTGCAATTTTTGGAGAAAAAGCTTCCGATGTTAAAGATACATCATTGAGGGTTCCTTCAAGTATTAATGGAACAGTCATAGGTGTTGAGGTATTTACTAGAGATGGCTTGGAAAAAGATGAAAGAACTAAATCTATTGAATTAGATCATCTGACCGTTACGAAGAAAGATGCCGACGATCAAGTAAAGATTATTCATGATGCAACAAGAATTCGACTAGTCGATATTCTAAAAGGCTCAAAATTATTAAAAGGAGCAGGGCTTAAAAAAGGTTCAACTATTACTCTAGAAGATCTATCGGGATTAACTCTAGATGAGCTTCTGTCTATTAGAACAGCAGACGATTCAACCAATGATAAAGTTGAAGATACTGAAAAAACTCTTAAGTTGTATCTAAAAGATATTGAAGAAAGCTTTGAAGAGAAAAGACAGAAGATTATCAGAGGCCATGATTTGGCTCCTGGAGTGATTAAAATTGTTAAAGTCTATCTTGCAGTCAAGAGAAGAATCCAACCCGGTGACAAGATGGCTGGAAGGCATGGTAACAAGGGTGTTATATCCGAAATTATGCCTATCGAAGATATGCCATATGATGATGCGGGTAATCCAGTAGACATTGTATTAAATCCACTAGGAGTTCCTTCTAGGATGAATGTTGGACAGGTCCTTGAGACTCACATGGGGGCAGCGGCTAAGGGAATAGGGCTAAAGATTAATAAAATGATCAAGGCTAAAGCTAAGGCAGACGAGCTTAAGAAATATCTGGATGTTCTCTATAATAAAAACGCTACTATTAAAGAAGATATAAACAGCCTCAATAATTCAGAAATCCTGACGTTGGCTAATAATTTAATCGATGGCATGCCTATTGCAACTCCTGTTTTTGATGGGGCTAAAGAATCTGAGATTAAAGACCTTTTAAAGCTTGCAGATCTTCCAGAATCTGGCCAATTAATTCTGTTCGACGGAAGAACAGGCAGACAATTTGAGCGTCCAGTTACTGTTGGTTATATGTATATGATTAAACTTAATCATTTAGTGGATGACAAAATGCATGCTAGATCAACAGGTTCATATAGTCTAGTTACTCAGCAACCACTAGGTGGAAAGGCTCAGTTTGGAGGTCAAAGATTCGGTGAAATGGAGGTTTGGGCTCTTGAGGCATATGGAGCTTCATATACTCTACAAGAGATGTTAACTGTTAAATCTGATGATGTGGCAGGCAGAACTAAAATGTATAAAAATATCGTTGATGGTAATTACCAAATGGATGCAAGTATCCCCGAGTCATTTAATGTTCTAACCAAAGAAATTAGATCGCTTGGAATTAACCTAGAATTAGATTCAGAAAATTAGGAGAAATAATTGAAAGATTTACTAAACTCGTTAAGGACCAAGCAAGAAGATTTTACTTCAATTACTGCTGGCTTGGCTTCACCTCAAATGGTCAGATCTTGGTCTTTTGGTGAAGTAAAAAAACCTGAAACTATCAACTATCGAACTTTCAAACCTGAGAGGGATGGTTTGTTTTGCGCAAAAATTTTTGGCCCTGTTAAAGATTATGAGTGCGTATGTGGTAAATATAAACGAATGAAGCACAGAGGAGTTGTTTGTGAAAAATGTGGGGTAGAGGTAACACTAGCCAAAGTCAGAAGGGATAGAATGGGTCATATAGAGCTTGCTGCTCCTGTCGCTCATATATGGTTTTTAAAATCACTTCCATCAAGAATTGGCTTGCTTCTAGACATTACTCTAAGAGAGATTGAAAGAGTACTATACTTTGAAAGTTATATTGTCACTGACCCAGGCTTAACTGAGCTTGAGAAATGCCAGATATTAACCGAAGAAGAATTCGTCGAAGCTTTCGATGAATATGGTGACGAGTTTACTGCTTCCATGGGCGCTGAAGCAGTTCAGATACTTCTTCAAGAGCTAGACCTTCAGGAAGAAATTAGAATCATTCGAGAGGAAGTTCCACAAACAAATTCTGAGACAAAATTAAAAAAATTGTCTAAGCGATTAAAGTTATTAGAAGCATTTAATGAATCTGGTAATAAGCCTGAGTGGATGATTATGAATGTTTTGCCTGTTTTACCACCGGATCTTAGACCTCTGGTTCCACTTGAGGGTGGGCGATTTGCTACCTCCGATCTAAATGATTTATACAGAAGAGTAATTAATAGAAATAACAGATTGAAGAGATTATTAGAGCTTAGTGCACCCGATATCATTGTTAGAAATGAGAAAAGAATGCTTCAAGAAAGTGTTGATGCGCTTCTTGATAATGGACGAAGAGGAAGAGTTATCACTGGAACAAATAAACGTCCTTTAAAATCGTTAGCAGATATGATCAAGGGGAAAGGCGGAAGATTTAGACAAAATCTTCTTGGTAAGAGAGTAGATTATTCTGGCAGGTCAGTTATTGTTGCCGGGCCAAACTTAAAACTTCATCAATGCGGTCTGCCTAAGAAAATGGCATTAGAGTTATTTAAACCATATGTTTATGGAAAACTTGAACAAGCAGAGCTGGCTACCACCATCAAAGCTGCTAAGAAACTGGTTGATCGAGAAACTCCAGAGGTTTGGGAGATATTAGAAGAGGTTATTCGAGAGCACCCAATTCTATTGAACAGAGCTCCAACTCTTCATAGATTAGGCATCCAAGCATTTGAACCATTGCTTGTTGAAGGCAAGGCTATTCAATTACATCCACTAGTTTGTGTAGCATTCAATGCCGATTTTGATGGCGATCAGATGGCTGTTCACGTTCCATTGTCAATTGAAGCTCAATTAGAGGCGAGAGCATTGATGATGTCTACGAATAATATTCTTTCTCCTGCTAATGGCGAACCTATTATTAATCCAACTCAAGATATTGTCCTTGGCCTTTACTACATGACACGTGACAAGGTTAATGTAAAAGGTGATGGCAGAGTTTTTAGTAATCCGGATGAAGTACTAAGAGCATATGAGTCAGAAACCTTAGATATTCACGCAAGCATTAAATGCAGAATTACAAATGCTGACAAAGGTACATTTTTAGAAGAAACTACAGTTGGTAGAATTCTAGTTTGGAGAATTACTCCGATCGAAGTTGGCTTTGATAATGTAAATAAAACATTAGATAAAAAATCAGTTTCAAAGCTTATTGATATTTCATATAGAAAGGCTGGTTTAAAATCTACTGTGATCTTCGCAGATCAGTTGATGTACCTTGGCTTTGACCATTCGACAAGATCTGGCTCATCTATTGGCGTGGATGATTTTGTTATTCCTGATGAAAAACCAAGCATTATCGATGCTGCTGAAAAAGAAGTTAAGTCTATCGAATCTCAATTCGAATCCGGCTTAGTTACTCAAGGTGAACGTTACAATAAAGTAATTGATATTTGGTCTAGGGCTAACGAAAAAGTAGCGAAGGCTATGATGACAAAGATCAGCACAGATCAAGTAATAGATAGAGAAGGTAATGAAATCGACCAAGCTTCATTCAACTCAGTATTTATATACGCAGACTCTGGAGCAAGAGGCTCACCAGCTCAGATCAGACAGCTTTCTGGAATGAGAGGTCTTATGTCCAAGCCAGATGGCTCTATCATAGAAACTCCTATTACAGCTAACTTTAGAGAAGGCTTATCCGTATTACAGTACTTCATATCTACCCATGGTGCTCGAAAGGGTCTTGCAGATACAGCTCTGAAAACAGCTAACTCTGGCTATCTCACTAGAAGATTGTGTGATGTTGCTATGGATTCAGTTGTTGTGGAAGCAGATTGCGATACCACAGAGTCGGTTGTTGTTTCATCAATTGTTGAGGGTGGAGAAATTATCCAACCGTTAACAGAAAGAATACTTGGCCGAACCATTGCCGAGCCTATTGAGGGTAATGATGGTGTTGAATTATTTGCTAAAGGTCATTTAATCGATGAAGACTCATTGAAAAAAATTGATGAGTTGAATCTTGCATCCCTAAAGGTTCGTTCACCTATGACTTGTGAAGCAAGTTATGGTGTTTGCGCTAAGTGCTATGGAAGAGATTTAGCGAGAGGCCACCTTGTTCATCGTGGTGAAGCTGTGGGTGTTGTTGCCGCTCAGTCTATTGGAGAGCCTGGTACCCAGCTGACAATGAGAACATTCCATATTGGTGGAGCCGCCTCTAGTACTTCTGAGGATAATGCAATTGTTGTTGGTAATTCAGGAGTTATTAATTTTTCAACTGACATTAAGACAGTAACTAATAAGGATAAGCAAGAAGTTGTAGTTTCTAGAAATAGTAAAGTTACTTTGACTGATGAAAAGGGTAAATTAATTGAGCAACATAAAGTTATCTACGGATCTACTTTGTTTGTAAAAAATAATACTCCTATTGAACCAGGCATTAAAGTTGCTGGTTGGGATCCATATACTAGACCTATCATTACTGAGGTTGAGGGTATTGTTCAGTTCTCTGATATTGAAGACGGCGTGACAGTTAGATCTAAAACAGATGAATTAACTGGCTTAAGTAGCATTGAAGTTATTGATGTGTCTGAAAGACCAACTGCTGGTAAGGATAAAATACCTGCCATTGCTTTGGTTGATGCTAAAGGCAAGCCTGTTACCTTGGGAGAGCATAAGACTCCAGCTAACTATTCTTTACCAGCTAAAGCACTAGTTAACTTAAAAGATGGTAAGAAACTTTTTGCAGGCGAGGTCTTGGCTAGAATCCCACTAGAAGGATCTAAAACAAAAGATATTACTGGTGGACTCCCTAGAGTCGCTGACTTATTTGAGGCAAGAAAGCCTAAAGATGCAGCTGTTCTTGCTGAAGAATCTGGATCTATTGTTTTTGGAAAAGAAACTAAAGGCAAGGTAAGGCTAGTCATTACTCCCAATGGAGCAACTAAGAAAACACAAAATGTTGAGATGCTTATTCCCAAGCATAGAACACTGACTGTTTTTGAAGGTGAAAATATAGAAAAAGGTGACATGATTTCTGACGGCCCCCTTAGCCCACATGATATTTTAAGGCTTAGAGGAATACCTGAGTTAACAAACTTTGTTGTAAATGAAGTTCAAGATGTCTACAGACTTCAAGGAGTTCTAATTAATGACAAGCATATTGAAACTATTTTAAGGCAAATGTTAAGAAAAGCTTTAATTATTGATGGTGAAAGCACGAAATTTATTCAAGGAGATCAGGTTGAGTATGCTGAGCTTGTTGAAGAAAATGCTAAAGCAGTATCGGCGGGCAAGGAGCCAGCTCAGTTTGAAAGAGTACTTCTCGGCATAACTAAAGCTTCTCTAACAACTAGCTCATTCATATCTGCAGCATCATTCCAAGAGACAACACGAGTACTGACTGAAGCATCCGTCACTGGTAAGGTTGATTTCTTGAGAGGATTAAAAGAAAACGTTGTTGTTGGAAGACTTATACCTGCTGGCACAGGCATGGAATTCCATGACAAAATGGCAGCTAAAAAGGCAAGTGATTCATCAGAATCTATGCTTTCTGAAGATGATATTGAAGCTGCGTTAAGACAAGAATTACAAGAAAGCGAGGAATAATGTTGACCGCAGTTAATCATCTCTATAAAATCGCGTCAAACTAGGAAATTATGGCTACAGTAAATCAATTAATAAGAAAACCTCGCAAACCCAAGGTGAGGAAAACCGACGTACCTGCATTGGAGAAATCTCCTCAACGCAGAGGTGTTTGTACTCGTGTATATACAACGACTCCGAAAAAACCCAACTCAGCTTTAAGAAAAGTATGTAGAGTAAGGCTAACTAGTGGATATGAGGTTACCTCATACATTGGCGGTGAAGGGCATAACCTGCAAGAGCATTCAGTTGTATTGGTACGAGGAGGTCGTGTAAAAGATCTTCCAGGCGTTCGATATCATACTGTTAGGGGTTCACTAGATACTTCTGGTGTTGCAAATCGAAAACAACGAAGATCAAAATATGGAGCCAAAAAAGGTAAATAATTATGCCAAGAAGAAGAAGTCCTGAAAAAAGAAAGATCTTACCCGATCCAAAATACAAAGATATCATAGTAGCTAAATTCATGAATCACATCATGAGAGACGGCAAAAAGTCTGTTGCAGAAAAAATTGTTTACGGTGCATTTGATAAAATAGATCAAGCTGCTAAATCCGACCCTGTAGAATTATTCAAAAAAGCTTTAGATACAATTGGACCAATGGTTGAAGTTAAGTCTAGAAGAGTTGGTGGCGCTACCTATCAAGTGCCCATAGAAGTTCGACCTTCAAGAAGACAAGCCCTTGCAATGCGATGGTTGGTTGAGGCAGCAAGAAAAAGAAGTGAAAAATCTATGGATCATAGGTTGGCTGGAGAGCTTACAGATGCAGCTGAAGGCAAAGGTTCTGCTGTCAAAAAGAAAGAAGATGTTCATCGTATGGCAGAGGCTAATAAAGCATTCTCCCATTTCCGCTTTTAATTTTATTCAATATTTAGGTTTTTAACATGGCTAGAGACACTGATCTTAGTAGGTACAGAAATATAGGTATATGTGCACACGTTGATGCTGGTAAAACAACAACAACTGAGCGTGTATTATTTTATACAGGCTTATCACATAAAATTGGTGAAGTGCATGATGGTGCTGCCACCATGGACTGGATGGAGCAAGAGCAAGAGAGAGGCATTACTATTACTTCAGCTGCGACGACATGTTTTTGGTCTGGAATGGAGCAGCAATTCCCTCAACATAGAATCAATATAATTGACACACCCGGTCACGTAGATTTCACCATTGAGGTTGAGAGATCATTGCGAGTGCTTGATGGTGCAGTCGTAGTCTTTTGTGCGACTTCAGGCGTAGAGCCTCAATCAGAAACTGTTTGGCGTCAAGCGGATAGATATGAAGTCCCGAGAATTGTGTTTGTCAATAAGATGGATAGGGCTGGTGCTGACTTCACTCGCGTAACAGATCAAATTAAAGATAGGCTAAAAGCTAACGTTGTTCCAATGCAATACAACATAGGCGCTGAAGAAAATTTTAAGGGCGTTGTTGACTTGGTTAAGATGAAAGCCATTTTCTGGAATGAAGACGATCAAGGACTCACATTCGATGAAAGAGAAATCCCTGATGACATAGCAAATACCTGTGCAGCAATGCGCGAATCAATGATGGAGAGCGCTGCCGAAGCTAATGAAGAGCTAATGAATGCATATCTTGAAAGCGGAGAGTTAACAAATGAACAAATTAAAGACGGTATTCGAATCAGAACCCTTGCTAATGAAATTATCCCAGCATTTTGTGGTTCTGCATTTAAAAACAAAGGTGTTCAAGCAGTTTTGGATGGAGCAATAGAATATTTGCCAGCGCCCAATGAAGTTAAAGCTATCAAGGGATCTCTTCCGAGTGATGAAGAGGTTGAGGTTATAAGAGCATCTTCAGATGATGAGCCTTTTTCTGCTTTGGCCTTTAAAATTGCGACTGACCCATTTGTAGGCACCTTAACTTTTATAAGAGTTTACTCAGGTGTTCTCTCTGTAGGTGATGGAGTTCAGAACTCAACCAAAGAGAAAAAAGAACGAGTTGGCCGGATGGTTCAGATGCATTCAAATGACCGCAATGAAATTAAAGAAATACGCGCTGGTGATATTGCAGCTTGCATTGGTCTTAAAGATGTAACTACTGGTGACACGCTTTGTGATCTTAAGGATCAAGTTGTCTTGGAGCGAATGGATTTTCCAGAGCCTGTTATCTCAGTTGCTGTGGAACCTAAAACTAAAGCCGATCAAGAAAAAATGGGAATTGCACTAGGAAAGCTTGCTCAAGAAGATCCATCTTTTAGAGTGCATACAGATGAAGAGTCAGCTCAAACAATTATTTCAGGAATGGGCGAACTCCATCTAGATGTCTTAGTCGATAGGATGAGAAGAGAGTTTGATGTAGAAGCAAATATTGGCAAGCCTCAAGTTTCTTATCGAGAGACTATTAGAGAATCTATAGACATAGAAGGTAAATTTGTAAGACAGTCTGGTGGAAAAGGTCAATATGGACATGTCTGGTTAAAATTAGAGCCGCTTGGTCTTGATGACGAGTATGAATTTGTTGATAAGATCGTTGGTGGTGCAGTTCCTAAAGAATATATTCCTGCGGTAGATAAAGGCATACAAGAGCAAATGAAAAATGGTGTTATTGCTGGATATCCTCTGTTAGCTCTCAGGGCAACTTTGTATGACGGCTCTTTTCATGATGTAGATTCAAGTGAGATGGCTTTCAAAATCGCTGGTTCTATGGCCTTAAAAGAGGGTTGCCTCAAAGCAAGACCCGTTCTCTTAGAGCCTATGATGGCTGTTGAAGTAGTGACCCCAGAAGAGCACATGGGTGATGTTGTTGGGGATTTAAACAGAAGAAGAGGCATTATTTTAGGCATGGATGAGATACCAACAGGCAAGACTGTTCGAACTGAAGTTCCATTATCCGAGATGTTTGGATATGCAACTGATTTAAGGTCAGCAACCCAAGGTAGGGCAAGTTTTTCAATGGAATTTCTAAAATATGCGGAAGTTCCAAACAATATTGCAGAGCAGCTTAAATCCAGCTAAAACAATAGTATAGAAATCCCCTAAATTTGTTGACATTAGGGGGCTTAGAGTCATAGAATACGCAACATTTTGCATAAAGCTTAAATATAGGAAATAAAGAAATTGGACAATCAATCAATAAGAATTCGCTTAAAAGCATTTGACTATCGTCTGATTGATGCCTCAACTAAATTAATAGTTGAAACTGCTAAAAAGACTGGTGCCATTGTTAAGGGGCCAATCCCACTTCCAGTTAAGAAAGAAAGAACAACCATTTTAACGTCTCCGCATAAAGACAAAGATGCGAGAGATCAATACGAGATTAGGACTTATAAGAGACTTATGGATATTGTAGAGCCCACAGATAAAACAGTTGATGCTTTAATGAAGCTAGACCTTTCATCTGGGGTAGATGTGCAAATTAGCTTAAGCTAATCTGTCAATTTTTAACGCTTAGCGGCCATAGAGGGTTTTTAGCCCCGTAAAAAGGAGAATAAATTGAGCATAGGCTTAGTTGGAAAAAAATCAGGTATGTCGAGACTTTTTCAAGAAGACGGCACCTCGGTTCCCGTAACAGTTATTTCAGTTGCTGCAAATTTTGTAGCTGATATTAAAACTCATGAGAAGCATGGATACAGTGCTGTCGTAGTTTCAAAAAATACCTCAAAAAACTTAACAAAATCTTCTACTGAATTTTTTAAAAAACAAAATCTTTCTAATGGAGAGCTCTTTGAATTTAGAACTGAGTCCGGGGAGGACCTAAGGGTTGGACATCACCTTACTGCAGATATATTTGAAGTCGGAAAGATGCTAGATGTCACAGGTACTTCTAAGGGTAAGGGCTATGCAGGTGTTATTAAAAGACATAACTTTGCTATGCAAGATGCTACCCATGGTAACTCTCTTGCTCATAGGGCGCATGGATCAATTGGGCAATGTCAAACTCCTGGAAGAGTTTGGAAAGGAAAGAAAATGTCAGGGCATATGGGTCATGAAAGAAAGACTATTCAAAGTTTAGAGCTGATGGGCGCAGACGTTGAGAACAATCTTCTATATGTTAAAGGTGCAGTGCCTGGTTTTAATGGCTCTACTCTCAGAATTACACCTGCGGTGAAACAAAGATGAAATTAGACGTAGTTAATACTCAGAATAAAAAAGAAGATGTTCAGATCTCTGATACTACTTTTGGAAAAGATTTTAATGAGACACTTGTTCATCAAGCAGTAGTTACATATCTTGCAGGCGCAAGACAGGGCTCTCACAAACAAAAAACAAGATCAGAAGTTCGCGGTGGCGGAAAGAAGCCTTATGCTCAGAAAGGAACTGGTCGAGCGAGAGCTGGAACCATTAGAAGTCCAATATGGAGAGGTGGCGGAGTAACATTTGCAGCGACCCCAAGAGATTACTCTAAGAAAATTAATAAAAAGATGTACAGAGCTGCTATTAGCTCTATTTTTTCAGAGCTCCATAGGCAAGAAAGGTTAATTGCAATTGAGCAGCCAAAATTCGAATCACCTAAAACTAAAGAAATGAGCTCTTTTCTTAAACAATGCAACTTAGAAAAAGTACTGATTATTTTAGATGAGATGGATACAAATCTTTATCTTTCTTCAAGAAATATTCCTCATGTCGAGGTAGTAACAGTTAAAGAAATTAATCCAGTAATTTTACTCAGATCAGAAAAAGTAGCGGTTACGCCTGCTGCCTTCAAGTTAATCGAGGCATG
>ENA-OSJC01002746-OSJC01002746.1-marine-metagenome-genome-assembly--contig:-NODE-2746-length-13007-cov-4.196597_pt1 | contig 13007 bp, 14 predicted proteins | sample MGYA00237885_ERZ534234 | MGnify/ENA primary metagenome ERZ534234 (study PRJEB26413, sample SAMN06343907) | marine metagenome | isolation source: coastal waters | place: Atlantic Ocean: West Antarctic... | reverse complement strand
AACTTTAGAATTTATTTTAAGATTATTAGCATCTTCCTTTGATATATCAAGAAAGATAGGAATGCTAAATATGTTCCCATTGGGAAGCGTGTAGTTATCTATTACGCTATAAAACTCTTTTTCAGTCATATAACCACTAAGTGGGTGATATGAACCATTGGTAATTTTATCTACCTCAAAATATTGATTTTGATTTAATAGTACTTCGTTCATTTTAATTATGTTACTAGGAATTATTTAATTACTTTAAACGGTTACGCAATGAAGATCCTGATAAATCAATTGCAGTTACCATCACTAGGATTATAATAAGGATTGCAGAAACTTCATCATATCTCATTAGTCGCAAGGACCCAACTAATTCAGCGCCTATTCCACCTGCACCGACCATTCCCATAACAGTTGAAGCCCTAAAATTATATTCCCATCTATAAATAGTAAGGTCAGCTCCCTGTGAATAAAGTTGTGGCAAGATTGCATACCTAATAACTTGTAGGCTTGATGCCCCAGTTGCTTGAGCTGCCTCAATAGGATGTTGATCAAGATGTTCTATTTGTTCAGCAAAAAATTTCCCCATCATTCCTGCAGAGTGAAGACCCAAAGCAAGGACACCAGGTAGAGCTCCAAAGCCAACTGCAGCTACGAAAATTATGCCCATTATCAACTCAGGAATAGCTCGTAAAAAATTTAGAATTACTCTACTTAATAAATATATAATTCTATGAGGAGCTGTATTTTTAGCTGCCAGTAATCCTAATGGAAAAGATAATATAAGAGCGAACGCAGTACCAGCGATACTCATAACAAAAGTATCTAGCAATGGCCACATCCAATTTTTCATCTCATTAAAGTTTGGAGGAATCATCTCATTAAATAGAATACCAATCGATGGTATTCCTTCAAGCATTCTTTCTTTATCAAAAAAATCAACTAAGTAGAAGCAAGTTAGAACAATCCCAAAAAATACAATTGTTTGGAAAATCCTTTTAATAAATGATTTTCTTTCGGTAGCTAATATATTTTGAACAATAGAATTAGATTCTTTCACATTATTACCATTACTAGAATAAAATTAATTTTACTTATGATTATGAATTAATGAAGCTAATTTAAGACAAGTTAATTAATGATTAACTCACAACTAACTTGCCTTGTTAAAAATTTAGTCCATGCTTAATAATGTTCTCGTTGTGCGAACAACGTCATAGTCAGCATCAGTAACGGGCATAAAACCATCAGCTTTTAAAGGTTTAGTGATTTCAGGATCATCTAAATCATAAAAAGCTTGCTTAATTTTATCCTTTAATTCAGGATCTAAATTTGATTGCATTGTCCAAGGGTAATTTGGAAATGGATTAGATATAGCAATGACTTGTACTTTATCTAAACTAATCAGTCCTCTTTCAACTAAATGCTCAAAAATTTTCTTGCTTAAACCGCCTGCATCAGCATTTCCATTTTGAACATTTAAAGCAACAGCGTCATGAGAGCCTAAATAAACAGCTTTATAGTCATCAATATCTAATTTAGCATTTGTAAGTAAATGAGCTCTTGGGATGAGATGGCTTGATGTAGACGCTGGATCACCATAAGCCATAGTCATGCCTTTGACATCAAAAATATTACTAATCATACTATCTTTATTAACAATAATAACACCGTGGTACATTATTGAGCCTTTTTTCATTTGAGCAGCAAAAGCTTCGATCTCAGATCTTTCCTTTGCCATAACATACGACAAAGCCCCAAAGTAAGCAAGCTCAAGCCTGCCAAATCTCATTGCTTCAATCATTGAAGAGTAGTCAGTTGTTACCACTAATTCAATTTTTTTATCAAGGCGATTTTCTAAGTAAAGCTGCAATTTTTTATTTTGCTTAATTAGTTCTGAAGCATTTTCATCAGGCAGGATAGCAACTCGCAAAACATCTGGGTTAGATTTATCTGCAGCAGATATGATTGGAGAGATTAAGGTAGCAAATGTAAATAAAATCACTGAAATATTTTTAAGCATAATTGAATTTCGATAATAAAAAATTATATTTTATAGAAAAAAAACACAATTTTAATTAAGAAAAAATATTTTTTTATTAAAAATACATAGTAATAGCATTATTTCCAAATTATTTTGATAAAATTTACACTTCACAATTTATTTAAACATTATGGTACTTTATTTTGACAGTTATATAACCGATATACCGTTAAATGGAAAATTTCAAACTGGTAATGATAATGTTCGAAAATCTTGCTTAAACTATAAGATGCCATCAAAAATCGATATAGCTAAATATTCATTAGCTAGTTATGCACAATACCCATGGGAGCATGTATTAATAAAATATGAGGTTGATAATGAGAATGATTATAAAATTTTAGATGAATATATTTTAAAACTCTTTCCATCTGCCCAAATTTTTCATAAAAGAAGTGACAACTTTAAATCCTTTCAGGAGTCTTTAGAAATAATCAACTCTTTCGAATGTAATTGGATTTTTTATGCTTCAAATAATGATCAGCCATGGATTGGGGCTAGTGCTGATTATGTTGATGATTTAATTTCAATTGCAAATAATTTTGAATCTAAATATGAATATATATCTATTAAATATACCCATTTCAGTGAAAGTTTAAGTATATGCTCTAAAGACTCTCCTATAAATTTACTATATGGAAGAGATATTAAGTATATCGAAGATAATAGTAAAGCAACAGTAATTCTACGAAAGCAGGGAGATAATACTGGAGCACAAATAGTAAATAAAAGTTTATTAAATTATTGGTTTTCATCTGCCAATTATCCAGATAAACGAATTATTAGAAGTGAAGATATTCGCTATCTGTATCTTACAACTAACCAGCTAGTAATTATTCCAAAAAAAGAGATTTGTGCACATTTTGATGGTTTCCCTCATACTATTGGAACTAATCATGAGATTGCAGATTATCAAATCCCACCTTTGCTTATACCCAGAGGTTTTTTTGAAGAAAAAATAAAACTACGTTATGGTTTTGAAGACTATAAAGATGGCTGGCTAAACATAAACCCCATAATTAAAAAATACATTTTTGAAGGCATTAATGGTGTTGACCTTAAAATTGAGAAAGCAAACTTTCCCACTTTTTGGAGTAATAAAATATCTCAATTGGACATAAACAATAATGTTGATACAAATATATTAAAAAAAGCTATAGAGAAAAATACCCAAGTAATGCTTTTTCCTTGGCGAATTAAAAATAAAAAAATAAAAGTTAACACAATTATTTATGTTTTTAGATATATAGTTTTATATATTTGGGTAAGGTCTCACTTATATAGACTTACCCATGTTGATAATGAGAGAAGAGAATTTATAAAAAAAATCATCTCTCATTTAAGAGCTATCAAAAATTCAAATTAAATTATTAGCCTTTATATGCCCTTATACTATTTATTTTATTATGATTATCAAATGAAATGATATCTACAACTAATTCTACAATAGAATTATCAACCGTAATTTGTAACTCTGCAATTACAGTGTTGCCATCGTTGTAGAGATTTATTGGTTCGACTTCTATTGAATTAACTGAATCAAATATTTTTTTGTTTGCATTTATAACATTTAGCTTTCCTTTTTCATAAATTTCCCAATCTCTTAAAGTAATTTCATTAGAAAATATATTCTCAAGATTTTTTAGATCTTTTTTTGAAAAAAAATCAAAATACTTTAAGCAGCTTTCTACGTTTGTATTCATATCAAATCATTCCTATATGTTTCATAATTTTTAATTTATTATCTATTTAGTTCAATGTTTAGCATCGATTTTCCAAGCCCATATAATAATAATGAATATGGATAATGATGAAGAGCAGCAATATTCAAAAATATGATTGCTGTTAATATTTTTACCTTTTTTAAGTCATAATTATTTTCTTGAATCCAGGCAGCAAATCTTTTCTCACATTCTACTAGATTTGGTTTACGATTAAAATGATACTTAATATCATTGCCTTCCCAATAAACATTGTATTGATTACTAACAATAATTCCATGATTTACTATAAGACCATGCATTAATTTTGCTAAATCATAGTAAATATCTCCAACCAGCAAATCGCCACAAAAATCTTGCCTCCAATCTAAAAATTTGAATTTTTTAGTATCCTCAATAAACAAAATATTTTCAAAATGAAAATCTCCATGAAAACGACCTGCAAGACCTTTGCTGAGGAATTCCCAATCGATCTGGTTAAGTAGGTCTTTTAATAATGGAGTTGTTTCACCATTAATACTTCTAATATTATCTTTTTTATCAAAATTTTTATAGAATAATTCAACTCTTTCAAAAGTTTTATTTTTATAAAATTTCAAACAATTATCCTTAAATTGACGACTTTCTTCTGCATTCAAGGTGCTTTTAAGCCAAAATACCTTACATTCTGTCAATAAATTTTCGAATATAGGTAAATCGACTACTTCAGATAATACTTTGCCTTTAACCTTTTTATAGCAATACATATTAGGTCTATACACAGAAATATTAGGCACAAAACCTTTGAGTTGATTCACGCGTTTAATGCGATTAGAAATAAAGTTAACATCATCAGAATACTTAATTACAGTATCTCCAACAAACCAAATAGCTTCATTTCCCTTTTCAAGTATATTTGGCTCATTAGGATTTGAGTATTCCTCTCTAGCAACTTTAATCGACTTAATATTTCCTGTATCAAGCCAGGAAAATTGATATGCAGAAACATCGCAGTCCTCTAATATGGATTTCATCCCATATGACTCACCTTGCTCTATTGCTAGACTTTCTCCAGAATGCATTGCTTGCCAAAATTTCTGATAATCATGAATCCCAGCTAATCCAATATAAGCGTTAAGTTTATCTTTAACAATTTTTTTTTCACAAATTTCAGAAACAGTGTTATTAATCACTCTAAGCGTTCTATAACTTGTCAAATCCATTCTATGCGCATAACCCATCCAATTTTGGTTTGGCTTTGGAATAGCCTCTTTGACTAAGGTATCACAAGATAAAAAAACAAATGGTTGTTGAAGATGTTTTTCACAGGCCAGCAGACTATGACCTAAACCTGAGCCTTCTCCTTCATATGGATATACTTTCTCAAAATGAAAGACTCTATTAGGGTATGAAAGTTCTAAAAAGTCTCGAACTAATTTGCCTTTGTATCCAAGCGCAATTACAAATTCACAATCTTTTGGAAACTGCTCGATAAGATGTGAAATTATTGGTCGATTAGCAACACTCACCAAAGCTTTATTAATGTATTTTGTAAGATCTTCTAAACGAGAGCCAATACCTGCTGTTGGTATCACAACTCTATAGCTCATTTATTTTGCTCTTTCATAGTCATCAACTAATCGAACCACGTCATTAATCTCAGGTGTACTAGCTTCTAGATAAACACTATCTTCAATACCTTTCATACGATGAATAGTTCCTGGTGAAATAGTAATAGAATCTCCCTCAACATAGATTTTTTCTATCAAGCTATCTTCAGTTAAGCCTGAGGTAATATTTAATTTTCCACTTAAAACATAAATTGTTTCTTTTTTATAGTTATGAGTTTGGAGGCTGCATCTATGATCTTTCCACATGGTTAATTTTTTAACCATGTATTTATCATTTATTTCTATAACTTCTTCTCTTCCCCACGGTTTTTCAATTACTTGCATAAATAATCCTATATTTTATGAATTTTTTCTTCGGGAAAATACTCAAAGAACTTTTCATAAAACAACTTTGAATATTGCATCATCTGCCATTTGCTATTAAATCCGTATTTCTTTTTAAGCCACTGTAATCCCTCGCTTATATAAAGGCTTAAATTTTCTTCATAACCTTCTGTTTTGATTAGTTGACTTTTATCTAGCAGGAAGGACTCATCCTCTTCAGCAAAAACTTTCGTAGTTATAGCTGCTGCCCAATCATTTGCATAGGCTTTAGCTATGATTTCACTTTCAGATAAATAGCCTCTAAAATTATTACCATCAAATAAAAAATCCATATGTGATGGGCTTTCAGTATTAATTAGATTTTCAACCATCTCTTTTCGAAAAAAATAAGCATTATTATGAATGAACCAGAAATACTTTAAAGAATTGGGCCCAATTAAATCATTTTCACCCCATCTTATGGAGCATGGAGATATCAAGCCGATTCTTGGATTATCTATTAATAATTTTTGAAGAGTTTTTACAGTTTCTTGATTTTTTGGAAATACTGTGTCATTAGTTATAAGGAAAAATGAATCATACTTTTTCCAATCTCCACTAATCCATAACTGTAATAGCCCATAATTCATCCCTCTTGAGTAGCGCATTCCATTTTCCACAGCTTCTTGAGAATTAATATGCCATGAGCAATATTTGGAAAGATTTTCTTTATCTGAGCCAGCTTCAACAACATAAATATCATTACAGTCAGCATCAGAATGCATTAAATTCTCTACCAGTAAATCTGTTTCTATTGGAAGGTTCCTATTTAAAATTATTGTAGCTGTTTTCTTAATTTTCATATTAAATTAAAGGCTTTCATATATCTAAAAATACTATCTTTAACTCTAGATTTTAAAAATTCATCAATACCATTGATTTGTTTTTCCGCTTCTTTTTTAATTTGACAAAACCCTTCAGAAGAAAAAATATAATGTCCAGCAATTATCGATTTATCTATTTTTGATGCAGAAGTCTCATTCAGCATCCATTTACTCCATTTTTTTGAGTCATATGACAAGCACAAAAAATCATCTAATAGGCTGTTTTGGTTATTTTTTTCAAGTATCTCTATAAATGCCCTTGTCTCAGCAACACCAAATTCTGGCGCTATATTTGCAGCATGTATGCCAAGACGAGGCTGCCACTTTAAAGACTCTGTAGAAAGATAATCAGTGTTATGTTCTTTCATAAAGATTCCATATTTATTACAAATATTAATCATTTTGGGAATTTGAATTTCTGGAGGAAGTTCATTTGCAATACGAATTGGTGAATCAAATGAACCTATATTTTTAGTTTCCATGACTCTAGTTCCTGCTTGAATAACTACAAAAGAAGGATATGGCATGTTATTATTTTTACAAAATCTTTGCATATTTTCAAGTGTATATTCTAACTCTTCCTGCGTATTGTTGCTCCCACTTTGCTCTTCAGTTCCAATTTCAAAAAGTATATCTTTATTTTTATTTTGAGCGTATGTCCAGCAGAATTCATATAATTCATGAACCCTTTCTAAAACTTGATCAATATTTGGTTGAGAATGTATATCTATACTTGGATCGATATGCAATATATTTAAGCCTGCATCAATATCAGACTTATAAGAATCTTTTGCAGATTTCATAGCTTCTTTTAATGTCATATTTTGATTTTTTTCAAGTTCATTTTGCCATGGCCCACCATGGTCTCTTGCTAGTATGATATTTTTATTTATATCTTTCTTGGATACATAATCAGCAAATTTTTCTGTTGTCCATTTTTCAACATACCCACCATTAAATTGCTCTGAATCAATCTGTCTTCTACTCGCTATCAACATTAATGGCGCTTTATATTGTTCTGCTAATTCAATTGAAGCATCAACGCAATTTTTGCTCATGGGGCCAATGCCGAGGAGAGTGCAATTTCTGTTTTTTCTGTAATGCTCAAGACGATTTTGTAGCATCATAATTTCCAATCCTCAAAATCTAAAGGATTAGTTGGTAATTTTTTTGGATTATAGGGTGAAAAAAACTTCTGCATTATATGAATGCATGCTTCAGCAACTGCTCTGTCACCTCCAGAACGTTTGGTAACAAAATTTGAATGTTTTTTGGCAAGAGTATCAGCGTTATTAGGAGCTATAGAATACCCAACTTCTTTCATAACATAATGGTCAAAAATACCATCCCCCATATAAATAACCTCTTCAGGCTCATAGAGCTCTTTAATCCAATCAATTCTTTTTATCGTACTAACTAAATCAAGCTTGAATCCCATATCTTCTTTAATTCTTTTATTTGATATAGAAAACCCTTTTTTATCTCCAGTAACAAATCTTATCTCAATATTAGGATTAAGAAGTCCTAGACCATCATTATCATCAGGGCCAAAAACTTTCATTTGCTTACCATCTTTTGAATACATAAAATGACCTGTAGTCATGACACCATCGACATCCAATATAAATACTTTCATATATAAAACCTTAAAATAGAAATTTTTTAAAGATAAAATTAATGTAATAGTTAGATTTTTTTAGATTAATGATGAATCTATAAACATATTTTTTTTGAGTTTGACAGAGAATTTTATGAGTACTTTAATGAATAATTATCAAAGTAAAATACTAATTCAATCCTATACTTCAGTGCCCAATAAGTTATAAAAATATAAGTATACTTTAGAAAGATTATAATAACTACATATAGTTAAGCCTTATGTACTTGATAGTGAATAAATATATTAGTATTTTTTTCAGAGTTTAGAATGAAAATCTTAATTGTTAGTGCAACTGATTTGCAGGGTGGAGCTGGAAGGGCGGCTTATAGGCTTCATCAATCGTTACTAGACAAAGATATAGATAGTCAAATGCTAGTTCAAACTAAAAATAGTGATGATTTCACAGTTATTTCTAAAGACAAAAAAAGTTCAAAGTATCTTAATCAACTTAGGCCATTCATAGACAGTATCCCCGTTAGACTTTATAAAAATAGAGTAGACGCTATGTTTTCAATCTCTTGGCTTGGATTTGATGGTATTGTTGATAGAATTAATGAAATTAATCCAGATATTGTTCATTTACATTGGATTGCCGGGGGAATGATGCGCATTGAAGATATCTCAAAAATTAAAGCGCCTTTGGTATGGAGTTTGCATGATATGTGGCCTTTTACTGGGGGCTGTCATTATGACCAGGATTGTGGTTTATATAAAAATAAATGTGGTAATTGCAAAGTATTAAATAGCCCAAAAGAAAATGATTTAAGTAGAAAAGTTTTTAAAAGGAAAAGGGGCTCTTATTCTAAAATCCAAAATATGAATATAGTTGCAACAAGTAAGTGGATAGGAATATGTGCAAAAGAAAGTTCCTTGTTTAAAGATAGACAGATTACTTTACTCCCCAATCCAATTGATACAGGTATTTTTAGCCCAATTGACAAAACATTTGCAAGGGGTTATTTTGATATACCTAAAGACAAAACTGTAATTCTGTTTAGTGCTATGCGTTCTATTTTGGACTCAAGGAAAGGGTCTAAAGAATTATTTGAAGCCATTGATATGCTTGATTTAAATAATGTAGTTTTTGTTATAGCCGGAAGTAGTAAGCCAGAACACCCTCCAAAATTAAAATTTCCAACATTTTTTATACCACCATTGCTTGATGAGGTATCTCTGCCATTAATTTATAATGTAGCTGATGTTATGATTGTTCCATCAATACAGGAAAATTTGGCAAATTCAATTATTGAGAGCTTGTCATGTGGTATTCCAGTAGTTGCTTTTGATATAGGTGGTAATAGTGATATGATTGAACATAAAAAAAACGGCTATCTAGCAAAGGCAATTATCCCAAAAGATATGGCCAATGGCATTGAGTGGGTGTTAAAAAATAATGAATCTCAAAATCTATCTAATAATTCTAGAAAAAAAGCTTTAAAGGATTTTGACCAGAGGGTTGTATCAAAAAAATATATAGACTTTTATAAAAATATCTTAATAAAGTAATGGTTATTGGTAGTGGAATGATGGCTAAAGTATTTGAACTCTATCAGAGTAGTAATGAAGTATTAATTTTTGCAAGTGGTGTTTCTAATTCAAAAGCAGTAGGTGGAGATGTCTTTCTCAGAGAGGAGTTATTACTTAAAGATACAATACTTAAGAATCCTGGAAAGTTGCTAATATATTTTAGTACCTGCAGTGTATATGATGATTCCGTTAATAAAACACCTTATGTGATTCATAAAGTAAAAATGGAAAATTTAATAAAAAGAAAGTGCAGTAATTTTTATATTTTTAGACTATCTCAAGTTGTTGGACTTGCTAGAAATCAGACGTTTATTAATTATTTATTTACATCAATTCAAAATAATAAAAAAATAGACATTTATAAATACAGCACAAGAAATTTAATAAGTACAGATGATGCCCTTATGGCAGTGTCTTATTTAGTAAAAAATAAAATATATTTTAATGAAATTACTAATATTGCAACACCAAACAACATCCTGGTAATGGACATTGTAAAAATCATTGAAGATATAACCAAATTATCATTCAACTATAATTTATTAGATTGTGGCGAAAAAATCGATATTGATATTGAAAAAATACTTAATTTAAATATGAATTTTGATTTTTATAAACCCAAATATTTAGAAAATATTTTATTGGATTTTTTTAATTCTTCAAAAGCTTGATTTTTTATGAAAATAGCAGCATTTAGTTATGGTGGAATTAATCAAGCAAGCTCAAGATTGAGAAGTTTTTATGTTTTTCAATCTCCCGTTTGGAGGGATCATGATGTCGTTTTCAATCCTAAATTTTCATCAATTCATAGCTTTCAATGCCTTCACTTTCAAGTTGTCTTTAAACCTAGATTTATTGTATTAGCGCTTTATGCTCGATTAATCGGTAAGCAGGTTATCTATGATATTGATGATCAAACTAATAAAATTAAGCATCTTATCCCTCTTTTATTAATGGTGTCAATTGCTAATATAGTTACTACCGATACAGAGTTAAGAAAAAAATATTTACAAGGAAAAACTCGAAAAAAAAATATTGTTGTAATTCCTGGTGTTTTAGATATTAATCACAATGAAATAGATAGTAATAATCTACGAAGAAATAGTTTTAATGATTTAAAGGATAATCAAAAGACAATAATCCTTTGGATTGGTAATGTAGATAACTTTAATTCATTTAAAGTTTTAATTGAGGCTGATAAACGTTTTTCTAAGTATGAAATTGTTGTTATAACTGATATATCTACTCCATCTAAGGTTGTGTTAAACCACCCAAACCATTCAATTAAGCAGTGGAGTATAGATTGGGCAAGTTATCTAGATAATGCAAATAGATATTTTATGTTGTTAAATCATAATGATATTAATGATAAAAATTCTATTTATAAGAGTGAGGGAAAAATGATTTTAGCTCTTCATAATTATATTATGCCAATTATCAGTAACTCACATGCATATTCTGCTTTTGCAAAAAGTCTAAATGCTGAATTTTTAGTTTTCGATAATAATAAAGCTCCTTTTGATATATTGATTAAAATAAACAATAAAGATAATGAATTTTTTGATAATTTCTTTAAAAAATCAATACAATATATTGACGAAAATTATAGTAATGAATTTATCTCAAAAAAAATATTAAATCTAATTAAAATATCATCATAACTTATCAATGGATTCCCTATAATTTTATGAATAAAACACCACTTTTTAAGCCATACTTTAGAAAAAAAAAGCTGTTAAGTGAGTGCTTAGATATTGGCTGGACTAAAATTAGATATAAAACAGATGAGTTTGAGAAGTTTTGGTGTGTTTATTCAAAATTTAACCATCGCCACGTTTTAAATTCTACAGATAGTAAAATTAATAATTCTCCATTACACTTAAACTTAAGTTATGAAAGCGTAAGTTGCATTTCTAGCTTAGCAAATAAATTTACTTTATGAATATAGCTGCTTTCACCACAAGTGGAATTCAAATGGGTAGCTCAAGATTGAGAAGCTTTTACGTCTTTCAGTCTCCTATTTGGAAGGATCATGTCGTCTTGTTCAACCCTAAATTTTCTGAAATTAGAAACTGTGAATGTTTGCATTTGCAGAAAGTACTAAAGCCTAAATATATTTTATTAGCAATTTATGGGCGTCTCACAGGTAAGCAAGTTATTTATGACATAGATGATCAAACTAATAAAATTAAGTATTTTATTCCTCTTTTGTTAATGGTATTTATAGCTCATAAAGTTGTTACTGATACAGAGTTAAGAAAAAAATATTTACAAAGAAAAACTCGAAAAAAAAATATTGAAGCAATCTCTGGTGTAGTAGATGTTAATCAATATGATTTGAAGAAAAAAAATTTGCTAAGAGTTTTGCCCAATGAAAAAAAAGGCAAAAAAAAATCAGTCATTATTTGGCTTGGTAATTTAGCTAACTTTAGTTCATTTAGTTCTTTAATTAATTCTGATCTGCGTTTTTCTCAGTATGAAATTCTTGTTATAACTGATATATCTAATCCGTCCAAAATTAAGTTAAACCATCCAAATTATTTAATTAAGCAATGGAGTATCAATTGGGCAAACTATTTGAATCCTAATAATAGATACTTTATGCTGTTAAATCATAATGATATTAATGATAAAAATTCTGTATATAAGAGCGACGTCAAAATGACTTCAGCAATTTATAATTTGATCATACCAATTGTTAGCAATTCCTACGCATATTCTAACTTAGCAAAAAACCTTAATTCAGAATTTTTAGTTTTCGATAATAATATAGCTCCTTTTGATATATTGATTAAAATAGACAATAAAGATAATGAATTTTTTAATAATTTCTTTAAAAAATCAATACAATATATTGATGAAAATTATAGTAGTGATGTAGTTGCAAGTAAGTTATTCAATTACATTAATAAAAAAATATAAATCAAAGTATAAGGTTAATTATGTTGCAAAATTCATCAATATTAGTTACGGGAGGAACTGGATCTTTTGGTCATGCATTTATTCCTTTGACTCTAAAAAAATTCAATCCTAGACGAATTGTAATATTTTCTCGTGATGAGATGAAACAATGGGAAATGGCAAAGCTATTTAAGGGCGATAAAAGAGTTAGATTCTTGATTGGAGATGTTAGAGACAAGGATAGGTTATATAGAGCATTGGATGGAATAGAATATGTAGTGCATGCAGCGGCTACAAAAATAGTGCCTACAGCAGAATATGATCCTTTTGAGTGTGTTAAAACTAATGTCATTGGTGCAATGAATTTGA